>Ga0268263_1002725_pt1 | contig 10925 bp, 4 predicted proteins | sample Biomet5_FD_190358 | JGI IMG/M metagenome (GOLD analysis project Ga0268263, IMG submission 190358) | Microbial communities from bioreactor (seeded with sewage sludge) at LBNL, California, USA - Biofuel metagenome 5 (SPAdes) (version 4) | ecosystem: Engineered > Bioreactor > Anaerobic >... | reverse complement strand
TGAACTGGCGGCCTAGAAAATGCCTTGGGTTTAAGACACCCTATGAAGTTTTTTTAGAAGACGCCAATACCCAAGGACTGGGTGTTGCACTTTGAACTTGAAACCGCGCTTCATTGAGTGAGGGATAAGGCAAATTATGTCTTTCAACAGCGATAATCTCTTTAGTCTGCTCCCCTTTGATAAGCTTCAAATGTTCAAAAGCCAGCATCTTGACAATTGCTGGGCTATGGGTCGTCAAAATGATCTGGGTATGTTGGCCTTTAGACATCTCAATAAAAGCATCAATGAGTTTTTTCTGATGATCAGGGTGCTGTGATGTTTCTGGCTCCTCAATTGCATAAATTATGTCAGGAACGCTTTTTTCGCTTTTCCTTCTTTCGGCTTCAGCTCTAAAAAAATTCAACAAAATAAGCCTTTTAACGCCGCTTCCCCGTTTATTAATTGGGATATCCTCATCACCTGCTATAGAGACATTTTTAAAAACATCGCTCCATTTTAGAGTCTCCGCTGAAGGGATAATCGGATTCAGGCTATTTGCAACTTCGGGGTTCATCTCTTGCAGCTTTTCCAGCGTTCGGCCAGCGACTTCTTTGAGCTTGGAGGCGACTTCTGCTGCAACTTGATTGAGCGATTTTTTAATAGAAGTCTCCTTCAATATTTCTTGAACAGCCAGCTTCATGGGATCTTGAATTTCGCTATCGCCATCGCTATTCTTTCTATCAGATTGAAAAAGCGAATATAGTGGCATGTAATTTTTCAGATGATCCCAAATATTTTTTGCATCTTCTTTGGTTACATCTATTTCAGTATCGCTGAGTTGAAGCTCCGCCGAATAATGCGTCCAAATTGCCTTACGCATAACAGAGTTTTTCTTTTCATCATCACAGGGAATAGATTCTTTCTTAATGATCGCTTGCAGCTCCTTCTGTTTTTTGAGTAGCAGCTCAGCACAATTGGGATTCGATGGGTGATAAGCTTTGACGGATACCTTTTCCTTTCCAGCATTGGGGTAAGTTTTGAGGATTTCCAGCTTACCTTGTCGATTTAGTAAAAACTCCTCTTGAAGCGTCGTTGGATTTGTACTGTCAATCACCAAATCAGCTGGCAATTCCTCAAAAACAACAGCAATACTGATGGTATCATTCCCCTCAGAAAAGCTTTGTTTATTGATATCCTCCTTGTCCAGCTTTGTGATTCCTTTGCCTTCATTGAAGAACACATCAAGCGCCTCAAGGACGGTTGACTTGCCAACGTCATTTCTTCCAACAAATGCAGTCAACTCACCGAAATCAATAATTGTTTCATCTTTATACCCGCGAAAGTTTGTAATTTTCACCTGCGAGATTTTCATATAGGCAATTTCCTTGCTCTGGAGCTTTGTTTTTCGTGATTGTGAAGGAATAACACTGGCTGAAGGGGGTACTGTTGGCTTGGCCGTCCTATCTTGTCATACGGACCCTATCTCAAGCCCCACGCCTTCTGGAGCCGGGGCCGTGTCGCCTCCCGCAGGCGCTTTAGCCCCAACTTTCGGGCCATGAGTACCACAGGGTCTTCGCCTTCCTGGGTTTCGATGCTGCGGGCAAGGCATACCAATATCGGCATGGCAATTTCATCCACAACGCAAGGCCCATCGACCTGACGTGGGCAGAAGCTGTCGCATGTTTCCGGAGACTGCCCAGTATCCCAGAAGAAAATCCCTACATCTTCGGTGGAATGTGAATACAACCCATGGGCAATGCGTTCCACGGCGGCTTGTATGCGATTGCCGGTTCGTTTGAAACCCAATTGTCGTGCAACTTCTCTGGCCAGCGCATTCGTATGAACGGGAGATTGGGCTGAGACAATAGCACGAATGATGCTCTCCATACGCGCACTGTCCATTTCCCCGTCTTCATGCTCTGGGGTGTGTAGCATAGCTGCAGGCATAAGCAGGGCATCGGAAGCAGATTTGTCGCTGGAATTTGTTTGTAAAATTTCTGAAGGCAATTGAAGAGACGTTACTGGTATTTTTTCAGCGTGCTGTTCCACCTTGGGAGCAGCACACATATTCTTCTCAATATTTGAAGCAGAAGCCTTCCGCGCTGCTTGCTCATGGCGCAACGCTTCCTGGCGTTCCCTCTCCTGCCGTCTGGCCACCAGAAGGCTCTTCAATTCGTTGTTCAGACGCTCCAGAGCGGCATTACGCTGCATCCACCAATCTGTTGACCAGATGCGTACTATCTCCCAGCCTAGGCCCCGTAGCACACTTTCGCGCAACCGATCACGGTCACGGGCCGTAGCAGAGCTGTGATAGGTGGCTCCGTCACACTCCACCCCAGCCAAGTAGGCCCCCGGTGCATCAGGATCAACGATGCCAAGATCAACTCGGAATGCTGAAACGCCCACCTGAGGATGCACTTCCCATCCGTTGGCTTCCAGGGCCTGCGCAACAGCCTCTTCAAAGGGAGACTCAAATTCACCCGTGGAATGTTGAGTTGCGCCTGCCAATGCCTGAATGCCCTTTTCTGTAAATTCAAGGAACAGGCGCAAATCCCGAACTCCCTGAGCGCGGGTCTGTTGCAGAGAAATTTGCTCTGCCCGCATGGAACAGAATACCCGCAGTCCGACTCTAGCTCGAGTGATGGCCACATTGAGGCGGCGCTCCCCACCATCCTTGTTCAGGGCACCGAAGTTCATACTCAAATGCCCGGCCTGATCCGGAGCAAAGCATATGGAAAAATACATGATGTCGCGCTCATCACCCTGAATGTTTTCCAGATTCTTGACTATGACAGGTTCTTCCCTGTCTGCCGCAAAAAATGGTTCCAGACTGGGGTCGCCACGGCGGGCCGCGTCCAACAAGTCTTCAATGAGTTGCTGCTGTTGGGTGTTGAAGGTGACGATCCCCACACTCCAACCACACTCCCGACATTCAGGGCTACGCAAAAGAGCCACAACATCGGCCACTAGAGCACGGGCCTCAATGGGGTTTGTACGCGATGCGCCGCGCTCGTACACACCGTCCACCGTATGCAATGTGATAGAGGTATCTTCCGTGCAGGCTGAAGGGAATGTTACCAGTTTTCCACCATAGTAGCGATGATTGGCAAAGACTATGAGCTTTTCATGGCGACTGCGATAATGCCAACGCAAGGGCAATGACGGTAAGCCGGTTGAAAGACACTCGTCCAGAATGCTTTCCATGTCGCCGTCAATATCTGTGGCCTCGTCCACATCCTCTTCATCCGCTCGCTGGAAAAAGTTAGTGGGGGGCAATTGTTTGGGATCACCCACAACAATGACACGCTTACCTCGCGTCATAGCACCGATGGCATCCCATACAGGAATTTGTGAGGCTTCATCGAAAATAATTACGTCAAATTGGGCCTGCCCGGCTTGAAGGTACTGGGCAATGGACAGCGGACTCATGAGAAAGCACGGAGTTAATCGTGGAAGCAATGTTGGCAGGCTGGATACCAATTTACGCAACGGCATGTGGCGCTTCTTTTTTTGCAGTTCCCTCTGTAACACATGCCATTCATTGGCCGCACCCTCTGCAAATAACGGATTAGCCCGCAAGGTGGCCGCAATCTGCTCGGCGCACAAGTCACGAAGCTTTTCGTCAAGCTCTCGAAAAGTATGCAAGGCGTGTTCATGCTCTGACAACACAAAGGTTTTGAGCGTGTCCAGAGACTCCACAACGCACATAATCCACCAACGGGCGTAATTCACTCGCAGGGCCAGGGAGCATTCATTTGGCTCAATAAGACCGTCATACAGCGCTGAGACGAGAGGTTGCAGACCATGCTGTGCGGCTTCACGACATGCACGAAGCCAGGCGCACCATTCGTTGATATTGTCGCCAAGGGCGAGCAGCTCACGGCAAAATGCCATGAAGTCCGGCAATGTCTTATCTAAGAAGATGTCTGGCTTGCCAATTAGCTCCGTCAACCGCTGATGACTTTCCGAGCATACCTGCATGGCGGCAGCCCAGTTTGCAAGCGCCACCCACGCTACAGCATTGTCCTGTTGGGCCGTGTTGGCAGTGTCGAGCAAAGAGCGCAGCCCGGCGTGCAAGGCACTGACAGCTTCCGGCCGGTGCGCGAGCTGGGCAAGACACGGTGCAAGAGCATCGGCAAAGTCCAACACCCTATGCACCGCCGCCAATTGTGTGGCGTAACCAACCCACATCCCATTAGTCTGTGACGACAGGGATGCACACTCTGCTATGCGTTCCCGCAGCGCACGCAGTTGAGTAAGAAGAAGGGCATCGCTGTCCGGCGTAGTGGAAAGGGCCAACAATGCGGCCTTTCGCTCTCCCTGATCCAGAACATATTCTCCGCCAGGCTGATGCAGGGCCGTGACGCACTGCTCTGGCAGCAAGATTCCCTGATGCAGGGAGACGAGCATGCCTCTTAGTCCGAACTTTTCAGCAGTGTTACACAGTTGTCGCCAGCCGCACCAGCCACGAAAATGCTGTTGTAGGGCCAGAAGTGAGGCAAATAGCGCATTGTTTTGGTGGGGAGAGGCATTAGCAAAACTGGTCGGAGCCTGCAGCAAACCACGAATGCGGGCTACCCGTTCCGTATACTCAGTAGTGGTAGCAGCCCATTCTGCAAGGATATGTCGGGCGCTGCCGGTCGGACCGAGCAGACTGTTGGCTGGACCGAGCAAGTTCTGCAAAGCCTGATTCAGCGAGGTAAACTCAACGGGGCTAATGCGAAGCGCCACCAGTGCTCCCCGAAGAGTATCCGCAAAGTTAAGAGCCCCGCTCAGTTCTGTGATATCTGTGTCGAATACTGCCCATACCCCTTGTGTCTGCGTTGCCAGGGTTTCAGTATGTTCAAGCTTTTTGCGCAACGGCACAAGGGAAAGCAAGACAGGCAGATCGTTTTCATAGTCCGGTTCCTGAGCGTTGCATACGGAACCCAACGCTTTTCTGACGCGCTTGATAAGTTGGGTGTTTTTCGGCCACCATGCAGTTTTGCTCTCCTGCCATTGCTTTTGAAGCTCCACCAGGTCAATCGCAAAGACTTCATCGGTGTAGGGTGCAGAAAGGTCTGCGAATATTGTGTTGTACTCATCCAAAAGAGATAATGCTTCACGAAGCACAGCAAGCATTCTGTCCGCATCCGTGGCTAGCACCCAGTTCCATCGGTGGTTCCATGCCTCAGGCAAGACCCGAGCCATTACAACCCATTGAGCCAAGGTATGCGCGTCATTTCCCAGGTCTCCAAGTCCAAGCAACCGAGCAAGGTCTGCCCCTGAGCGCTCAATAGCCTCAGCACCTTGCTGAGCAAGTTGCAAAGCCTCGACAACCTCGTACTCCCACTGTGGTGTCCATTGATTGTTATTCACAAATCGTAATGGACTCTGAGCATGTTGCAAGGCGGCATTGCCATAATTTTGTAACTTTTCGGCTAGTTCCAGAAGCACTGCATACTGTTGCCTGCACTCAGCGCTAAGTTGAGCTTCGGCAGTTTGATAGTCTTGCAAGGCCGTTACAGCATCACGCACGGCAAGCACAATGCTTGTCGCCTGATGATCCAGAATCCAGGTGCAATCTATCCCACCGATGGTTGGCAGCATATCAGCCAGTGTTTTCCAATGCGCTATGTGCTGTATGGTGCCCTGTATGGAGAGAATGCCCAGCGCAGCCGTAGCCGCAGCTTCGTTACTTTCCAGTGTGAGAGCGTCTTTGAGCGCCTGCGAAACAGCATCTATGAGTTTCTTTTGCCACAGCGGGGACCAATCATCTTGTTCAATAACCCGCAACGCGGTGCTGGCGTGTCGCAACGCCTGCTCCGCATGCACTTTCAATTTGTCCGCCTGAACAAACAGGTCTGCGTAGGCTTGCCTGTCATGAACTTCCGGCCCTTCCCACTGAAGAGGAATTTCAGGCATATGAGCACTACCGACAATGGTCCCCATGGCTATGAATGGGGTCAGGCCATTGCGATATATCTGGTGCAAATTCCGCACATAGGCATTGAGGGTATCACGTGTACGACAAAGACGGGTAGCCAACTGTGCCCATTCTGATTGTTCGCGCGTGGAGTGCCGATCCGTTGCGGCCGCAAGTTGCGCCAGCACGGTTGCTTTGTTGGCTTTGTTGGAATGCATTTCCAGACAAAAATCGCCCAAGCCAATTTTTTTAAGGCGGCGATAGACGACATTGAGTGCAGCCGTTTTTTCCGCAACAAAGAGGACTGTCTTTTTTTCCGACAGGCACTGCGCAATCATATTGGCAATGGTCTGGCTTTTTCCTGTACCTGGCGGGCCGATGAGCACAAAATCCTTACCCTTGGCTGCGCTGAATATGGCAGCCATTTGCGAGGAGTCTGCCAACAGGGGGCAATGAATATCCTGGGGGAGTAATGTGGTATCTAGGCTTTTCGCCGTAACGAATGGCGGATCATCAGGATAGGCTCCCGGTCGAGCCAACAGGTGTTCCACCACATGGTTTTGGCGCAAAAGATGTGCATGGTCGCATAAATCTTTCCACATCAAATACTTGGCAAAAGAAAAAGAACCCAATGCCACGGTGGGAGAAACCTCCCAACCCGGTATATCTTTGATTGCGGTTTGCACAGTGCGCCAGATGCCGCTTACATCCAGGCCGTGGCCATCTGTCGGCAATTCTGTGGCGAAGCTGTCGAGGCTTGTGAGGCCGTAATCTTTACGCAGCATTTCCAGCAGGGTGAGATTGAAGCGGGGTTCGTCATCTCCCTGAATCAGAGTAAAGCCGCTGCGCACACTGCCCCGTTCCAGGCGTACGGGCAAGAGAAGCAGTGGGGCTTTCACAGGGGCAGAACGGCCACGCGCCCTCCATGTCAAAAAACCCATGACCAAGTATAGTGTATTTGCTCCTCCCTCTTCCAGAGCCGCACGGGAAGTGCGGTATAAGTTGATCAGACGGCCTTCTAGGTCTTTGGCCTCAAGAGGGGCAAGCAATGTCTTTTTAGTGAGAAGGTCAGCAGCCAACTCTTGTAAAAGAGCCTGCTGTTGTTCTGGGCCTTTGGCAGAGGCTTCCAAAAGTTGTGATGCAACGCGTGGCAAACCCGCATCCAGGCGAAAACGTTCACCATCTGACAACATATCTTCCAGTTGCCCGGGATCACGAGTGACAATCTCCACGAAGCGTTTCGCAGCGCGAAAATTCAACAGGCTATTACGAAGAGAAAGATCAAGCAGTTTGCGCTGCCAAAGTTCCAGACGCCCTACGGGCGTAGCTGGAGGCTCATGCTTTGTGGTGGGGCTAACAGCTTCATCGTCCAAAATATCCAGCGGCACATCCAATGTTAGTGCGCGTTCCGCGCTGTTGACAGTGTGCATGGTAGGTTGGCCGTTATTTGCAGCGTCACCGTTAGCCATGGCTAGTGGAGTGATGTGCTGTGCCCGAGCACGGCAAAGGTCCAATGCGCACAGGAAGTCAGCACTGGCCTCTTCTCGCACGTTATGCTCACCCCGCTGGCAGGCATCCTGAAAACTGACGGGATTTTCAGACAAATTAAGCAATGTCGTTTCAAAAACAAGCAGCTCTTTCAGTCCAACCCTCTTACGAAGTGCCGTCACATCGTCGGTAAGCATGGCGGCAAACATGTCATCAATAAGCCAACATCCCACAAAGGCATGCCCTTTGGTAAATATCAACAAAGGATGTAGGCCGCACTGCTCCATACAGGCCGCAAAAAGCAAGCTAGTATCCAGGCACGTTCCCAATTTCGCTTCAATGACCTGCGAAGGGCTGCGCACCTTTTGCCCTCGATCCTCAAAGCCTGCGGGCGGCAACACGTACCCTATACCTTGTGCATACAGGGTATTCCAGAGTGCCGCCAACTGCCGCCATACAGAAGCTTTGGTGCCATCATATCCTGTAAACGCCTGATTTGGCGCACCGGCACGCAGGAGTTGACTTGCCTGCCCCAAAAGGCTGTCAACCGCCGGGTCATTAGGCTGAACAAAAGCGGCTATGCTTTCAGGATAATCCGTCAAGCCACCCCATTGATTACGGGCCAGCACTTCCACAGGATGCAGAGATTCTGCCAGTATTTTTTCGCCATGAGCAAGGCGAATTGTCAGCATGCCTTTTTCCGATTCGACAAGTCGAGCCAGTTGCCCGTGTTCAATAGTAAGGTCAAGCGTATCAATCGTATATGATGCACGTTCATGAATGTCTGGCAATGAGCAGGAAAACGGTTTGAAAAACTGCGGCAATGCACTGACATCTAAGCGTACATTCTCCAAAGAAAAATCCCCATCATTATTGATGATTACATCTCGAACGACAGGGAATCCATTTTGCTGCAGGGCAAAGGAAACTTTTTGGCTTGAATCAGCTCGCAAGGAGATCAATACATTGCCTTCCTGAAATGGAGAGTCGTTTGTCATGGTGTTCCCAGCGATTTGTTAAAGCCCTGATGTGGTTGTGCAGCCGTGGCATCCGTCGTGTGAACGCAGTAAAATAAGATAGTGCTACTGCTTAGAATGAACAAATGATGCTAGCATCCTTGCCAGTCGTCGGAGAATTTGTGGTGCCAGAACCTGCGAAATCGCAATGCCTCACAAATGTGATAAATTTATGCAAAGCAAGTGGAAAATGCAAACAATCTGTAGGCAGTTTAGATAAGTTGAGCTAGTTTCGACTTGATCTGACAGGTGCCCCTTGAAGGAAAGGGGAATCTCCGTTTTGATGGAAGTGTAAACGTCCAATCAAACAGGCACGATGCCCACGGAAATTCCCATGAAATTTCTGCTATTGTGTCTTTTCAGCATGCAAATAAAAATGCCCGCATACTACGCCGGTAGCTACGGGCATTTGTTACCTATAAAAGCGGATTTTAGGTGGCCTCTAGTATATCCCCTAGCAACGATTTTCACCATGCTTTTCCTCTGCACCTGACCTTGCCCCCTACGCTCGTGCTCTTCAAAAGCTCTTTTGCCCTCTAACAGCATGTTGAAAAATTCCTTCCGACGTCAGAGCCAAAAATTGACATCGCCGTCATCCTGGCCGTAATCAATTCAGAGAAAATCATGCATTCATCGGAAAATTTCTTTAAGGAGTTTGATTATGTCAGAACTCGTATGCTATTGTTTTGGCTATACATCCGAAGATATTGAGCAGGATGTTATTCAAAACGGAAAATCTACAATTTTTGAACGTATCATGAACGAAAAAAAGGCTGGTGGGTGCCAGTGTGCTGAAAAGAATCCGAAAGGTCGCTGATGTCTTTCAGACGTTCGTCAGTTGGCGGACCAAATTTTAAACAAGACAAGCATTTTACAAAATTTTAACAAATGATTTTTTTATATACGAAACTATTTATATATTGAAAAAATCTCAAAAATATAGAAGGTTGCCATGAACAAGGAGCTGTTATGGGACTTGGCAACCAGAGTGATGACCAGAGTCAGGTGTTTGTCATGTGTGCGGATTTACCGCGCTCACCTGGACACGTTTTTTATGACCGCTTGCAGTCGGTCTTGATCAAGGGCGGCTTTGACCGTTTTGTCGAGAAGCTCTGTGAGCCGTATTATGCGTCTGGTCCCGGCAGGAAATCCATTCCTCCAGGTCGATATTTCAGGATGCACTTGGTTGGCTATTTTGAAGGTATCGAGAGCGAGCGCGGGCTTGAGTGGCGGTGTTCCGACTCCTTGTCGCTGCGAAAGTTCCTACGACTCTCCCTGACCCAGAGGGTTCCGGACCACTCCAGCCTGAGCAGAATCCGCCAACGGTTGCCCCTGGAAGTCCATCAGGAAGTATTCGGCTGGGTGTTGCAGGCGTTGACCAAGTCCGGCCTGGTAGTTGGGGAGCGCCTTGGTATCGATGCTTCGACCATGGAAGCCAACGCGGCCATGCGTTCGATCGTGCGCCGGGATACAGGAGAAACGTACCAGCAGATGCTTGAGCGCATCGCCAAGGACAGCGGGATCAAGACGCCGACCCGTGAAGAGTTGGCCCGCATGGATCGCAAGCGCAAGGGCAAAAAGCTTTCGAACAAGGACTGGAAGTCGGAGAGCGACGAGGACGCGCGGATTACCAAGATGAAGGATGGCCGCACCCACCTCGCCTACAAGCCCGAACACGCCGTGGACCTGGACACCGGAGCGATTGTCTCCGCCGATATCCACAAGGCCGACCAGGGGGACACGACGACGATCGGCAAGACGCTCGAATCCGCCAGGAAGAATCTTTCCGACATCGGTTGTACGCCGATAAGCACGGCTCCGACGGAGGTCATTGCGGACAAAGGCTACCATTCTCGGGAAGTAGTGAAAGAACTGGATAGCGGAGTTTGGAAGACGAGGATCGCCGAGCCGAAGGCGAACGGGTTGTTCAACTGGAAAGGTGACCATGAGGCACGGCGGGCCGTTTACAATAACCGCGCCCGGCTGAAGTCAGCCAAAGGGCGCGAGTTGGCAAAACGACGAACGGAATTGGTCGAGCGAAGTTTTCAGCATGTGCTCGATCGTGGAGGCATGCGACGAACGCACCTTCGAGGGCAGGAAAACGTCCACAAACGATATCTCCTGTGCGTGGCCGGGTTCAATCTCGGCCTGCTGATGCGCCAGTTGATAGGTTTCGGGACCCCGAAGGGGTATTTTTACCTCAATTCAGCGCAAATTTTTGTTTTTGCTTGGGGATGGATGGTCGTTTCGATGATTTTTGTCGAGATGAGGAGCGAGACCGGCGAAGAATTCGTCGGAGCGCAGATTACCGTAGAGCGGTGTTAATCATGAATAAATCAACGGGCTGTTGAGGCACACAACGTCTTTTCCGCGATTGTTTATGTGCTGCGAACTGGGATTCAGTGGAAAGCATTGCCCAAAGATGTTATTGGGAGTCCGAGTGCAATTCATCGATATTTCAGAGAATGGGAGCAAGAAGGCTTTTTCTTGGAGCTTTGGAAGCGTGGTTTGTCCGAATTTGACGACCTACCTCATTT
>Ga0268263_1002724_pt1 | contig 10929 bp, 5 predicted proteins | sample Biomet5_FD_190358 | JGI IMG/M metagenome (GOLD analysis project Ga0268263, IMG submission 190358) | Microbial communities from bioreactor (seeded with sewage sludge) at LBNL, California, USA - Biofuel metagenome 5 (SPAdes) (version 4) | ecosystem: Engineered > Bioreactor > Anaerobic >... | reverse complement strand
CTAAAATAGCTGCACTAGGTTCTGATTCTCTGCCATATGCAATTCTCAGTTCAGTTCTCAGTGTAGCATTTATACGTTCCCAAAATCCAGTAAGTCGCCAAAGACGGAAATAGTGGTACACAGTTTCCCAAGGTGGAAATTCATAGGGTAGCATTCGCCAGGCACAACCAGAACGTAACAAATAGAAGATGGCATTCAAGATTTCGCGATAAGGATGAACGCGCTTTCGACCTATATTTGTCCTGGGATTTGGAAAGTACAGTTTGAGTATTTCCCATTCTCTATCAGAGATATCACTAGGATAAGGAATTCGTTTTGTTTGTTCTGACACTAACGAACAATATGACTACATGTAGTATTTAATTTTAAGACAGCCTCTTAGCCAAAGCAACATTATTAACTGTCTTAAATATAGCTTGTCACGCACATAGCTTGTCATGCACGCATTGCGGTCTTTCCTTAAATAGTAAAGCGAATCAACTCTTCCCTCGAATCTGAGCCGTTAGGCGAAGAATTCAGAGAGAGTTAGTTCACAGTCTTAAAAGTTAAATTTCAGAAAATCTGGATTTCAGAAAATGGTCGTGAGTCTGAGTTATTGATCATTTCCAAAAAAGCGAGCATATCCCCTGTATTTGAGATAAATATAAAATAGAGTCTTATGCTTACGTTTTTCTATAACTCAGACCCACGACCCAGAAAATCTGGATTTCAGAAAATCTGGATTTCAGAAAATCTGGATTTCAAAAAACCTGGATTTCAGAAAACCTGGATTTCAGGGAAGAGCCTCTCATGACATATCTCTTTTTTCGGCAGGCCTTAAAGTAACAAATCTGGGATTTTCTTCAACATCGGTTTTTCCACTGTTTATGACTGTCTGTAGTGCTTTTTTTGTATCGGCTAATTGCCTGGGCTCTGCTTTTGCATAATGCCTGAGAAGCTTGAATTCCTTCGAAAGCATTCCCAGAACTACCAGCATCATGATATACTCCGTAGCTGGAGATGCAGCCCACACTCCATCCAGGCCGAAGAAAATCGGCAGGATAAAAAGTAGAGGGAAGAGAACAACAAAAATCTTTCCAAGGTAGATAAAGAGTGCTGCTCTGATCCGGTTTATTGACTGGTAATAGATAGCAGTTAGGAGCACGGTACCTTCAACGAGCAAAGAGAATATAAAAATCTTCATTCCTCGAAGGGTAACTTCCAGAAGTTCGGAGTCTCCCTGGCTGAAGATCTGCACCACTTTTTCGGGAAAGAGGAAAATTAATAGAAATCCGAAAACTCCTGTAAGGATGCATGAAAGAATTGTCAGTTTCAGGGTTTTCGAAACTCTTTCATAATAGCCAGCTCCATAGTTGAAGCCTATAATCGGCTGCACTCCCAGGGCTATTCCCTCAAAAAGCATAGAGAATATTGAAAGGACATACCCTATAATACCATAGGCTGAGACTGCAAGCTCGGAACCGTACCTGAGCAGCATGTAATTGTATGCAAAGAGCACGAGAGCCAGTGAAAACTGCATCACGAAAGACGGAAGGCCGGCTCTAAGAATCTGGAACTGAGTCCTGAGTTTGAATTTCATGGCTTTAAGCCGGAGTTTCAGTTTTGCCTCCCTGCCAAAAAGGTAATTCATGAACAGCAATGCCGGGAGAGCAAAGGAAACAATTGTGGCAAAGGCGGCACCCATCATTCCCGTGCCCATACGCATGATAAAAAGGTAATCAAGCACGAGATTTACAATTACCCCTGCAATCATGATGTTCATACAGAGTCTAGGGTTTCCGTCATTCCTGACCAGCGGTTCAAGGGCAACTGAAAGAATCATAAAGACTGAACCAGCGAAGATAATCCTCAGGTAATCGCGAGCAAAAGCTAGAGCAGGCCCGCTGGCTCCAAGGATGCTGATTGAGGTTTCACAGAAAATCAGCCCGGCTACAGTAAAAACTGCTCCTGTAAGAATACACAGGGAAAAAGCATTGTGTACTATATCCAGGGCTCGGCTGAGTTTCTTCTTTCCAAGCTGGAGGGCCGCAAGACTTGATGCACCTATCCCGATAATTACTCCCATAGCGATTATAACCATATAAGCGGGATAGGCAAGGGTAATTGCTGCAAGCCCCTGGCTTCCTATAGCATTTCCTATAAAGAAGCCATCAATTATTCCCTGGATTCCGGCAATGACGACTCCAACGACGGTCGGGAATGCAAATTTTAAGAATAGATTCACTATGTTCCCGGATTTCATTTCTTCGTCAGTTACCGTTTCTTCATTACTTACCATTCCAGGTCCTCCTTACATATTAAAGCCAGCTTTTCAGAAGCCTGGTTTTGAAACTCTGGTGCTTTCTTTTCAGAGGCCTGGTTTTGAAATTCCGGGAATATTTTTGTCGTTGTCAGGTGGAAGAACCTGTTCAAAGAGAGATAGGTTTTATTGTGTTTCTGTAGAGATTGATTTTTTAAAGTTTTACCTATTTTTGAGGGATCGAGACAATAAGATTCGGTCCTCTCAAATAGTTTGCATGAGGTCATAACTCATCCTGGACGAAGCTTCTGAAAATACGCAGATTCAAGTATAGCTGCCCTGTTGCAGAATTAATTAGTCTGTCTATGCCGAACTGGTAACTGCATATAATCTGTGGGTTAATTTGTGCGCATTCTTGCAACACTCATTCGTTTTACGGAGCTTCACCGTTTAAAGAGTAAAAGGGATTCAAACGAACCAAGAATCCTGTGCAATCATGCAACAAAGCAAATAAAATCAGCTTCAGATAGTTATCTGATCACAGCTAATTTTATATAATAAAAAATATTTATAATTATATATAGATTTGCACTCTTTTTTATTTTAACAGGTTGTTTAATTTGGAGTCTTAAAAGCATTTAAGTAGATAAATTAGCTCTGTTTTCAGTCAAAAACACCTATTAATATGTCTAAAGTTAAAAACGTGAATAAAATGGTTCAGCTCCAACTAAAAACTCTGGAAAAACATTAGATTTACTCAAGGGCTATTAAATTTGCAAATAAGCGGAAATAAGTCTGAAATAAACAGCTACAGATCCAAAATAAATATGATTTACGATAACAATAAGATCAGATTTACGATAACAATAAGATCAGATTTACGACAACAGTAAGTTTAAAGTTTTCAGGTTTACAATAAGTTTTCTCTACAATAAAAGTCAAGGGCTTACCCATCCATTTTTTATGCGAGAAGCACCTTTACGTCTTAAACTGAACTTTATTCCTTTACTCACCTTTACCCATCTTTACTCACCTTTACTCATTTATCTGCATGCTGCTAAGCTTTTCATGTAAACCGTTTGTATAGCTTTCTCTTCATAGTTACAAAACCTTCCAGCCAAAGAAAAACTGATCAAAAATGTCTACTGAAAATTACACATGTACCTCCCCTGAAGTCCTGGCTCCCGTAGGCGACGAAGAAGCCCTTCTTGCTGCAATTCGAGGAGGAGCTGACGCGGTCTATCTCGGGGTTGGCGAATTCAACGCCCGTCAGGGTGCAAAGAATTTCACTCTTGAGAATCTTGACGAGGCCGTAAAACTGGCACACTCACACGGAGTTCTTGTTTACCTGGCCTTCAATATCCCGATCAAGCAAAAAGAGTTGCAGCACGCGCTTGAAATAGCAGACTGTGCATATGCAGCCGGAATCGATGCAGTTATCCTTCAGGACCTGGGGTTTCTCAGGCTTTTAAATGAAATCTATCCGGACCTCGATATTCATGCAAGCACCCAGATGACTATCCACAATAAAGGAGGAGTTGATTTTGTAGCAAGGCTGGGGGCAAAAAGAGTTATAGTCTCAAGGGAACTTACTACGGCTGAGGTAAAAGACATAGTAGACCACTCGAAAGCGGAAATTGAGGTTTTTGTTCACGGAGCCCTTTGCTACTCCTATTCTGGCAAATGTCTTTTTAGCAGTTTCCTGCATGGTAGAAGTGCAAATCGGGGAGCCTGTGCCCAGCCCTGCCGACGTAGGTACAGATTCGTGGTAAACGGCAGGGAAGTTGACGAAAGGCATATCGGAGGCAGTTATCCCATAAGCTGTGCAGAACTCTCCACAATAACAGGACTTGAGGATATCGTAAAAACCGGAGTAGTCAGCCTTAAAATAGAGGGACGGATGAAAAAGCCCGAGTACGTTACTGCGAGTGCCGCTGCCTATAAAGCTGCAGTCGAAGGAATCTGTGGCCCAGGAGATAATCCGGCAAAAGAGGAACTTGAAGCAAGGGAAGCCGAGCTTGCAAAACTTTTTTACAGAGGCTTTACAAGAGGCTTCATACTCGGAGAAAAAGGTGTATCCCACCCTAAATACAGTTCAAACTATGGAGCGTTCCTTGGAAAAGTCCTTGATATTTCTCGCTCAAAAGGGAATACGAAACTTACAGTTCGGCTGAATCAGGACATCCAGGTAAAAGACGGTATAAGTATTTTCACGCGAGAGCGGATGCTTGGCTCGGCAGTTACAGGCGTAGTCACGATTTCAGGCGAGCATATAAAAAGCGCGAAAAAAGGTGAAAAAGTAGGGCTTGAAATCAGCTCGAAGACCGGAAGAGCAGTCCAGAGAGGTGATGAACTCTACCTCACAACAGACACACGGCTCCTTGATACCCTTCAAAAAACAAAACTGAAAACGCTTCCTGTAAGCCTGAAAGTAAGAGCCAGGAAAGGAGAGCAATTTACTGTTGTAATCGGAGAAGAAAGTGAAAAGCCCAGAGAGACAAGGAAGAACACAGAAAAGGCTCCATTTGTGGAATTCACGGATGATTACGTCGTCCAGGAAGCCGAAAAAGCCCCAACTACAGTCGAGAAAATACGAAAAGCAATGGAAAGCCTTGGGGACACTTCTTTTGAGGCTGCTTCTGTTGAGATCGATGCTGATGAAAATATTTTCATTCCGGTTGGAGTGTTGAAAAACGCAAGGAGAACGGCAGCAGACCTCCTGCTGGAAAAAATCCTCAGTGGAGATAAGAAAGAGCAAAAGCACCCTAGTCTTGAGGATTTCAGTTACCTGTGTGACTCTGAAATCCATAGCAGTGAAGCGAGTGATCAAGATGAACTTACTCCAGCCGTCAATGAGAACCTCAGTGAAACCCTCAGTGAAACCCTCAGTGGAACCAGGGGCAAAAATTCAGCTTCAAAGCGGCTCTTTCTTAGTGTTGAAGTAAATGAAAGTTCCTCTCTCTTTGAGGCTGCGTTCGCCGGTGCAGATATTATCTATGTTCCGGTTTCGAAGTTTGAAGAACTTTCCGCACCCGAAAATGCAAAAAAGCTTGAAGATTTGAAAGCCGAAAGAGTCGAAATTGTTTTTCGGGTTCCCCTTATAAATCATGATTATGAACTGAATAAACTCAAGCCTCTGCTGGAAAAAGTTAAAGATGCAGGCTTCGGGATAGCCTGTTCTGAGTTTGGGACTTTACAGCTTGCAAAAGAGCTTTCCATACCCTTTACCGCAGGAAAAGAGTTCAATATTTTCAATACTTTTACGGCCAGTACTCTCTACCAGGCAGGAGCGTACAGATCAACTCTTTCAAGTGAACTGAACCTGAGCGAAATAAAAAATATCTGTGAGGTCCTTCAAACCTGCAAGGGCTCAGGACAGACAGAAATTTTTGTTTACGGCAGAGAACTTATGCTTATTACGGAAAATGATCTTTTAAAGCCCCTTATTGACAGAAGAATTGTAAGAAAGGACAGCAAAGTGCTTCTTGTTGACCAGAAAGGTTCCGAATTTCCGGTCGAGCGCCTGGGGACCAGGACTCTGATTTATAACTCAAAAGTGCTTGATATGCTGAAGTATGTCAAAAACCTGAAAGATTACGGTGTGGATGTGCTTCGGCTTGATCTTTCATTCAATACTCAGGCTGAGATAAAAGAGATAATAAGGGCATACAAAGAAGCCCTTACAGGAAAAGAAACCAGGCTGAAACCTGCAAGAGGGGTTGAGTATACTACGGGGGCATTATTTTAAGGGAGTTTAAGGTAAAACTCCTTTAAATGTAGGACCTACGCAGTTGAACTGAAGAATCAACAGCATTAAACCGTTAATTGTCTAAAACGTGACTTTAATCTAAAGTCTTTGCCGTAATTAATTTTATTCCTCAAGTGCGTAAGTCGTAAAATAAAAAACGGTTGCTTTTTTAAGGTGCTGAATATGGTCGAAAAATAGTTCTAGTTCAGGTCTTTTTGTTTGATACGGTATTCAAATATGAAATACTTGAAACTTATCAGAATGTATTCTTCAGCAAAAATGCAATAAAGAAAAAGTATTAAGAAAACAAATTATCTGCCTATAGTGAGTTGCAAAAAATTCTGTTACTCAATTTATAAAAACCCGTTATAAAACCTAAAATTCTTTGTGTGAAGCTTTTTTAAAAATTAAAAGTTACCTAAAAGCCCGCAACTGTTCAAGCCCTAAAAAGTATATCGGATCATAATCTATAAACAGACTTTAAGGTTCTTTTTTTATGCAATTTAAAAATCCGTCTTTGCTTACAATTATTTAGTCATTACTACTAATCCGACAATCTTCGGTCCAGAGTACCATACCTTAACCTGGAAGACATCAGGATTAGCAAATGCATTTTGTACAGAGGTTTCAATATTTTCGGATGGATTGGCTAGATACCTCCAGTCATTACCTGTATAGAGCCAAAGAGCTTTTGTATTGGAGGAAGGATAGGGCTTCAGTTCAAGCCAGTATTTTGTTGCTATGTCATTATTCACAGCTGTTGCAGATACTGATTTTTGCGATAAGACTGGGTCTGTTGTCTGCTGACTGCTTGAGCTCAGACTTATTTCCGGATTTTGGGAAGATGCAGCACTCAAGACTGATGGAACCACTGCAAGGATTAAACATATCGCTAAACCTGCTATTATAAGCCTATTTTTTAACATCTTTTACACCTCAAACTATTTTTTAAATTGTTGTTTTTCACACACATTGTACTAAAATGTCTACTTTTTTCTCGAGAATATGCGCGTATCAAGAAAAAGATTTTAAAAATAAACCCCGAGAAATATGTAAAGTATTTTCAATACATACCAATGTTATATTTATAGTCCACATATATGATACTTTTGATAGTGTTCCTAAATTTGTGCAGGCGTGTGTCAGAATCAAGTACATGAGAGTTTATTACAACTGATAATTTCAGATAACTTAATTCTTCCACTTCTGTTCTTGTAATTCAACTGTAAATTCCATACTCGGTAACATTTTAGGTAAGTATATTCACATAAAGTCGACGTATCAACAGGATTAGTACTATCAGGGGACTATATTACTGTAAACATGATTCAAACAGTTAAATATATATTAACATGAACAAAATGTCCTGAAATAAAAATCCAAGCAGTAAAGTGTACTGTGACCAGTAAACTGAAGTTTTAAGTGGACTAAGCAGTGCAATAACGACAAAAATCATGGGTTCTTCTAATCCGTACTATTCGGACACGTCTGGAAGGTCTATCCGGAATACACCTGTCTTTTCTGAAATGCCTATAAATTACTCTAAAAACCACAAAAATAAATAGTTTTAAATAATAAAACGAGTGCAGTTAAATATATATTGAATAAAAAATAAAATATAGATGCTCATGCAAAAAAGGATTATCTATGGAATTGATATTGCCCGGGGCTCTCCCAGGGCAAGAGAACTTCCCAGGTATGCACTTGCTATCCTTAAGGATGGGGAAGTTTTCCATCAAAGTATGCTCCGTCGCCAGAAAATTTTTAATATGATCCAGAGGGAGAAGCCGGAGATAATAGCTGTTGACAATATTTTCGAGCTTGCTGCCGACCGAAGCGAGCTTCTTTCTCTTATGGAAAAGCTGCCTGAGGGCATTAAACTTGTTCAGGTTACAGGTGGGCTGCATCCTGAACCACTTGTAAGGCTTGCACGGAAACACGGTTTCTCTTTTGATCCCGAAAACCCTAATGATGAAGCCGAAGCATGTGCCCGCCTTGCAGATATGGGGGTTGGGCATGAGGTTTCCCTTTTTGAAGATATTACAAAAATTAAAGTCAGTAGAGCCCGTTCCCTGGGAAGGGGAGGCTGGAGTCAGAACCGGTACCGCAGGAAGGTACATGGAGCTGTGCTTCAAAGGAGCAGGGAGATTGAGAATGCCCTGAAAGACCTTTCTCGGGAAAAAGGCATCAGGTTTGAAGCCATAAACGTAAAAGGCTTCGGAGGCTATGTCAGGTCTGAATTCACTGTTTATGCAAAACGTGGAGAGATACCAATACATCCAATGGCAAGTAATGATGCTCAGGTAAGCGTAAGAAGTGTTGAGCGCGATAGAATCCGATACGTCCCCCTCAAACCGACGAATCAGAGACGTAAGTTTACAATCGTGGGAATCGATCCGGGAACAACCGTGGGAATAGCGATTCTCTCTCTTGACGGAGAGCTTCTTTACTTGAAAAGTTCCAGGGGGATGGCTCCTGATGAAGTTGTCAAACTTATTGCCGAATACGGAAAACCTGCGGTTGTTGCCAGTGATGTAACTCCAATGCCGGGTTCAGTTGAGAAAGTCCGAAGAAGTTTCAATGCCGTACCTGCAAGTCCTGGTATTGAAGTTTCTGCCGAGGAAAAAATAGCGCTTGGAAGGACTTTTGGTTACTCTAATGACCACGAAAGGGATGCACTGACTGCTGCTCTTCTCACCTACAGGAGTTATAAAAACATATTTTCCAGGATTGAAAAGAAAGCTCCTCAAAATGCAGATCTTGAACTGATAAAGTTTTATGTTATCCGTGGAGCTTCGATAGAAGCAGCAATTGAAAAGGCCCGGGCATCAGGTGAGCCTGAAAAACCAAAGCCAAGAGAACATGCCGAAAAGCCAGAGGACAGGGCAGTTGATGAATCTCTCCTGAAAATGAGAGAGACTGTCCAGCGGCAGAGCGAGCAGATTCAGAACCTTCAGGAATATCTTGAGGAATTAAAGAAAGAACTGATTGCAAAAGACCGGAAAATCTCAAAGCTCGAATCAAGGTTAAACAACTTCAAAAAGGAAGCTTACAGCGAAATTCGGAAATCAAAAGAAATCAAGATCAGGGACGAAACTATTGAAAACCTGAAGAAAGAGGTCAGCCATAAAAGCAAAACCGTAAAGGAACTGCGGCGCAGAAGCAACAAGCTGCGTAAAATCCAGAAGATGGAGGTCCGCGGTGAGGGTACGGCTGTAAAAGTTATTGCTGCCTTTACTAAGGAGTCCATTGCCGAAACAAAGGAAAAATACGGGCTTAAGATAGGTGATGTAGTTTTCCTTGAAAACCCAAGCGGAGGCGGAACTGCAACCGCTCAGATCCTTGTAGAAGCCGGAATTCGTGCCGTAATCATCCCTGAGGATATTTCGCACGCAGCCGAGGAAACCTTCTTCAAAGGCGATGTGCCGGTCTTAAAGAATATCCCGCTTGAGAGGGCCGAAGACTTTGCAATGGCCGAACCAGAAGCCCTTAAAGCCGCAATCGTAGACTGGGAAAAAGAAGCCGATGCAAAACGCCACAAAGCCAAACAGGACGAATTGCAGAGCCTTTTTGATGAATATAGGAGTGAAAGACGCAGGGGACTGGTTTAAAAGGGTCCATTTTAAAAATTTCGTGTCAGCCCCTTATCTTGCTTGCATAAAACTTACCTCTCCCTGGACGGAGCTCGGGAAGCACCTCTTTTTTAAGCAATAAATTCAATCTGAATCAACATGTCCGATCCCATAAGAGAACCTATTAAAGAACCTGCGAGTACTCCCATTAAAGAACATTTCCAGCTCAAGGAAACCATAGTTACTATTGCAGCCGATAACCAGGCCCATATCGAAGCCGCAAAAGAAGCTATCCGCATCCACAGGGCAGCCCTTGAGACTTACATTTTTTCCGACCCTTATTTTCAGCTCACGCTCGAACCCTACGAGTGCCCTGAAAATGCCCCTGAGGTTGTAAGAAGGATGGTAAAAGCAGGAAACACTATGGGTATAGGGCCAATGAGTGCGGTTGCAGGCACGATTTCGGCTCTTGCTGTGGAAGCAATGGTTAAAGCAGGAGCAAAATATGCTATTGTCGACAACGGCGGGGATATTGCACTCATCAATGACAGGCCTGTTGTGGTTGGGATCTATGCAGGACAGTCTTCTATCAAAAACCTGGGGCTGGTGTTCGAACCCAGAGGCTCGATTACAGGCGTATGCACTTCAGCAGGGACAGTTGGCCCTTCAATCAGCTTTGGGATGGCGGATGCGGCTGCAGTATTTTCGGACGACGTTTCCCTGGCAGATTCAGCTGCAACGGCTCTTGGAAATGAGGTAGACATAGGAAAGGAATCTGTGGAGGCTTCTTTCAAAGCAGTAAAGGAAATTCCAGGAATAAAAGGGGCACTTGTAATCCAGGGAGAATATATTGGTATGTGGGGACAAGTGCCAAGGATTACGAGGGCAGATGTCAGGTATGAGTATATAACTAAAGCGTGATTATCCGATGCTCACCTTACGTGATTATCTGGTGCTCTCCTTACACGATTATCTGGTGCTCTCCTTACACGATTATCTGGTGCTCCTCTTATACGATTATCTGGTGCTATCCTGATAATTAGCTGGTTTTATGTTTAGGAATTATGTCTTTTTATGAAATTATAAAATATTGATAAGCGTTGTCACAACTGCTTGAAATCTTCCGAAGAATAGGCAGCTCGGAAAAATTATTAAAGTTAGGAGTTACGCAGTTGGCGTTTCGCATATCTTTTTTAACAACTCATAAAGTATCCAAATTAATTTAACGTGTATTGAGGATTCCTTAAATATTCCGTCACTGCCACTCTTCTAATTTTCATAGTACTTTCAAACCAGGATATTCCACTTTTGATTCTTTGTAACTCCAGTCTAAGAAAAGCTCTTAGTGAGAACTTTATATGTGCTCTTTG
>Ga0268263_1002721_pt1 | contig 10941 bp, 10 predicted proteins | sample Biomet5_FD_190358 | JGI IMG/M metagenome (GOLD analysis project Ga0268263, IMG submission 190358) | Microbial communities from bioreactor (seeded with sewage sludge) at LBNL, California, USA - Biofuel metagenome 5 (SPAdes) (version 4) | ecosystem: Engineered > Bioreactor > Anaerobic >... | reverse complement strand
AATAGTGTTGTATGCTGGTACTATTTTACTGCTAGGCTTATCGTATTTTAAAAGTAAACAGAAAACCTTTCAGGCCCTCAAAAAGGGATGTAAGGCCTTTGAAAATATTCTGCCGCAGTTCCTTTCAATCCTATTATTGATCGGGTTCATTCTGGCGATACTTGATGAGGCAACAATCACGCGATTGCTGGGGGCAGATTCTGGAATCATAGGCATGTCTATAGCCGCCGTAATCGGTTCGATTACGTTAATTCCAGGCTTTATTGCATTTCCACTGGCCGCATCGCTTCTGGCTGCTGGCGCAGGATACGGACAAATTGCTATGTTTTTGACAACGTTAATGATGGTCGGCGTTGTTACGCTTCCCCTTGAGGCAACATATTTTGGCAAGCGTCTGGCAATTGAGCGAAATATTCTCAGTTTTATTTATGCTGTTGCCGCCTCTTTCTTGTTGGGGGCAATTTTATGATTGTTTTACTCAAACGATATAGGATGTTTCTTGTATTTTCATGTGTGGGAATTGCTCTTTTAATCCTGGCTCCAGATACTGGTAAAAAAGCCATTGCCGTCACTAAAGACAATGTTTTGGAGATGCTCACCTTTCTGCCGCCCATTTTTGTATTGCTGGGCTTGCTGGATGTTTGGGTAGACCGGGAAACCATGATAAAATACATGGGGGCCAATTCCGGTTTTAGAGGAATGCTTTTGGGCTTTATTCTGGGCTCTGCCGCCGCAGGTCCGTTATACGCAGCCTTTCCAATGGCGGGCGTGATGATGAAAAAAGGGGCACGTCTCCTCAATATCTTTATTTTTATTGGGGCCTGGTCCTCCACAAAAATTCCACTCATCATGTTTGAGACAGCCACACTTGGATTTCGGTTTATGGCGTTGCGGCTCATTTTTAATATTATAGGCATTTTTATCATCGCTAAAGTGCTGGATGCGGAAGCTCGCAAGGTCGTATTAAACATTCCAGACAACTAAGAACATCACAAAATGGTGTTCGACGAATTGTCCAGTGAGGGTTTGATGCCGCCTGTCGCCAGAAGTGACAAGCGTGCTTTTTCCTGTTTGGTTAATTGGCATCGAAAAACCGTATACGGCGATGTCTACCGCTTTTTCAAAACATTTGAAGAAGCAGATGACGTATTATCCAACAAGCAAGTGGGATTTATACGCAGCGCTATTTACGCATTGCCAGCAATGCAACACATGGCATTGATCCTAGGCCAGGTTGATGATTAGCCTTGTAAAGGAATAGCCAGAGTAATGTGTTGCTCCATATCTGCCGTAACATGATTACTATTTAGGAAAAAAGCAGCCTGAAATAGAACCTCACTGTCAATTGAATTCTTTTCCAGGCAAATAACTATCCGCAATTCCCAGGCCGTCTTTTGCGCTATTGACCAACCGCACAAAATCCGGCTTGTCGCAATATCCCAATAATCTGTTCTTTGGTGAACCTGCTACGTTTCAATCTTGTGCTTCTATGTCAGGGGCACAGATTTTTTGATGTGATGCTTGGCAGGGTGAGGGGCAATATTGCAATGCGGACGTTTCTGGCGCAGCAGCAAACTTGGGGCAAGCAGGTCTGCGCAAATTGCTGTTGTCGCCATTGATACCCCGTGTCATGCTAGCTCGGGGTATCTTTATTTTAAATGGTTGTGCGTCGTTACGCCTGCCGATTCCGGTCGTCTGGCGGCCTCCATGCTGGCTCCGTACCGCCCGCAGCCCAAGAGCCGCAACCTGTTTTTCGCGCTTGATATATCAGCGTAGTTTTGGGTAAGCTGTTGCCAGAGATTGGGGTCTGTATCCAGCGGCATCGCCGCCCGGCCTGAACCGCTTGCACGGCAGCGACCTGCAGAGCGGGCATTGCAAAGGGCTATTCAACTCAAGGAGCATATCGTGAAAAAGTCGGTTTTGTGTTTGGCTCTGAGCCTTGCACTTGTCCTGGCGTTCGCTCCGGTTCACGCTACGGAAATTATGCCTGAATCCGAAAATTTCAAGGCAAACCCTGTGGATCAGTTTACGGGCACCGTGTGGCAAAAAACCCCTGAAACGGAAAAGCTCGCCTTTCTTTTTGGCGTGGAAACAGCCATAACCGTTGAATATTTTGTCAACGGCAAAATTGCGGAAAAGGCTGCAAAAGAAGGCAAACGCCCGGTGTACACACTTTCGCCCTTTGAAAAAGGCTGGATGAAGGCCTTTAAGGGTGTGAGCCGTGCAGAGGTCGTCAAATTGGTGGACGCCTGGTATGCGGCAAACCCGCAGCGTCTTGAACGCCCGGTCATGAATGTGATCTGGCGTGAGATCATCGAGCCCCGCCTGGATGCCAAGTAATAGCAAATCCGTTGACTGACGGGTTTTTCGGGAGAGCTTATATGAAAAAATTATTGATCATCACCCTGCTGGCAGCCGTTTTTGCCAGCGGTATCGGTTGCACCAACATGAGCAAAACCCAGCAGGGCATTGCCAGCGGCGCAGCCATCGGCGCTCTTGGCGGCGCTGGCGTGGCCGCTATCGCAGGCGGATCCGCCGCGTGGGGCGCATTGGCTGGCGCGGGTGTTGGCGCACTGGCTGGCGGCATAGTGGGGCACGAGCATAGCAAGGGCAAGGCCTGGTAATTGGCTGAGCCTCAAGGCACTGCGCCGAATACATGCATTTATCCAGCGGGCTGTAGCAACGGCCCGCTTTTTCATGCAACAGAGGTGGGTAGCAGATGAGCGCAAGCGTTTACGCGGTTTTTTTCAGCCCTACCGGCAGCAGCCGCACCATGGCGCACGAGCTGGCCGACACCCTGTCGCGCGAGCTGTCGCTGCCGCGCGCGCAGGATCGGGACTGGACTTTTCCTGAGGGACGGGCGGCGTCGCTCGGTATTGCCGCCGGTGATGTGCTGGTTTTTGCCTTTCCCGTATATGCGGGGCGCATACCTGTGCTGCTGCACGAGCCCTTGTCCCGTCTGAAGGGGCAGGGCGCAAGCGTCGTGCCCCTGGCCGTGTACGGCAACCGGCACTATGACGATGCCTTGCTGGAGGCTGTGGACACGATGCTGGCGCAAAAATTTGCAGTCCCTGCTGCCGGGGCCTTTGTGGCGGAGCACAGCTATACCCGCAAGGTGGGAACAGGCCGACCTGATGCGGCAGATATGGCCGCACTGAGCAACTTTGGCCGCGATACGGCCCGCATCATCGCCAGAGGCGGATCGGCTGCGGCAGCTGTGCCCGGCAAGAGGCCCTACAAGGCTTTGCCGCCCCCGGCGGACATCAGGCCGCACACCAGTGAAAGCTGCACTCGATGCGGGCTCTGCGTGAGCGTGTGCCCGATGCGCATTATTAACGAGAATAACCCGGCGGAAGTGGCGCAAGGGTGTCTGCGTTGCTGCGCCTGCGTAAAAATCTGTCCAGAACAGGCCAAATTTTTTGATGATCCGCAGACGAACAGGATTATCGGCATGCTTGAAGGCACATGTCTGGCTCGGCGCGAACCAGAAGTGTTTTTTGCGGGCTAGCGAGTCATGCGCGAATAGCTGCCACCGTCTGCTGTGATACTTTGAGCGCAACTGGCTTGCAGTGTCGGCCGAGCTTGGCTGCCTGGCTTGAGGCGTGCGCATCTGCAACCTTGCCTGCGCCAGCATGTCGGCCCCGACCAGCAAAGGCCCGGCTCGCGTGCCCGTCGAGCAGACCTACCGGCAAATAGACCTGTGGAAAATTCGCTGTTCTGTACAAAAAAACAAGGCCGGTTCAGCTGCAACGTGCGGTTGCGTCTGACCCGGCCTGAATTTTTTTGTGATAGCTGCGCCGCAGCCAGCGGCATGCGGCAAATATCCTGACAGACTCCTGTGGTGCCGGTGCTGCCGGTTATTCCGGCTGCGGGGCGTCCACCACCTGATCCATGTCCACCATTTGGCCGATGGTTCCTGCGGCAAAGCCCGTCAACAGCGAGTTGGTCATTTCCTGATCATAACGCGCGTCGCTAGCCAGCTCTTTAACCGCCTGCATGATCTCCTTGCCTTTTCGGAAAGGGCGCTCGCAGATCATGGCCGCAAACGAGTCAGCCACCGCGCACAGCCTGCCCGGCTTTGTCGACTGGTTGCCCTTGGTGCGCTGAGGGTAGCCCGAGCCGTCAAGCCGTTCGTGGTGCTCAAAGCAGGCCCGCAGCAGTTCTTCAAAGGCCACATCCATCTTTTGCATCAGCTTGACGCCCACGATGGGGTGGAGAATGATTTTGTCCCTTTCTTCCTGCTTCAGGGGGCCAGGCTTGCTGAGCAAAAAAGGCGGAACCTTGCACATGCCCACATCGTGCAGCAATAGGGCGAGGGCCATGCGGTCCAGGTCTTTGCGCCGATATTCACCCGAATTCTGCAGCCACAACCACAGCCCCGCAATCAGGCTGTTGATGGAATGCCGTGCCAGATGGTTTTTGCGAAACAGCCGGCGCATAAATGTGTTGATGTGGTGCCTGTCGTTCCACAGGTATTCTGTAATCACCATCAGGTCTCGATACAGCGGTTCAAACAGCGCCTTGACGGGCTGTTCAAAAAAATCGCTGCAGCGCATGAGCAGGGCGCGGATGCAGATATCCGCAATTTCCGCTTCCTTGAGGTTGTTGTCCTGCAGCACAAGGTCAAGCTGCTTGACGATGTGGCGCGAATAAATGGGATGGTCAGAGCGCGATACAAACAAATCGCCCGCAGCGCACAAATTGGCCACCTCTTCCACCTGTTCGTTGCTCAGGCGAGCGCCCTTGACGCTGTAAGGCGCAAGAACGGCAATGTCCTCGCGAAAGCTGAACAGATCAACAGGCGGCCGGAATTTGGGAAAGCTCGACAGAATCTCACCACTGATCTGGTAGTATTCCTCATTGATGTTCATGGGAACATCAAGAACCTTCCGTTGCTCTGGGGCCATGGGCTACTTCCAGTAAATTTTTACAAGGTTAGTTCCGCGCGGGGTGGTTGAAGACCCCTTGACCTGACCTGCAGTGATAACCGCACAGTCCTCCGGATCAAAGTCCGTGCTGTTGTGGATAAAGCTTTCGGCCCGGATAAGGTGACTGGGCTCGTCCTGCGGATTTTCAACAAATATGGGTTTGACGCCCCAGACAAAGTTGAGCGCCTTGATGGAAACGGGGTCGGGTGTAAGCGCGTAAATGTCCTGCGGGGGGCGGCGGGCAGAAACCTGCCGGGCCGAGCTGCCCGTGAGGCTGTGCGAAACAATTGCCTTGGCCGAAGCCTTGTCGGCCAGCAGGCAGGCGGAATACGCCAAAAATTCGGGTATGCCCTTGTCGCTGTCGGGTTCTTCAAGCTTGCGGTTGAGCAGCAGCAGGTGCTCGGCCTCGTCGGTGATGCGCCGCATGTAGCGTACGGTCTCGACGGGGAAGTTCCCCATGGCGGTTTCTTCCGACAGCATTACGCAGTCTGCGCCGTCAAGCACGGCGTTGGCCACGTCCGTGGTTTCCGCACGGGTGGGGGCGGGGCTGTTGACCATGGAGAGCAGCATCTGCGTGGCCACGATAACCGGCTTTGAAGCCTTGTTGCAGGCGCTGATGATGCGCTTTTGCAGGGAGGGCAGCAGGGGCAGGGGGCACTCCACGCCAAGGTCTCCGCGAGCCACCATGACAACGTCTGTCTCGTGCAGAATCTCGGCCAGATTGTCCACGGCGCTCTGGCGTTCAAGCTTTACCACCACGGGCAGTCTTTTGCCTGCGGCCGCGATCAGCTCCTTGGCTTCGCGCACGTCGTCCGCCGTCTGCACGTACGAAATGGCCACGGCGTCCACGCCCAGCTTGAGGCCGTCCGCAAGGTCTTTTTTGTCCTTTTCAGTCAGGGCCCGCACCTTGGTGGCCTTGCCCGGCAGGGCCAGACCCTTGCGCGAGGTGACAATGCCCGAGTTGTCGGCCGTGAGCAGCACAAGCCCGTCGGTGCGCCGTTCGGTTACCACAAACTGCAGGCCGCCGTCGGCCAGCACCATGCGGTCGCCCGGTTCCAGGCTTTCAAGGATAACGTCGTGGTCAAAGGGCAGGTAGGGAAACTCGTCGGTGTGCTTGTCGGTGGGGCCGAGCAGCAGCTCCATGCCCTTGGTCACCGTGATGCTGGTTTCGGGCAGCACGCCAAGGCGGATCTTGGGGCCGGAAAGGTCCTGCATGATGGTGATGGGCCGCCCCAGTGCGGCTTCAACCTCGCGGATACTCTTGATGATATTGACAAAATCTGCCGCGCCACCGTGTGAAAAATTGAGGCGGAATACGCTGACCCCGGCCTCGGCCAGTTCATGAAGTTTTTCTTTGCTGTTGGAGGCGGGACCGATAGTAGCGACAATTTTTGTTCTCATATCTGTTCCTTTGGCTGAAACCGACGGCGCAAAGGGCGCCAGCAGGCAAACAATCGACAGTTCCGGCTTGAAGCAAATAGTCTTGGTTTTCCCGCATATTGTCAAGGCATTCAGTCTAAATGCTCCGTAAATGAACCAGTTTTGTCGCAGCGCGGAATTTTGTTTTGCACTGCGCCTTGGGGGTGTTTGTCCGCAGCAAGGGGTGGTGGGTGGTAAACCTGGAGGTAGTTTACCACCGTTTACCACCCGGTTAACCATGCGCACAGGGGTGAAAAAAGGATGTTCATAACCATTTTAACCGCAGAGGAAGCCAATTTCACGACATTGCTTGACACCATGCTGGGGTTGGTGCATAAGTGGGAAAAAGTGGTAACAAGTAGTAAAAAGTGGGAAATTGTGAAAAAACTGTTCACTAAAAGCCTTTCCCGCAGCCTAGACCCCAAGGGGCGACTCATGCTGCCGCCGGAATACCGCGATGGACTGACCGCGGACGGCGGCTCTGGCATGTTTTGGCTTACCGCTTTTTACGGACGGCTTGTTGCCTATATGCCCGCCGACTGGGATCTGGTCACGGAGCAGCTCAGCAAAATTCCCATGCCTTCGCCCCGGCTCTCGCACTTCAAGACAAAGGTCATGGGCCTTGCCCAGGAGCTTGAACCCGACGCTCAGGGGCGCGTGCGCATCCCTCAGGTGCTTATGCGCGAGGCGGGCCTGCACAAGGATGTGATGCTGGTGGGCATGCTGAACAAATTTGAAATATGGGATCAGGACAGCTTCAATGCACTGCCGCTTGAGGATGTGTCCGAAGAACTCACCGCACTTGGCATAAATCTCAGTCTGTAGGCCGCACCATGACGGAAATTGTACATCAAAACGCTGAACCTGTGCGGCATGTGCCGGTCTTGCCTGTGGAAACGCTCGACGCACTCGCACCTCATGCGGGCGGCCGCTATCTGGACGGCACCCTCGGGTTGGGCGGGCACGCCTCGGCAGTGCTTGGCACGGCCAGCGACATTGAGCTGTGCGGCCTTGACCGGGATGAGGAAGCCATGGCCCTGGCCCGGCAGCGTTTGGCCCCCTTTGGCAACAGGGCGCACTTTTTTCACTGCAATTACAGCGAATTTGCCGATCCGCTGGCAACGCTTGGCTGGGACAAGATAGACGGTGCGCTGCTGGATATAGGCGTGTCGTCGCTGCAGCTCGACGAGGCGGAGCGCGGTTTCAGCTTTCATGGCGACGGGCCGCTTGATATGCGCATGGACCAGAATTCCGGCCAGCCCTCCGCGTGGCACTGGGTAAACCGCGAGAGCTTTGCCAAGCTTAAGGAATGCATCGCCATGCTGGGTGAAGAGCCTCAGGCTGGCCGCATTGCCCGCGTTATTGTCGAGGCCCGGCAAAAGGCCAGCATAGACACCACCGCCGAGCTGGCGGCGCTTGTCGAAAAGGCCTATCCCGCCGCCTGGCGGGCCAAGGCCCGCCGTCACCCAGCTACGCGCACTTTTCAGGCCCTGCGCATGGCCGTTAACGACGAGCTGGGCGAGCTGCGGCGATTTTTGGACGCCATCCTCGCCTATCTGCCCATTGGCGGCAGGCTTGCTGTAATCACCTTTCATTCGCTTGAAGACCGCATAGTCAAACAGGCCATGCGCCACTGGGCCGAGGGCTGCCGCTGTCCGCGCCATGTGCCGGTGTGCGTGTGCCACCATCAGCCCGAGGTGCGCATCCTTTTCAAAAAGCCCGTAACCGCCACGCCCGAAGAGCAGGCGGTCAACCCCCGCTCCAGCAGCGCAAAGCTGCGCGCGGTGGAAAAAATAGCCGAGGCTGCCGGATCATGAAGCGCAACTCCGCCATGGGCCAACAGGGCGGCAGAGGCTGGCTGCTGGCGCTGGTGCTGGGGCTGCTGAGCTGCATGGTCATGGGTCTTGTGCTCGTGTGGAGCAACATCGAGCGCATGGACACAACATATTTTATTAACATTCAGCAAAACACCGTCCGCGAGCGCCGCGCCCTGAGGGCAAAGCTTGAAGTGGAACGCGAGCGGTTGCTTTCTCCTTACGAGCTGCGCCGCAAGGCGGATGAGTTCGGCATGCGCGAACCAAAGCCCGGCCAGATCAGACGTATGGAAATACAGTAAAAACTTCGGAACGCTCCAATGCCTGGCCGCCCGCATGACCAGGCCCGGAAAAAAGCCCGGCGTCATCACGGCGACGCCAAGTTTGGAAACGCCATGTTCAAACTCAGCTCTCCCAAGCGCAACGTATCCAGTGTTGCCCCCTCCCGTCCCGCCAAACCGCAGGCCAGCCGCAACGTATCGGCGGACAAGATCGCCTCGTCGCCTTCATGGATGGGCAATGTGGACTGGGCGCGCGCCCGCATCAAACTGGTTGTGAGCATCTTCTGCATGCTGTGGGTCGGGCTGTGGGCGCGGGCATGGTATCTTCAGATGATGGAAGGGCCGCGCCTTGCGGAGCGCGCCCGCAGGCAGCACACGGCCACAGAGCTGGTTACCGGGCGGCGCGGCATGATTTTTGACCGCAATGGTCAGGTGCTTGCCCGCAGCGTAGAGGCAAAGTCCATTTACGCCCGTCCGCAGGACATCACCGATTTTCAGGCCATGGCCAATACCCTCGGCCCCATCCTGGGCGTGGAGCCGCAAAAGTTGTACGACGAGCTGGCGCAGACCAAGCGTCGCTTTGTGTGGCTCAAGCGCAAGGTTGACGACTACACCGCCGAGTCGGTGCGCAAGGCCAATATCAGCGGTATCGGCCTGAGCAAGGAATATGATCGCGTTTACCCCTTCAAGCACATGGCGGGGCAGCTGCTCGGCTTTGTTGGCCTGGACGACAAGGGCCTTGAAGGCCTTGAGCGCTCGCTTGACTCGCGCCTGGGGTGCATACCCACCCGCCAGATCGTGCAGCGCGACGCCATGGGCCGCCGCTTTTATCTGCACGAAGAAGGGCAGAGCGAGCCGGTGGGGCAGGATCTGACCCTCACCATAGACATGCAGATGCAGTTTTTTGTTGAAGAAGCCGTGGCGCGCACCGTGCGTGAATACGACGCGCGCTGGGGCGGAGCGCTGGTGGTGGACGTGCCCTCGGGCGAAATAATGGCCTGGGCGCAGTACCCGTTTTTTAACCCCAACAACTACAAAGATTTTTCTCCGCTGGTGTACCGCAACAGGTTGGCCGCCGATGCCCTTGAGCCTGGTTCGACGTTCAAGCCCTTTGTGATGGCCGCCGCCATTCAGGAACGCAAGGTCACGCCCAACACCCTTATTGACTGCGAGGGCGGCAAGTGGGTGACCAAAAACTTCACCATCCGCGATACCTCGCGTCAGGGAACCCTGCCCGCGTCCAAGGTGCTGCGCTATTCGTCAAACATAGGCATGGCCAAAATCGGCCTGACGCTGGGCGCTCCCACATTTTACAAATATCTGCACGCGCTGGGCTTTGGGCAGCGCACGGGCGTGCCCGTCTCCGAGAGCCGGGGCATCCTGCGCATTCCGCGCGACTGGAGCGAAGTGGACATCATGTCCACCTCGTTTGGCCAAAGTATTTCCGTCACCGGGCTGCAGATGGCGCAGGGCTACCTGACGCTGCTCAACAACGGCGTGTACAAGCCCCTGCGGCTCACCCGCGACGACGGGGCGGTTGATGAGGTGCACCCCCGCGTGTACTCCGAAACCGCCGTGCGCGAAGTCATGCACATGATGCGCGATGTTGTTGAAGAAAACGACGGTACCGGCAAGCGCGCCCGCGTGGACGGCATTGACGTGGGCGGCAAAACCGGTACGGCACAGAAGGCCGACCATCGGTCGGGTACATACGGCAGCAAGCGTCTGGCTTCGTTTGTGGGCTTTTTCCCTGCCGACAAGCCCAAGTATTTTGTGATGGTCATGGTGGATGAACCCACGCGCAACCAGTACGGCGGCGTTGTGGCCGCCCCTGTGTTCAAGGAAGTGGCATCGCGCATGGTGACCTACACGGGCATGTTTAATGAAACAAAGATCGCCGAGGCGGAAAAGAACGCCGCAACCGGCGAAGGCCCGGTCACCAAAACGCGGCAGCGCGGCCTCAAGGTTGCCGCCCTCGACGCCCCGTATGTTGCCGAACCCAGAAAGCTGGACGCGCCGCAGCAGGCTGACAACAGCATGCGCCTGCCCGGGCATCTGGCCAAGGCCAGCAGCAAGGTGCCGGACGTGATGGGCAAGTCGGTTCGCAACGCGGTAGAGCTGTTTGCCCGCGCCGGTGTAGTGCCCGAACTCAAGGGATCGGGCAGCAGGGTGGTCAAGCAAACCCCCGCGCCGGGCGTGGCCTGGCCTGAAGAAGGCAAAAATATCGAATACATTCTCTGGCTTTCCGAACGGTAACATTGGCAGGTTGCTTCCGGCTGGCGCACGCCTCACGCGCGGGGTTGCGGGTTGATAGGCGCGCGCCGCCGGAATAATTGGCGGGGTCATGAGCCCCTGATATGCAGTGAGGTTGGTATGGAACGGGAATTTGCAGCCCTTCTTGAGCAGTGCAGACGCGGCGGCATTGAGGTGCGCGTCGATTCACGGCAGGTTGCCGCCGGCGACATCTTTGTCGCCGTGCCCGGCGTTAATGAAGACGGG
>Ga0268263_1002719_pt1 | contig 10945 bp, 7 predicted proteins | sample Biomet5_FD_190358 | JGI IMG/M metagenome (GOLD analysis project Ga0268263, IMG submission 190358) | Microbial communities from bioreactor (seeded with sewage sludge) at LBNL, California, USA - Biofuel metagenome 5 (SPAdes) (version 4) | ecosystem: Engineered > Bioreactor > Anaerobic >... | reverse complement strand
GCGCATTTACGAGGTTATGGAGGTGAAGGAACCGGAAGAGAACGGAACTATTGTAAGCGAGCTGAGCGGCAACATCGAGCTTAAAAACGTAAACCTTGCCTACAAGGGTAAGCCCATACTAAATAACATCTCCTTCTCCATTAAAGGGAAAAGCCATACGGCCATTATTGGGCCCACGGCGGCGGGTAAGAGCCAGCTGCTATACCTGCTCACCAGCTTGGTTTCGCCCGATTCAGGGTCGATTGAGTTCGACGGGAAACCAATTACCGATTACAACAAGGAGTCGTTCCACCACCAGATAGGCTATGTGTTTCAGGATAGCGCGATCTTTAACATGAGCTTAAGGGAAAACATAGCCTTTAGCGACAAGGTTACCGAGGAGATGATGAATAAGGCGTTGGAAACGGCAGAGCTCACCGACTTTGTGGAATCGCTGCCCGAGAAGCTGGAGACGGTGATCTCCGAAAGGGGAACCAACCTGTCGGGAGGACAAAAGCAACGAATTATGCTGGCGCGTGCGCTGGCTCTCGACCCAAAAATTCTGTTTCTGGATGACTTCACCGCCCGGGTAGACAGGAAAACGGAGAAGAAGATTCTCTGCAACCTCGAAAACAACTACCCCGAGCTAACCCTCGTTTCGGTAACCCAAAAGGTATCGTCGGTTAAGCATTTCGAGCAGATTATTCTGCTGATGCAGGGAGAGCTTATAGCAACGGGCACGCACAAGGAGCTAACCGAAAGCAGTGCAGAGTACGTGCAAATTTCCAACTCACAAAAGAGCACCAGTCACTATGAACTATAACCTCAACCAGCTGGTCGATAAGGAGCAGAAGAAAAAGCCGGGTATTGCAGCCTTTGCAAAGCTCTACTCGCTCATCAGAGAGGAGAAGCGCACCCTGATATTTGCAACCATTGCCATTGTGGTAAATGCGGCATTGAACCTGCTGGGGCCCTACCTTATTGGCCACACCATAGACACCTACATTCAGGCCAAGATTTACAAGGGAGTGCTGCTGTTTACCAGCATACTGCTGGTTATGTATATCACCGCCTTTTTCACCAACTACCTTCAAATAAAAATGATGGGCGGCGTTGGGCAGCGCATGCTTTTCAGCCTACGTAATGCCGTGTTTACCAAACTGCAGGAGCTTCCGGTTGATTTCTTCAACCAAAACAAGGCGGGCGACCTCATATCGAGAATCAACAACGACACGGACAAGCTCAACCAGTTTTTCTCACAGTCGCTGATGCAGTTCATTGGGAGCATATTCACCATGGTGGGTTCGGCCATATTCCTGCTCAGCATCAACTTTGAACTTGGGCTTGCGGCACTACTACCGGCAGTGGTAATTATCATTTTCACCCGGATAATTTCGCCGTGGGTGAAACGAAGAAATGCAGCAAACCTTAAGGCGGTAGGTGGTTTGAGTGCCGAGATTCAGGAAAGCCTCAACAACTTTAAGGTAATACTGGCATTCAATCGGCGCGATTACTTCAGGAGTCGATTTAATGAGGTCAACCAACAAACCTACCAAACCGCCATCAAGGCTGGTGTTGCCAACAACATCTTTATGCCGGTGTATGGATTTTCGGCAAACATTGGCCAGATGATAGTGCTAGCCTTCGGCATATACCTCATAGCCTCCCACTACTTTACGCTTGGACTACTGATCAGCTTTTTGGCCTACATACAAAACTTTTACAACCCGCTGCGGCAGCTGGCAGCCCTTTGGGCCAACTTTCAGGTTGCCATGGCTGGCTGGGATCGTATTTCAAATATACTATCGCTGCAGAGCAATCTGGAGGTTATTCCGGAGAAGGAAGCAGAAGCCTCGGCACCCTTCTTTGCCCTTCGAAACGTATCGTTCCACTACCCCAACGGCAAGGAGGTGCTGCATCAGGTGAACTTTGAGCTGGAAAGAGGAAAAACCTACGCCTTTGTTGGGCCTACCGGGGGAGGAAAAACAACCATTGCCTCGCTCATTTCACGACTGTATGATCCACAAAAGGGAAAGGTGATTCTGGACGGAAAAGACATCCGCTCCTATGAGGCCGCAGAAAGAACAAAGAAGATAGGCTTTATACTGCAAGAACCTTTCCTGTTTACCGGCACGGTAAAGGAGAATATCCTCTACGGCAACGATGAATATAAGGGTTTTTCGAACAAGCAACTAGCGCAGGTAATTCTAGAAGCAGGCATTGGAAGTCTTCTCAGCAGCTTTGAGCAGGGCTTGGAAACAAAAGTTCAGACAACGGGCGATGGCGTAAGCCTTGGCCAGAAGCAGCTCATTGCCTTTATGCGAGCGGTGCTGCGTAAGCCCGAGCTGCTAATTCTGGACGAAGCCACCGCCAACATTGATACGGTTACCGAGCAGCTGCTAGACTCCATTCTTCGGAATTTGCCATCCACCACCACTAGAGTAATTATTGCGCACCGCCTCAACACCATTGCCGATGCCAATGAAATTTACTTCGTGAATTCGGGCACCGTAATCAGGGCCGGCTCCTTGGATGATGCTGTAAACCTACTGCTGCACGGAAAACGGGTAAGCTAATTGCTTGACAAAGAGGATAAGGGGGGTCATTTTTGTTATGTGAACCAACTCGCGCCTCATCGTTCACTATTTTGTATATTTGAGAAAACCACAACAATGAAGTATTCAAACATTGAAATATACAAAACAGAAAGTGGAGAAACAGAAATATCTGTTCGATTGGAAAACGACACTGTCTGGCTAAATCTAACTCAGCTAGTTGCGCTCTTCCAACGTGATAAATCGGTAATATCGAGGCATCTAAACAACGTATTCAAGGAAAATGAATTGTCGAAAAAAGCAACTGTTGCAATTTTTGCAACAGTTCAAACTGAAGGAGGAAGAGAGGTTGAAAGAAAAATTGAACATTACAATCTCGACGTAATCATATCCGTCGGCTATAGAATAAAATCGCAACGAGGCATTCAGTTTAGAATCTGGGCAAGTAAAGTTTTGAAAGAATACTTGATAAGATGAAGGAAAAGGTCATATTCAACTGGAGCGGTGGAAAGGATTCCGCCTTGTGCCTACACAAAATATTGCAGACACAGCACTACGATGTAATGTGCCTACTCACCAGCATAAGCGAACAGTACCAACGAATCTCCATGCATGGCGTAAGGGCCGAGCTGCTGGAAACCCAAGCCAAGAATATCGGCCTGCCCCTCTTGAAGATGGAAGTTCCCAACATGCCATCGATGGAGGTTTACGAGGCGGCAATGAAAACAACATTATTGGACTTGAAGGCAAAGGGTGCAACCGCGTCTGTTTTTGGCGATATTTTTTTAGACGACCTGCGCAGCTATAGGGAGAATAAGCTGGCCGAAATAAACATCAAAGGAATCTTCCCGCTATGGAAAATCCCCACCGATAGACTTATCAGAGAGTTTATCGACCTAGGGTTTAAGACAATAGTTACCTGTGTTAACGAAAAATACCTTGACCGAAGCTTTGTGGGAAGAGTTATCGACAACGACTTTCTGAAGGATTTACCCAACAGTGTTGACCCTTGCGGGGAGAATGGAGAGTTTCACACCTTTGTTTTTGATGGGCCAATATTCAACCAGCCCATTCCATTTGAGAAGGGAGAAGTTGTTTACAGAAAATACCAATCAGAAAAGCAGGAGAGCAGTTCTGCTACAAATAAAAATGGTATAGATGATCCTTTTAACTATGGGTTTTGGTACTGCGACCTGGTGCCAAAAACTGATGCGCATTAGCAACTTTGAACTGTATAAAATTAGTGAAACACACACATGGAAAAACCCAAATCCTACTGCGAAGCAATTAGCTACATGGAACAAAATAGTGTTCACCGCATATACCACGACACAGGGTACGGCTTCCCCATTGAGGACGACAACGAGCTATTTGAACGGCTGATTCTGGAAATTAATCAGGCAGGTTTAAGCTGGACCACCATCTTAAACAAGCAAGCAAATTTCGAAAAAGCATTTCACCACTTCAACATTAAAACGGTTGCCTCCTACCAAGAGGCCGACAGACAGCGACTGCTGAACGACGCAGGGATTATTCGCAATCGTCTAAAGATTGATGCTGCTATTCACAACGCAAAGGTAGTTTTGCAGCTACAAAAGGAGTTTGGCTCATTCAAAAATTGGCTCGACCACCACCATCCAATGACCAAGGTGGATTGGACTAAGCTGTTTAAAAAAACCTTCAAATTTACGGGTGGTGAAATTGTAAATGAGTTTCTTCTCAGCACGGGCTACCTACCCGGTGCCCATATTGAAAGCTGCGGTATCTACAAAAAGGTGATCCAGTCAAAGCCGGCGTGGCTGAAGGAACAGCCATAAATCGGTCAACACTATTCAGGGATTAACAATTCACACTTTGTCACTCGTAACTCTGCCACTCATTACTCACATTACACCTGCTCCCATTTTTCCCCTACCTTTGCTTATCAACGAATATCTTGCAAAAACAACATGAGCATTTCAACCAATAGCATCTTAAAAGAAAAAATTAGGAACAAAGCGCTGGAGTTGGGCTTTGAGGCTTGTGGCTTTGCAAGAGCGGAACGTCTTAAAGAAGAGGAACCTCGTCTTAAGGAGTGGCTTGAAAATGGCCGTCATGCAGGCATGGGCTACATGGCCAACCACTTCGAAATGCGACTCGACCCAACCCTGCTGGTTGAAGGGGCAAAAACCGTAATCACCCTGCTTTTTAGCTACAATTTTGGCGCAGCGCAAAAAATTGAAGCACCACGGGTTGCACGCTACGCTTGGTTTCGCGACTACCACAAGGAATTAAAGCAACGTATGAAGGTGCTTATGACATTCCTTACTGATGAAACCAAGATTACCGTAGATGGACGCTACTTTACCGACTCTGCACCTATACTAGAGCGGGCGTGGGCAAGCCGTTCAGGGCTGGGCTGGATAGGCAAGAACAGCCTGCTCATTCACCCCAAACTGGGTTCATACACGCTGCTGGCCGAGCTAATTGTTGACCTAGAAATAGAGCCCGACCAACCATTTGGCAACAGCCTTTGCGGTGCCTGCACCCGCTGCATCGACGCCTGCCCCACCGGTGCCATTAATGCACCAAGGGTAATAGATTCAAACCTATGCATCTCGTACCATACCATTGAACACAAAGGTCCCTTTACTGCCGAACAGGAGCAGCTGGTAAATGGCCACGCGTTTGGCTGCGACATTTGCCAAGAGGTATGCCCATGGAATAAAAAACCAATCGCGGCATTACAAGGAAAAATTCCGATAAACAACCGACTACTAGAACTCTCTGCAGCGGATTGGTGCGACTTGAATGAAGATCGATTTGAGGATATTTTTAAAGGTTCAGCGGTAAAAAGAGCTGGTTTTTCGGGAATAATTCGTAATCTTAGGAAACAAAAACAATAAATCATGGAATTCCGCACCATCGTTACCCCTACCCCGCTGGATGAAAAGCTGGGATATAAAGCCAAAACGCTCTTTATGGGCTCCTGCTTTGCCACCAACATGGGTGATCGAATGGAAGAGTTGCGGTTTCCGGTAATGGTTAACCCATTTGGTGTTCTTTACAATCCTTTTTCTATAGCCCAAAGCATTAATACACTATTGGTCGGAAAACCATTTACCGAAGAGCAACTCTTCTGCCACTCCGGGTTATGGTCCAGCTTCTACCACCACTCTATCTTCTCCTCATCCAAAAAGGATATTTGCCTTCAGAACATTAACAAATCGCTTGCAGCTGGATTTCAGTTCCTTCAAAAAGCCAATTTTTTAGTGATAACACTAGGAACAACATGGGTTTACCAGCATCGAAAAAACAGGATGGTGGTGGCAAACTGTCACAAGATTCCTGCCAATGAGTTCGACCGAATGCCTTTAACTGAAGAGGAGATTGTTCAAGTGATGGGGCACGCCATTCTTAAACTTCGGGAGGAACTGCCTAACCTAAAAATTATTCTTACCATAAGCCCCATTAGGCATTGGAAAGATGGTGCTATACAGAACATGATAAGTAAGGCAACGCTCATAATGGCTGCCCAAAAACTGTGTATTGCATTTCCATCGTGCAGCTACTTCCCCTCCTTTGAAATCATGATGGACGACCTGCGCGATTACCGCTTCTATGCCGAAGACATGCTTCATCCATCGGAGCAGGCCATTGATTACATTTTTGAGAAATTTAGGAATTGTGCCATCGATGAGGAGTCCAACGCCATAATGAACGAGGTGGAAAAGTTGGTAAAGGCAACCAAGCATCGTCCGTTTAATCCCGATGGCGAGGATTACCAGAAGTTCTTAAGCAATCACCTAAAGCAAGCCAAAGCGCTGCTGCAGCGCCACCCGTTTCTCAATCTTCGGGGAATTGAGGAAAAGTTTGAGTATAACAAATAAAACCCTAATAAAAGTCTGGGGATGACTATTCTACCAGCGAAAACAAGTCACACCCTGACTGGCAGCAGAAAAAGTTTTATAAAAAAAGAGGGCACCAGAATTGGTGCCCTCAAAATGATATAAGATGAGTAATTATTCCTACTGTTCAAGATTAAAAACCACAACATTGTCAACTCTAAATGCTGTTGTTTGATGGTTTAAACCACTTCCTGTATACTTAAAGGCAATATATACATTACCGGAGAATCCACTAAGATCAACCTTACCTGAATTAACCCATACATTCTTAGCAGTGGAGTTGGTAACGATATTTGCAGATGTGAGTTCAGTCCAAGTTGCACCTGCCACATTGGTTCCATCAAAATCCATAGAAGCAAAAACTTGAAGCGTTGTTCCCGCTGCCCAATAATTATACTCAGTGTTGAAAGACAGGTAATTAACTCCAGTCGCAGGGAAATTAATTGCTGGAGAAATTAGCCACATAACATTACTTGCTTCTCCGCTATTATAAGCATTAGCCTCAGCATATACTTCACTTTTATACGCTTGCGCTAGCCAAGTTTTGGTACCAGCAGTAGCAATATCCTTCCATCCATTAATGGTAATGGGAGATGTGAGCGCTGCTAGATCAAAACCTTCTGAAAAAAGTAAGGAACGTGGATTGACATCCATGTTAACATCATTCAAATCCCTAATGTAAAGCTGGTAATCGCTATTATAAACAGAAAGCACTGCCACCATTGAACCAGTGCCAGAAGGGAGAATCTTCGTTGCAAAATTGGCAAAATTGCTAGTTCTAACTAATATAGTGTTTCCGTCTCCATCCACCAATGTTCTGTTGGTAGTTGCACCTTGATTAGCCCATGTTCTACCAAGATCTGTTTCTGTAAACTTTACATTATCAAGTTTAATTAATGTTTGTAGATACTTAGACTTCGTTCCCGCAGCTATAATTTGAGGAATTGTAAGTTCGGTTGGATTAACTGTTGTTATAGCACCATCCAACTGTATATTTTTTTTAACATCAGATGGATTTATGCCAGCAGAAGTAATAGCACCATTGTCAAAAATCGCAGAGCATATTTGAAATGCATTATTATACCCACTAAGGTATAAATCATTTGCATGGACAATCACCCTTTGTCCTGGGGCAAAGCCGTATGCATAAATAAGTGGGGTACTGTTATTTATCTTCAAATCAATTCCGCCTGTTGAATCCTGGATGGTTACTGTTTTATAAAAATTCTGCTCAACATCGTTAGAAACAACAACTCCTTCGATAAAGATAGAATCTGTGGTTTGCACCAAACTACCAATTTTCGCAAGCCCATTTCCCGAGTTCATGTAAGATCTCAACTTGGCAATGGTCATATTCCCATGCCAAGAAGATTTATAGACAGGAGAAGGTACTGTATCGGTACTCTCTTTTACACAGCCATAGTTTAGAGCCAATGCGCTCACCATAAGTAAGCCAAGAATGCTGCTAAATATTTTTGTTTTCATTTTTCTTCCTTAAAAGTTTTTACTGCAATCTCGTGTTAACAAACTGCACATCCTTTGTATCTCTTACAACAAGTTGGAATGTGCCATTATAGTAAGAAAGTACCCCTACAATAGTTCCACTAAGTGAAGGAATGGTATCACCAGCAAACTTTGCAAAACCACTTGTTCTAACTACAAATGGTTTTGTACCGCTTACATTAGTTACAAATGGCCCATAGGTTGAACCAATCATCCCGCCCAACTGGTGATCGAGTGTTACATTACCAACAGGGTCGGCATAAGTCAAGCGAGAATTATCTACGGTTGAAAACAAGGCGTAAAACTGAGTATTATTTAACTGAACAAGTTTTGATACATCGTTCATGCTTACGGTAGCTGGAGTAATAACCGTAGGCGTTACCTCTTGGAGTACCTTCCCCTTTTTAAACACATGCTGGTTAATTACATAGTCGGTTTCTAAACCACTAATGGAAGAAGCATTATTCGAGGGATCAATCATCAATGAACCTATTTGAATCTGGTCGCCGTAGTTGCCCATATACATACCCTTGCAAACAACAACAAGCCGCTGGCCTCTATGGTAAAAATTATAGAGAGAGGTTTTGTTCAGCATAAGCTGAATGCCACCGGTTGCATCCTGAATAAAGATAGATTTGTAGAAGTTACCCGTCTTGTCATCTGAGGTAACATAGCCCTCAATAATAATGGAATCTCTACCGGCAATAAAGTTGCTGGAGATTTCTACTATACCACTTATGTATTTACTTTTCAACTCGGCAATTGTTGTATTTGCAGTAAGTGAAGTGGTATCCGAATAGGGAGCAGGATCGCTGTATGTATCCTTTACGCAGCTGCTGTTTGTAATTGCGGTTACCGCTGCAATGAATAAAACCGCTGGAAATATCTTCTTTAACATAGTTGTTTAACGTTAAATCACCTAATTAAAATCTGTAGCTAACCATCACAAAGAACGTTCTCCCATAGCCATAGAAGTAGCGGGGAGGGAACTTGGAAATAACCTTTCCAGAATCAAAGCGCATTTGCTCGTAGCCACCGGTCTTAAAGTTAGTCTTGTCCAATACGTTGCTCACGTTGAAGCTAAAGTTTAGGTAGTTATTACCAAACTTATACGAGTATCCTCCAAAAAGGTCAACAGTATAGGCATCCGGTAACTTCTCCTGATCGACAATCTGATGGTATAGCACATCGTTGTCAACTCCTGTTAACGCTGCTGAGGTTCTACGCTCTGGGTTAAAATCAAGATAGTTGTTGGCAAAGTAGTTTACATTAAATCCGGCAAACCAATACTTAGGTGAGCTGTACTTTAACCCAATAGAAGCAGCGGTTTGTGGAGTTCCGTCAACATAAAAACCCTTGCAGTAAACTGTTTCGTTAACTGCAAGCAGGGTATCGCTATTATCCTGCGAAATAGTTACCGAAGGACGGGAAGTATACTGGTAAATACCAAGAGCGGCTGCGGCAGTTGCCGTAAAAGTGGGTGAAAGTTTTACCTCAGCACCAAACTCTAGACCTGCGTTGCGCTTATTAATACCAGTCATGGCAAAGTTAACAAAGGTCTGGTAGGAGTCATCGTAGAAGCTGGTAAGCTGAGTTTGATCCTTGAATTGTGTATAGTAGCCTGTCAACCTTGCCTTTACAGCAGGTGTTCTTAGGTTGTAACTAGCATCAACGCTTTCTACCGATTCGCTCTTCAAATTATCTACCACCTTATTGTTTACCCTAGGAGCAATGTAGCTGTTACGGAAAAAAGGTGCTCTGGTAATGTAGGCCAGATTAACATCAAAGTAGTGGCGGCCACTTAGTTTATACGTAACACCACCCTTGAATCCAAAGTTATTGAACTCCTTAACAGCGGATTTACCCAAAGAGTTGGTTGGGAATCGGCCATTCTGCATATTACCAGTCCTATAAAAATTGTTGTAGGTATAAGAACCTGCAATGTAATAATCAAACTGGCTATAGGAGAACTCTGCTAAAGTCCAAACCTCAGCGGTATTTACATTGGACTCATAATCGTAACCATATTTATCCCCCTTCTTAACAATATGATTGGGAATTGCTAGGTTATTCTGTGCCATAATTGGGTTACCAGTAAAATCACGCTCTGCAAACTGGTCAACATCAAGCACAAAATCACCACCCAACAGATCATTGATAGTCTTAAAGTGCTTCCCATGGTAACGGATATACTCTACACCTCCCGAAAGAGTTATATTGCTATTAATTTCGGTAGTAATATTGGAGCTAGCCGTAAACTGAGTTTGATCGTCACGTCTCTCTTCAACAAAATACTTCGACATGTGACCACTAACATTGTTACCAGTAATACCATTGGCATCATTAATGGTTGTATAAAAATTGTAGTTCACGTTGTAGAGTGCATCCCAATTTACCTGATGAACCGAAGACAAATAACCAAAACTTTCAATAATATCTTGATAGTCAGAAGAACCTTCATTATAGTTAGGAAGGTAACGATAGTAATCTGGACGAGGATCTGGAGCATCATACCAGTTTAAGGCAGTGCTTCCATTGCGGCCAAATGTGTATCCCAGCGAAGTGGTAAGCTTTGTTTTTTCGTTAATCTGAAAATAGTCGTTAAGGATAATCATTGGCTCGTGGGTATTCCTGATTCGAGCATTTCTCTTGGAACCATCTTGCCATCCCCAGTTTGGATTATAGAAGTTTGAACCAACCAAGTCGTAGGCTTCCTGAACCGAACCGCCAGCCATGCCTCGCTTAACAGGAGCACCAAAGGCGGTTAATGCAATGGCATGGTTATCAGAAAGTCTTTTCTCTATAGCCATAAAGTATGCCCAAGCATCGTAGGATGTAGCCTGCACATATCCCTCCTTGGCATAGCGGCGCGAACCGGAAACGGTAAACGCCCAGCCGTTGTCCATGAGCCCGGTTGAATAGGTTGCCATTACACGGTCGGTATAGCTTCTATTCGAATGTGCGTAAGAAGCTTTAAATCCAGAACGGTAGGAGGAAGCACGAGTATTGATATTGGTAATA
>Ga0268263_1002718_pt1 | contig 10946 bp, 6 predicted proteins | sample Biomet5_FD_190358 | JGI IMG/M metagenome (GOLD analysis project Ga0268263, IMG submission 190358) | Microbial communities from bioreactor (seeded with sewage sludge) at LBNL, California, USA - Biofuel metagenome 5 (SPAdes) (version 4) | ecosystem: Engineered > Bioreactor > Anaerobic >... | reverse complement strand
GGGTGCGCATGGACGTGCGCGAGCGCCGTCACCGGATGCGGGCCATCCGAACGATCCTCAGGCGGTACGACATCTACTGGTGGGTCAATGCCTTTCTGGAAGGGGCTTTTTCCACCCACCTGGAGGATTTTCCTCCCTGCGAGGCCAACTGGGCCGGCCTGGATGCGACGCAGGGACCGCCTTGGGATGTCTCCCCCGGCAAGTAACGTTTCCCCCCGCCGCCTCCTACTGGCCCGGGGTCATTTCCCGTGGCCGGGGTTTCACCCGGAAAAGCCGCAGTACCACCACGAAAAAGGCCGGCACGAAAAAGACGGCCAGCACCGTGGCGCTCAGCATCCCGCCGACCACGGCCATGCCGATGGCGATCCGGCTGCCGGCTCCCGCGCCGGCGGCCACGGCCAGGGGCAGGGTGCCGAGGATGAAGGCGATGGAGGTCATCAGGATGGGCCGCAGCCGTTCCTCAGCCGCCTTGATGGCGGCCTGGGCCAGGGGCAGGCCGGCGTCGTAGAAGGCCTTGGCGAATTCCACGATCAGAATAGCGTTTTTGACGGCCAGGCCGACCGTGGTCAAGAGCCCCACCTGGAAGTAGACGCCGTTGTCGAGGCCCCGAAGGAGGGTGCCGGCGACGGCCCCGATGATGCCGAGCGGCACCACCAGCAGCACCGCGAAGGGAATCGGCCAGCTTTCGTACAGCGCCGCCAGACACAGCAGAATCAAAAGCAGGGAGATGGCGTACAGGGGGCCGGTCTGGGCTCCGGCCTTTTCCTCCTCGTAGGAGAGGCCGGTCCATTCGAACGTGATGCCGTGGGGCAGCTTGCCCACGAGGTTCTTCATGAGGGTCATGGCCTCGCCGGTGCTGACGCCGGGCGCCGGCGCGCCGAGGACTTCACAGGAGGTCAGGCCGTTGTAGCCTTCCACCTTCTGGGCGCCCACGGTCCAGCTGCCGGTAAAAAAGGCGTCGAACGGCACCATGCTGCCGGCCGTGTTGCGCACGTACCACTTGGCTAGGTCGGTCGGCAGCATCCGGGCGTCGGCCTCGCCCTGGACGTAGACCTGCTTGACCCGGCCGGACCGGGTGAACTGGTTCACGTAGGCCGAGGCGAAGGCCCCCTGGATGGTCTCGTTGACGTCGCTGATGGCCACGCCCAGGGCCCGGGCCTTTTCCCGGTCGATATGGAGCTGGTACTGCGGCGCGTCGTCCAGACCGTTGGGGCGGACGGCGGTCAGGTGGGGATCGGCCGCCGCCATGCCCAGCAGCTGGTTGCGGGCGGTCACCAGGGCCGGCCGGCCGAGTTGGCCGGTGTCTTCGAGGACGAGATCGAAGCCGGTGGCGTTGCCGAGCTCCATGACGGCCGGCGGCGGGAAGAGAATGATACGGGCGTCACGGTTGCCGGCGAAGCGGCGCATGGTCCGCTCGGCCACGGCGCCCGGCAACTGGGAGGCGTTCGGCCGCTCGCTCCAATCCTTGAGCTTGACGGCCAGAAACCCCGCGCTCTGGGCTTGGCCGGCGAAATTGAAGCCGGTGACCGCCGTGACCGATTCCACGGAGTCCTTTTCCTCGTTGAGCAGGTAATCCACCACCTTCTGGCTGACGGCTGCGGTCTGCTCCGCCGTGGTTCCGGCCGGCGCGCTGATCTGGCCGAAGATCTGCCCCTGGTCCTCGTCCGGCAGAAAGCCTGTGGGCATGCGGATGAAAAGCCAGCCGGTCAGCGCCGTCAACCCGGCGAAGGCCAGCATGGTCCAGCCCGAATGGCTGATGGTCCGCCCGACCCCGAGGGCATAGTGGTGCTTGGTCCAGTCGAATCCCCGGTTGAACCGGCCGAAAAAGCCTTCGCCGGACGTTTGGCCGGACGTGGCGGGTTTGAGCAGGGTGGCGCACAGGGCCGGGGTCAGGATCAGGGCGACCAGGACCGACAGGGCCATGGCGGCGATGATGGTGATGGAGAACTGGCGATAGATGACGCCGGTCGAACCGCTGAAAAAGGCCATGGGCAAAAACACGGCGGAGAGCACCAGGGCGATGCCGACCAGGGCCCCGGAAATCTCCTTCATGGAGACGATGGTGGCTTCCTTGGGATCGAGGTTGCGTTCGTGCATGAGCCGTTCGACGTTTTCCACCACCACGATGGCGTCGTCGACCAGCAGGCCGACCGCCAGGACCATGGCCAGCATGGTCAGGGTGTTGATGGAGTAGCCGAAGGCCGCCATGACGCCGAAGGTGCCGAGCAGGACCACCGGCACGGCGATGGTCGGAATGAGCGTGGCCCGAAAGTTCTGCAAAAAGAGCAGCATCACCGCGAAGACCAAAACGATGGCCTCCAGCAGGGTCTTGACGACCTCCTCGATGGACAGTCGGATATAGGGTTCGGTGTCCAGGGAATAGACGATTTTGAGGCCGGGCGGGAAGACCTTCGACAACCGGGTGAGTTCCGCCTTGATGGCGGCCTCGGTGGCCAGCTGGTTGGCGCCCGGGGACAGCTTCAGGGCCAGGCCGCTGGCCGGTTTTCCGTTGAAGCGGGTCGTGATGGCAAAGGACTTGGCGGCCAGTTCCACCTTGGCCACGTCCCGCAAGCGGACCTGGGAACCGTTCTGGTTCACCTTGAGGAGAATCTGTTCGAACTCCTCGGGTGTCTGCATGCGGCTCGGTCCGATGATGGTGGCGTCCAGGCGTTGGCCCTTGGCGGCCGGGAGTCCGCCCAGCTCGCCGGAGGAGACCTGGACGTTCTGGCTGGAGATGGCGTTTTGCACGTCCCCGACCGTCAGGGAATACTGGAAGAGCTTGTCGGGATTGAGCCAGATGCGCATGGCGTATTCGGAGCCGAACAGGGTGGCCTCGCCGACGCCGGATATCCGGGTCAGGGGATCCTGGATGTGCGAGGCGACGTAATCGCTGATGTCCGCCGCGGACATACTGTCGTCCTCGGAGATCAGGGTGAGGATCAGCATGAAGTTCTTGACGGACTTGTTGACCTTGATGCCCTGGGCGGTGACGTCCGGGGGCAGGCTGGCCTCGGCCAGGGAGAGTTTGTTTTGCACCTGCATCTGGGCGATGTTGGGGTCGGTGCCCTGGATGAAGGTCAGGTCGATTTCCATGTTGCCGTTGGATTGGGTGCTGGAGGAGATGTATTCCAGTCCATCCAGCCCGGACATCTGCTGCAGGATGGGGCGGACCACGGTGTCGGCCACGGTCTGGGCCGAGGCGCCGGGATACATGACGGTGATGGATATCTGGGGCGCGGCGATGTTCGGGTATTGGGCCACCGGCAGGAGGAAGATCTCGATGGCGCCGACCAGTATGGCCACCAGGCTCAATACCCAGGCAAAGACCGGGCGTTCGATAAAAAAACGTGACATGAAAAATCCCTTCGCCCGGGTGAATCAGGACGCTTTGGTTTCGCCGGCCGCGCCGGCCGCGCCGGCGGTTCCGGCTTCGACGGGGTGGACGACGGTTCCGGGCCGGACATTTTGCAACCCGTCCACCAGTACGCGGTCGCCGGCCGCGAGCCCGTCGTTCACGATCCACTGGTCGCCCATGGCCTGGCCGGTCCGGATGGGCCGCAGGGCCACCTTGTTGTCCGGGCCCACGACCAGGACGGTGGGTTCTCCGTGGGAATTGCGGGCGACGGCCTTTTGGGGAACCATGATGCCGTTGCGGTCCACGCCTTCCTGGATGACGGCGTGCACGTACATGCCGGGCAAAAGCACATGCTGGGGATTCGGGAAGGCGGCGCGCAACAGCACCGTGCCCGTGCCCTGGTCCACGGTGACCTCGGCGAACTGGAGCTTGCCCGAAACCGGGTAGGCGCTGCCGTCTTCCAGCTTCAGGGTGACTTTGACGCTGTCGTTGTCCACCCGTTCGATCTCGCCGCTGTCCATTTCGTGCTTGAGACGCAGCATGGTGGCCGAGGACTGGTTGACGTCCACGTAGATCGGATCGAGCTGGGTGACGGTGGCCAGGGAGGCGGTCTGATTGGCCGTGACCAGGGCGCCGGGGGTGACGGTGGACCGGCCGATCCGTCCGGAAATGGGCGCGAGCACCTTGGTATATTGCAGGTTGATGCGGGCCTGGTCGACCTCGGCCTTGGCGGTGCCGATATCCGCCTGCGCTTCCTTGGCGGTGGCGACGATATCGTCATAATCCTGGCGGCTGACGGCCTGGACCGCCATCAGGGACTTGTAGCGGGCGGCCTTGGCCTGGGCCGTGGCCAGCGCCGCCTGGCTGCGTTCCTGCTTGGCCACGGCGCTGGCATACGTCGCCTGGTAGGTGGCCGGATCGATTTGATAGAGGGCCTGTCCCTCCTTCACTTCGCTGCCTTCGGCGAACAGGCGCTTGAGGATGACGCCGCTGACCTGGGGCCGAACTTCGGAGGTAAGGACGGCCGTGGTCCGGCCGGGCAGTTCGGTGGTGCGCACGGTGGGCTTCGGCTGGATGGTGAGAACGCCGACCTGGGGTGGGGCCGAGGTGGTGGGGCCCGAGGCGTTGGCCTGGGACTGATTGCAGCCCGAGGTCAGGAGCGCCAGGAGGAGCAGTCCGGCTGCGACCGGTGCCAGTCTTCGTATCGGATAATAACTAGTGACGATTTGTAACATTTATCACCAAGCCTCCCAAAAAAATCATCCCTGGAACAGAAGCCAGCATAAAAATTATTCCAGATATGACGCTATGTTACTTTATAAAAAGGTGGCACTCTTGACGGTGTAGTACAAAGGACCCTGTGTCATTGTCGTCGCTTTCAACCTTTATTTGGTTACGAAAGGAAGAAAACGTCAAAAAAATCGGCCGGCGAAGCCTCCTTTCGCCATCGCGGGCAGCGCGCCGTCAGGTCAGGGCCCGGGCCAGGAAGCGAAGCTGCCGTTCCAGGCGTTCGTTTCGCGCGGGTTGGGGATCTTCCAGGAGCAGGAGCGGCTCGACCACCCGGCACAGGCAGTCCAGCAAGGCCAGAGAGGCCTCCTCGGGGTCCGGGACGTGCATTTCGCCGGTCCGCACGCCGTCCCGGATGAGCCGGACCAGTTGCTCGCGCAAAAGAGCGTGGAATTCCTTGATAAAGGACCAGCTTTTTTCCCGCAGGGCCAATTCGAATTGCAGCATGTCCTTGATGAGGTCGAGGTAGAGCAGGTCGGATTCCCTTTCGATCAACTCCTCGAAATGGGCGACCACGCAACGCATGAGGTCCTTGATGCGCTCGAAGGCGGGCTTGCGCGATTTGGTCACCGCCAGCAGCTGCTTGCGCAGGACCAGCATGCGCCGTTCGCTCACGGCTTCGATGATGGCACGTTTCGAGGGGAAGAACTTGTAGATATTGGCCGGGGACATCGCGAGTTCCCCGGCGATTGCCGCCACGGACGTCTTCATCCCGAAACGCCGGAAGAGGCTGTCGGCCTTTTGGATGATCAATTCGTAGGTTTCGGTGCGATCCATGGCGCGTGTCCTGCTCGAAAGTGATGTTTTTAATAATTCGTCACCAGCCATCTGTCAAGTCTGTCGCTTGCGTCCGCCGGGGGGGCTTCTACAATCCCTTGCCCGGGCGATGCCGGAGCGCGTCGAGGCGAGCCCCGGCCGAAAATGGCGCCCACTGTGAGGTTCCCGTGTCGGCAGTGCGAAAACCCAGGTTGCGTTCCGTGGATTTCATGCGCGGCCTGGCCATAACCTGGATGATATTGGCCAACAATCCCGGCGATGGGCGGTACGTCTACGCCCAACTGCGCCATGCAGCCTGGAACGGCTGGACGGCCACGGATTTTGTTTTCCCCATGTTCCTGTTTTTGGTGGGCGTGTGTGTTCCCCTGGCCGTGTCACGGGATGCCGTCCTGGCCGGAGGGACGGATCGCTTTTGGGGAAAGGTGGTGAAGCGGACGCTCGTTCTTTTTTTGCTGGGCCTGCTGGAAAACGCCTATCTCTCTCTGAGCCTGCAGAGTCTGCGCATCCCCGGCGTGTTGCAACGCATCGCCGTCGTGTATCTGGCGGCGGTCTGGCTGCACGTGCGCCTGGGCAATCGGGGGATGACGACGCTCATTGCGGTGGTGCTGCTTGGCTACTGGCTGCTTCTGGCCGTCACGCCCGTGCCCGGGCTGGGGCGACCGAGCCTGGATGCCGCGGTCAATCTGGAAGGCTGGCTCGATCAGCTCCTCCTCGGCGGTCATATCTGGAAGAACGGCACCACCTGGGACCCGGAAGGCGTCCTGTCCACCTTTCCGGCCATTGTCCTTGGGCTGATCGGTGTCCTGGCCGGCCGCTGGCTGCGCGCGGGCGGTCTCCGGCCGGGGCGGGTGTTTGTCTGGGGACTGGGGCTCCATCTGCTGGGCTTTGTCTGGAATGGCTGGTTCCCCATCAACAAGTCGCTGTGCACCAGTTCCTTTGTCCTTTTCGTCGGGGGGGCAGGCGTCATGCTGCTGGCCGGCAGTTATTGGCTCATGGACGTGCGCGGTCTGCAGCGGTGGGCCAAGCCGCTGGTGATCATGGGCACCAATCCCCTTACCCTCTATGTGGTGGCATCCTTTCTGGCCGCGACGATGCGGCACGTCACGCTGACGGATGCGGCGGGTGGGCAAATCCCCCTGCAGACGTATTTGTTCAAAATACTTTTTTCCGGCTGGCTGCCGGCCACGCCGGCCTCCCTGGCCTGGCCGCTGGCATTTTTGCTGCTGCTTTTGGCCGGATCCTGGGCGCTTTACGCCGGGCACATCGTCATCAAGGTCTGAGCCTGGGGGCCGCAACAAGGAAAGATGCTGCAGGGCTTGGAACGAAGCGGGTTCGCGTCAGGTCCGGGTTGCGCCCCGCATGGAAACGAAGGTCTCGGCCGGATCGGCGCTGTCGAACGGTGGAGAACCGCAGGCCGGAGGCGTCCCAGCGGGTCAGGCGGTCTTGGTTTCGTGCCCGGGAAAAACGTCGGGGAAGCCCCGGGCGCGAAATGCGTCGAGATCAAGACCGTGACGCAGGAGGCGGGCATACAGCGTTGATCGGGTAACGCCCAGTTCCTTGGCCGCAGCCCGCACGTTTCCGTTCGTGCGCCGCAGGATGGCGACGAGGCTCCGAGCCTCTTGGTCGCGCGCCCCGGGAGAAACGACCGGACCAGGGATATCCCTGGCCGGCCGGTCGTCGGCGTGGGAGCGCTGGCCCGGTTGCCCCGGACCGGAAAGCTCCGGAGGAAGATCGCCCATGCCGATGACCGGTCCCTCGGCCATGACCGCCGTGCGTTCGATGAGGTTTTCCAGCTCGCGCACGTTGCCGGGCCAGGCATAGGCCTCCAGACACGCCAGCGCCTCGGGGGTGAAGCCGGTCAGGGACTTGCGCAGGGTGGTCGCGATCCGGTCGAGGAAGAACCGGACCAGCCCGGGAACGTCGCCATGGCGCTTGCGCAGGGGCGGCACCGTGATGACGAGAACGTTGAGCCGGTAATAGAGATCCCGGCGAAAGGTGCCGTTTTCCACGGCCTGGGCCAGGTCGCGGTTGGTGGCGGCCACCAGGCGCACGTCCACCCGGACGGGACGTTTGCCGCCGATCCTGGTCACCTCGCCTTCCTGGATCACGCGCAAGAGGCTGGTCTGGGCGAGCAACGGCATGTCGCCGATCTCGTCCAGAAACAGGGTGCCGCCGTCGGCCAGCTCGAACTTGCCCGGCGCGCCCTGGTTGGCGGCGCCGGTAAAGGCGCCGGCCTCGTAGCCGAACAGCTCGCTTTGGACCAGGTCCCGGGGGATGGCGCCGCAGTTCACCACGACAAACGGTTCTTGGCGTCGCTCGCCGCCGTTGTGGATGGCCTGGGCGAAGAGTTCCTTGCCCACGCCCGATTCTCCGAGCAGCAAGGTGGTCATCGTGGTGGTGCTGGCCCGGCGGGCCAGATCCAGGGCCTGGCGCATGGCCGGGCTGTCGCCGATGATGTCGCTGAAATCATAGACGGCCTTGGCCCCGGTCAGCCGGTTGGTCAGGGCGTGGACGCGCCGGCTTTCGCGCAGGGTGACGCAAATGCCCCCGCCCGGCAGCGGGGACGAGGAACATAGGCAGTGCAGCTGGGCGCCGTTGGCCAGCACCATGGAGCATTCGCTGTCCCTGGCCTTCTTGTCGAGGGGGCTGGTTCCCCGGCCGCCGGCATCCGTGGCGATAGTCGCAAAGTTCCGGCCGAGGACCGCTCCCTGCACGTGAAAAAGGCGCTTGGCGTAACGGTTCATGAGCCGCAGACAGCCGTTGGCGTCGAGCACGACCACGGCCTCGCCCAAAAGCTCCATGACGGTCTGTTGCTCCTGCAGCAGCCGGCGCAGGCGCATCTGTTCGGTAATGGCCTTGGCCGCCGCAATGACCAGACCGAAGGTGTGCTGATGGAACTTGTCGCGTTCCAGGCTCAGGGTCAGGGTGCCGGTCAGCCTGCCCCCCTGATCAAGAATCGGGGCGGAGGCGCAGGACCAGCCGTCATAGTAGGGATTGTAGTGTTCGCAGCCGAGGACGCAGACGGCCGCTTTCTCCTCGAGGCACAGGCCCATGGACGTGGTGCCGTCCACGGATTCCCGGCAGATGATCCCGCGCATCGGACAGCAGGCGCCGCTGCCGTAACATTCGCCTTCGCCCACGGTGTGGAGAAACACGCCATCGGCGTCGGTCAGGATAATACAGCTTTTGGAGGGCAGAATATTTTCGAGCAGTTCCTCCATGATCCGGATGGAGGTCTCGACCAGAAGGGCATGGCGCTCGAGCACGGCCTGGAAGGTTTCCGCGCTGATCTTGGCCACGGGTGCGCCCACCACCGAGACGTTGGCCGCCCGGGAGCGTTGCCAGGAACGCAGGATATACGGCCGGATATGCGGGAAATTGGTGCCTGTGCCATTTTGGAACAGGGTCCGGGCCCGGCGGATTTTTTCCCAAAACGGGGAATTGAGCCCGTTGAGCATGAAGTATGGGCCGCTGACGCTGCTCATGAAGGGCACGTTGTATTCGGCCATGATTTCTTCGTTCAGGCCGGGAGGAGAATCAGACAAGGCGTCCAGTGGCATACTGCTTCCTTCCCGTTTTCAGACAAAGGGAAATGCGTTCCGGACGATCGAGCCTGCCCAACAGGAGATTTGGCATTACTTTATCACGGGCACTACACGCGATCAAGGTATATTCGTGACACTGCCCGAGTGGGCAGCCAGAGGGGACCGTCGGGGCCCTGGTCCGGATGCAAGGCGTGGCGGCCGTTTGGGACTGGGCCGGACATTTCTCCGGCCACCGACCAGCCGCGCTGGCCAAGCAAATTGCGGCGTCCGGAATCGGGTCGGCCCTGGCCGTTACGACCGCGACAACAACGAACGCTTCAGGCGCCTGCGCTCGCGGCCAGAGCGACGCGGATGCTTTTTCGCAGGAGTTGGCCGCAACGGTGCGCATCAAAAGGCATACGAGAGGCGAGCCATGAACTCGTTGGCCTTGATGCCGTTTTCAACGGAAACAGGCATTTTGTAGTTCAGCATAATTTGCATCTGGTTAGTGAGCATGTAGGCCAGTTCCACACCAACAGTATGCGTATTGGTTCGATTGTTTTGCCGCACGCCATCAAGCGTTTCCTCGCCGCCAATATTGAAATAGTAGTCGGCTGAAGCCCAAAATTCCTTTGTAAAGTTATAGCTTGCATGAAACTCTATATCAAAGAGAGGGTCTTTTGACAACGTTGCCCGTTGGCTAGAGCTATTGAGTGCATTCGTATTGTCGGTAAAAAATTGTGCATAGCCAATGAGTTCCAACAAAAATTTGTCGCCAAGCCATTTGTTGAAAGCCAATTCCTGCTTGAAAGCCCAACGATTGCTGCCGATATTGATGGAACTCTCCCGTCGATATTGGCCAGTCGGAATCGTAATATAAGTTGATGTCGATATGGCAAATTTGTTTACCTTGTCATCGACAAGCCAAATTGACTCCACCGGTGTAATGTCACCGATGCCGTTTGATTGGTCATCGTTTAATTGTACGCCACCGAAGGGAATGATGAGGTGCGTTGCGAATATATGACCAAAAAATTCCTTGTAATAGACGGTACGCAAAATAGAGACGTTTTGTGTTAAGTTCTGCGAATCACTTTCCTTTTTGTATTTCGAATAATATTCGTTCCCGAATGCATGATCATAGTATAAAACCATCAAAACCGTATTGGATGGCAACGCCACGGTATCGCGGGCCTCTATGGCGAAGGCCTGGCTGGTCCCTAACAAAAATATGACCAACACACTGGCAAGCATACTCCGATTCATGGCCCTCTCCTTCTCCCCCAAGGTTCCAATTTTATTGTTGAGGTGACCTTTTTCGTTTACATTGAATCAATACCTATGAGGCTGAAACTCTCTTAAAAATTGATCTTCTCCTGTAAAACTGCAGGGAAAAATGCTCTTTTTTTGGAAAAAAATGGTTTCCATCAGTCTCACGGCCCGTCCCGAGAAGGGTCGCCCCTCCCCAAAAATGGAAAAGGAGAGGGGCGACGACCGGCAGAGGCGCTCACGACACGTGCTGGGGAGCTACCAGCACTGGTTATACAACTCCTCAATGTCCACCGAGGTTGGCACCCGAGGATTGGTGAACGTACAAGGATCATGCAGCGCATCGTTAGCCAGCGTGGGGATGTCGGCGCGGTTGATGGTGACCCCGCGCCGGGCGGCCGCCTCGCTGATGGTGGCGGCAATGCGCACGTCAGCGTTGAGGCGACGGATGGCGGCCACGGCCATGTCCTCGGGGTACTCCCCCAGGTCGGTCAGGCCGGCGGCGGCAGCGATGTCCGCCAGCTTTTCCCGGCAGGCCATTTTGTTGAAGTCGAGGACATACGGAAGGATCAGGGCATTGGCGTCGCCGTGGGCGATACCGTAGAAAGCGCCCAGCGGATGGGCCATGGAGTGGACGATGCCCAGGCCGCCGTTGCTGAAGGCCATACCGGCCATGGTCTGCGCATAGGCCATCTTTTCCCGGGCCACGATGTCGTTGCCGTTGCCCACGGCCC
>Ga0268263_1002715_pt1 | contig 10963 bp, 10 predicted proteins | sample Biomet5_FD_190358 | JGI IMG/M metagenome (GOLD analysis project Ga0268263, IMG submission 190358) | Microbial communities from bioreactor (seeded with sewage sludge) at LBNL, California, USA - Biofuel metagenome 5 (SPAdes) (version 4) | ecosystem: Engineered > Bioreactor > Anaerobic >... | reverse complement strand
CATCTCGCAGGTGCTGGTGAAGCCCATCACGCTGTCCATATTGCGCACCAGCTTTTTGCCGGCCACGAAAGCGCCGACGCCCTGCCGCTTGATCAGCACATCCTCCTCCGCGAGCAATTCCAGCGCCTTGCGCACGGTAATGCGGCTGACGTTATATTGTCGGCTCAGCTCCATTTCCGCCATCATACGCTCGTTTTCCTTCAGGTCGCCGGATGCGATCTGCGCTTTGATCTCGTTTGCCATCTGCTGGTAAAGGGGAAGGCTCGCGTCACGGTTCAATCCCATGTTTTCGCTCTCCTGACCATTCGATATTTTTCGACGCGCAATCGTCTGTGGTTGGGGCCACATGATGCTGATACAATTATAGCATATTGTTTTATCGAATGACAGACATCCGTCTCTGCGCGCTGCCTTTACCAGGGCGAGCTCAGTATGGGTTGAACTGCGCCACAATCTGCGCGGCCAGCTCGGCGCCGTTATGCAGGCAAGCGGGAATATCCCAGCCGCGGATGATGCCCTCCATGAAGCCGGCGATGAAGGAGTCGCCGGCGCCCACCGTGTTCACTACTTTGAAGGCGCGCACCGCCTCGCAGCGGTAGAGCCGCCCTCCGGCGGAGCATAGGCTTCCATCCTCGCCGAGCGTCGCCGTCATCACGCTTCCGCCCAGCGCTTCGGCGCGTTTCAGCAACGCTTCGGCTTGCTTGTGATTCCCTTCGCCGACAGAAAAAAACGCAAAGTCCACCTCCGGCAGCAGCCGCGCCATATTCCGCTCGTCCGCATAGACCGAGAAATCCAGGATCAACCTGGCGCCGTTCTCCTTCAGATGCGGAATGTAGTCGAGCACGCGGCCGAACAGATCGGTATGCACATAAGCGTGCGAGCTGGCGAAAGCGATATCCTCCGCCGTGGGCACATAGTGCTCCATTACGCCGGGAATGTTGCGTATGTGCACGCGATCGTTGTTTTCGCGCAGCTCCATTTCAAAAACGGACGTCCGGCCCTCCTGCCGCTGCATATGGGAGATGTCGATGCCCATCGCACGCAGCGCAGCCAGCATTTCATCCCCTTCCGGGTCCCTGCCCACCACGCTGATCGCCGAACAGCCGATTCCGCGCCGGCTCAGGTGAACGATACAATCGATTCCGTTGCCGGTCGGGTAGGACAGGTTCAGCCCGGCATACCGGTCGATACAGCAAAACCCGATCGCCGCTACGTCACGCATTCCGATATTCCTCCCCTTCGCCGTGCAAAATGGCGTCCAGTTCAAGAATTCCCTGCGCATAAATTTGCACGGCATCCATCAGGCAACCGATGTGCTGGCTTTCATCCGGCTGGTGCGCGTCGCCGCGGCCCGGGCCATATGGAAAGAGCGAGGGTTCCTTGGCGTTGCCGGGGCCGAAAGCCACGGCGTTGGGCATACGGCTGGCATAGGTGCCCCCCGCCAGCACATAGGGCTCCTTATGCTCGCCCGTCACGGCATTGAACACCTCCGTTAACCGCTGCGCCACGGGGTGCGCCTTGGGAATGTAATGGGAGGCGGTGGCTTCCACCGATTCAAACCGCCAGCCCGCCCGCTCGACGGCGGCCGTCACCGCGTTGACAACGCGTTGCTTTTGGTCGGTGACGCAGTATCTGCAGTCGAGATTCACGTAAAATTTATCGCTCCTTGTACGCACCATTCCGGTGATCAGTGTGGTTTTCCCGGAAGCCTCATCCTGATTGGCGATATCGAACGCTTCGCCAAAGACGGGGCCGAAGCTGTCCCGGAGATAGCACACGGCGTCGTTGGCGCGTCCGGAAAGCAGGCGGTTATCCGCCAGAAAGCGCGCCAGCCGGTGAATGGCGTTTACCGCTTTCAAAGGCTCGGAGGCGTGCGCAGACACCCCCGTCGCTTCCAGCGTAACGTCGTCGCCGCTGACCGCGGCCGTGATCCCTTCCGTTTGGTCGGCCAGCGCCTTCCATTCTCCAAACGTTTTCGCGCGGTTCGGCAGTACGGCCGTGCAATGGGCGGGAATGATGTTGGGGGCCTCGCCGCCGTGCATACGCAGTGCGCCCGGCTCCAGCTCCATCACGATATCGCCGCTCACGCGGCCCTTTTCGCCGTGAGCAACCGGGAAATAACAATCCGTAACAATGGAGAAATCCGGCAGCCGGCAGTTGTGAACCATATACTCCATATCGGACATGCCGCTTTCCTCGTCGCTGCCCATCAGTATCCGCAGAGAGGAGCGAAGCGGAAGCTTCAAATCGGTTACGCACCGTATCGCCAGCAACGCGGCGGCAAAGCCGGCCTTGTTGTCGCGGGAACCGCGGCCCACCACAAAGCCGTCGCGCTCGATGCCCGCGAAGGGGTCCGATTGCCAATCGCCGCTGACGGGCACAACGTCCAAATGCGCCACAAACCCGATTTCCCGGTCGCCCTTCCCGCAGGAGGCACCGGCGGCGTAATGGTTGTAGCATTCCGTACGCATGCCGTATTCGCGGCAGATTTCCATCCCCACGTCCAGGGCCCGCGCGCAGTTCTCGCCGTAAGGCATGCCTGGCCGCGCAGGTCCTTTCACACTGGGCACCGCGATCAACCGGATCAGCGTATCCACCAGCGCCTGCCGGTGTTGGGCGACATACTCCCGTATCGCCTCGGTATAGGGTGCCGAACGTAGCATTTTACTCACATTCCTTTCTTAACAGGACGCGTCCGTCTTTTCCGCCGTCTCCAGCGGAAAGTGACAGCTTACGAAGTGCCCCGGGAGGACCTCCCGCATCTGCGGCTCCTGCCGGCTGCAAATCGGCTGCGCGTATTTGCAGCGCGAACAGAAGCGGCAGCCTGCGGGCAGGTGCAGGGGGCTTGGCAGGTCGCCTTCCAGAATGGGGCCGGTATGGCTTTCGCGCAGCGACGGGTCGGATACGGGAATAGCCGAAAGCAGCCCCTCCGTATAGGGGTGCAGGGTATGGGCGAATAAATCCGTGTTTGAGGTCAGCTCCACGATCTTGCCCATATACATCACGGCAATCCGGTCGCTGATGTACTGCACCGTAGGGAGCCCGTGGGCGATAAAGATATAGGTCAGGCCCAGATCCTGCTGCAGATCCTTGAGCAGGTTGAGAATCTGCGCCTGAATGGACACATCCAGCGCCGAAACCGGCTCGTCGCAGATGATCAGCTTGGGGTTGAGCGCCAGGGCTCTGGCAATCCCGATGCGCTGGCGCTGCCCCCCGGAGAACTCATGCGGGTAACGGTTCAAATAGCTACTGTCCAGCCCCACCAGCTCCATCATGTGCTCCACATTGGCCCGGATCTCCCTGCGGCTCAGCTTCGTCTGCACGCGATACGGCTCGGCGATGATATCGCGGGCGCGTTTGCGCGGATTGAGCGAAGAGAACGGATCCTGAAACACCATTTGCATATCCCTGCGATAGGGTTTGAATTCCTTAGGGGTCAAAGCCGTGATCTCGCGGCCTTCGAACACGATGCGCCCGTGGGTTTCCTTTAAAAGACGGATGATGAGATTCCCCAGCGTGGATTTTCCGCAGCCCGATTCGCCCACGATGCCCAGCGTTTCTCCGGCATCCAGCGTAAAGCTCACGCCGTCCACGGCATGAACGTATTGCCTGTGACGGCCCAGCATATCGCCGCCGACCGGAAAGGAAATTTTCAAATCCTCCACCGCCAGCAGCGTTCGGCTTGCTTCCTTCATCCTTTCGTGCCTCCTTCCCTGGCCTCGCCGTCGACATAGCGAAAACAGCGCACCGTACGCCCGCCCTCGCAGCAGGCAATCGGCGGTTCCGCAGCGCGGCAAATTTCGGTGGCGTACCTGCAGCGGGGGTGAAACCGACAGCCCTTCGGCATGGCCGACAACGGTGGCACCGTGCCCGCGATGGTCGGCAGCCGTTCGCGTGTGTCGCCTAGTTTGATGGTGCTGTTGATCAATCCTTCCGTGTAGGGATGCAGCGGCTTTTGGAACAGCGCGGCCACGTCGGCCTGCTCGATGATCCGCCCGGCGTACATCACGGCAACGCGGTCCGCCATCTCGGCCACCACGCTCAGATCGTGCGTGATCAGGATGATCGCCGTATCCAGCTCGCGCTGCAAATCCTTCATCAGTTTCAGAATTTGTTTTTGAATGGTGACGTCCAGCGCGGTGGTCGGCTCGTCGGCGATCAGCAGTTTCGGCCTGCACGAAAGCGCCATGGCGATCATCACGCGCTGGCGCATGCCGCCGCTCAGCGCCGACGGATAACGCATATAGATGCTTTCGGGATCGGCAATGCCCACGAAGCGCAGCATCTCGATGCTTTTCTCCCGCGCCCTGGCCTTGCCGGCTTTCTGATGCAGCCGGAACACCTCGTCCATCTGATTGCCAATGGTAAACAGCGGATTGAGGGAAGTCAAGGGCTCCTGAAAAATCATGGACAGCTCCTTGCCGCGGATTTTCCGCATTTCCGATTCCCGCAGCCAGCAAATATTGCGCCCGTCCAGCATGATGTCGTCGGCTTTGACGATGCCGGGCTTTTCGATCAGCCCCATGATGGCCAGACTGGTCAGGCTCTTGCCGCAGCCGGATTCCCCGACCAGGCAGAAAACCTCTCCCCGCCGCACTGTAAAGGAATTTCCTTCAATCGCGGTGAGGACTCCATCCAGCGTCTTGAATTGTACGCTGAGGTTATCGACGCGCAGCAAAACGTCCTTCATCTGAAATCACCGCCTTATAAGCCTTTATTGTGCGGGTCCAGCACGTCTCTGAGCCAGTTGCCCAGAAACGTAATGCCCAGAATCGCAATGGTAATCATGATGCCCGGGAAAGTAGCCACCCACCAGTGGGTGGCCAGCAGCACACGGCCGTCGCTGAGCATGCCGCCCCAGGAAACGAGCGGAGCCTGTATGCCGACACCCAGAAAGCTCAGGGCTGTTTCGGTCAGGATACTCCCAGCAACGGACATCGTGGAGATGACGATGAACGAAGGCCATACGTTGGGCAGGATGTGGTTGAAAATGATGAACCACGAGGACGCGCCGACCGTCTTGGCCGCTTTCACGTACTCCTTTTCCTTGAGTCTGAGCACCTCGGAGCGGATCAGGCGCGCGTAGGGAACCCAGGAAATCGCCGCGATGACGAGCACAAGCGTCAGAATGCCGGAACTCTTAAACACCATCAACGTAACCAACGCCAGCAGGATGCCCGGAATCGCAAAAAATGCGTCCGCCACACGCATGATGATTCCATCCGGCAGGCCGCCGAAATAGCCGGAAACCAGCCCCAGCACCATGCCGACAATCCCGCTGGCTAGCGTTGCCAGAATGCCAACGATCAAAGAAATCCGCGCGCCATAGAGCATGCGCGACAGGATATCGTGACCCAGGTTGTCCGTGCCCAGCACATTGTTCAAATCTCCGCCGTTCATCCAGAAGGGCGGCTTGGTCATGTTCATCAGGTCCATCTCGTTGGGATTGTGCGGAGCCAACTGATTGGCAAAAATGGCACACAGGCAGATGCCCAGCACGATGACCATCCCGGTCGTACCGGTGCTGCTGCGCAACAGCAGCTTGAAAAAGCGTTTGATCTTTTTCATCTCGATCCCCCGTTACTGGTATTTAATGGTCGGGTCGATTAAACAATAGGCGATATCGGAAACCAGATTGGCCATAATGGTAATCACCGCGACTGCCATCACGCCCGCCTGTACGACCGTCATATCGAGGTTGGCTACTCCTCGGTAAATCAGCATGCCCAGCCCCGGCCAAGCGAAAATCGTCTCTGTGATCAAAGCTCCACCCAGCAAGGTGGGCAATTGCATGGCAATGATCGTAATCACGGGAACCAGCGTATTTTTAAAAGCGTGTTTGAACACCACGACACTGGAGCGAAGGCCTTTGCTTCTGGCCGTGCGGATGTAGTCCTGCTGCATGACTTCGATCATGTTGGAGCGGATCAGCGGGATGATTTTAGAGGAAGTCAGGATGGTGAGTGTGGCGGAGGGCAGCACCAGATGTTTCCAGGTTCCAGCGCCCGATACCGGCAGCAGCGGAATCTGCACCGCAAACAGCAGGATCAGCATAATGGCAACCCAAAAGCCTGGAAGCGCCTGCCCCAGCGCAGCAAGTCCGTTCACAAACAAATCCAGCGGCGTATTCCGAAAATGGGCCGCTGCGACGCCCAGCACGATCCCCAGCACGACGGAGCAGCACAGCGACACCATCGCCAGCTCAATGGAATAAGGGATACGCTCCAGCACCAGCGACAGCGCATCCTGATTATAGACATAGGAAGTGCCAAAATTCCCCCGGAGCAAGTTGCCAAGGTAGATCAAATATTGTTCGGCAAACGGCTTATCCAGCCCCAGCGCCTTGCGAAGGGCGGCCTTTGCCGTTTCGCCGGCCTCCGGCGGCAACATCAGCGCCACGGGATCGCCGGCCACGTACACCAGGCAGAAAATGATAAACGTAAGGATCAGCAGAACGGGGATGATCTGAAGCATACGTTTCAGCAGATAATTGCCCATGATTCCTCTCCCTACATAAATAACGGGCGCACCGGCGTAGACCCTGTGCGCCCGTTATCGTCGCTTGGCTTTACTTCAGCGTGATACGATTGACGTAGAACATCTCGTCGATACGGCTGGTGAAGTTGAGGCGGGAATTGATGCCATAAGGAACCTTGAGGTGGATGAAGGGCGCTTGCACGCATTCGTCCACGAAAATCATCTGCTGCATCTGGATCAGCTGCGCCGCGCGGCTCACCGGGTCCATGTTGTTAAGCGCTTCCAGATACAGCGCATCATACGCCTCGCTGCTATAGCAGCTGATCGGCGTGCAGTTTTCGGTGCGGTACTCGTTCATGCCGTAGGAAGCGTCGAAGAAGTCGTCGCCGTAGGCGATCAGGGCCATGCCGTTGAAATCGCCGACGTTAAACTTGTTGATGTAGGCGCTCCACTCCAGCACGTTCACGCGGACATTCAGGCCCACTTGCTGCAGCATGGCCGCCACGATCTTGCCGACCTCGGAGTCCATCAGATAGCGGCCGGAGGGAACCAGCAGTTCGATCTCTTCCCCGTTGTACCCGGACTCGGCGATCAGTTCCTTAGCCTTTTGGGCATCATACTTGTCGATATCGTACAGGCTGGTATCCTGGCCAAAGACGCCGGGAGCGATGCGGGTGTAGCAGGGCGTGCCGGCGTTCTTCAAAACGCTGGCGATGATGCTCTTGGCGTCAATGGCGTACGCCACGGCCTCGCGCACCTTCTGGTTCTGAGTGGGGCTGGTATTCCACTTCATGATGACATTGAAAACGCGGGTGCCGTTGCCCAGAACAATCTCCGTTCCTTCGTTCTGGTCGATGCGGTCCCATTCGTTGGTCGGCACGTTGGTGATGATATCCACGTCGCCGCTGAGCAGCTCCGCCACGCGTGTGGACGCCTCGGGGATGGAGCGGAAGCGGACCTCGTCCCAGTATGGCGTTCCACCGAAGTAGTCGTCATACCGTTCCAGCACGACAACGCTGTCCTTGACCCATTCCTTGAACTTGTAGGGGCCGCAGCCGATGGGATGCTCCAGGTAATAATCCAGTCCGTTTTCCTGGATGTATTTGGACGGCATGACCTGGCTTCCGTTTTTGGAAAGCAGGGACAGCATGGTGGGATACGGACCGTCCGTTATAAAGCGCACGGTATAGTCGTCGATGATCTGCACTTCCTTGATAATCTTGAAGATATGGTTTTCCTTCAGTTGGTCGTCCTGGGCGACGCGTTCATACGTCCATTTGACATCTGCGGCGGTGAAGGGATCGCCGTTATGCCAGGTGACGTCGTGGCGAAGCTTGAACTCCCAGGTGGAATCGTCGATCATTTGATAACTCTCAGCCAGCACGCACACCCACGAGTTATCCGCATCGGCGCGTTCTACCAGCCCGTGGCTGAAATTGCACAGCACGGCGCCGGTTACTCCGTTGTTATGGTTCTGCATGTCGAAGGTGCTGATATCGCCGCCCTGCGCGATTGTGAGCACCTTTCGCTCGCTTTCGGCGGTCGCGCCCAACGCAGGGAGACAGCTCAGCACGAGCAGCATCGCTGTGAGACAGGCTACGAGTTTCTTTTTTGTCATGGGTTCCCTACCTCCTTGATGAATTTTTCATGGAACGTTGGCTCTCTGTTTTGAATGTAGTAAGACATCTCAATAACAGATCCGTTGCCTGTAGAATACACAATTCCACAAATGAAGTCAATACTAAATGTTGAAATTTTAACCATTTCCCTTGCTTTATTTTTATTTCCCCCAAACGGATCGTATTGATTATTTATGACAATTTTTCGGAAACGTTGACGCTGTTTGCCTTCCGCGGGCCTATCCGCCGCGCGTTTTTCTGCGTGATAATAACAACGTAATCAGATCAAAGACATTTTCGTTACAATGTTGACAGATAACGCCATACGTTGTATTATTATCATCGTAAGACATCTTGTGCATCTCCGTTCATACCTTCCCTTGAAAGCAAATGATGAGACGGAGGTTCTCCATGATTATTGACGTACATGTACACCCTGCGTTTTACAATCCCATCTGTCCCGACGCAGAGCGGATCACAAAGCGCAAGACCGTGATGGGCTATGATCTGATGAGCCCATTTCCCCTGGATATTGTTCGCAAACAGATGCGCTTTGCCGGTATCGACAAGCTGGTGCTGCTGCCGGAGGACACGACGACCCTCGACGGCGAGGCTGTGCTGTCCAACGAAGAGATCGCCACACTCGTCCGTATGGAGCCCGAACGCTTCATCGGCTTCGCCTCGGTGGACCCCCACCGTGACGATGCGCTGGATATTCTGGAACACGCCTTTTCGGTTCAGCATCTGCGCGGCCTCAAGCTTCATCCCTCCAAGCAGCAGTTCTATCCTAACGACCCCAAAATGTTTCCTATCTATGAGCTTTGCGCGCGGCACAACGTTCCCATCACCTTCCACTGCGGCCTGTCCTGGCAGCCCGACACCTACCTGAAATACGCACATCCGTATCTGTTTGAGGATATCGCGATCCGTTACCCGCAACTGCGCATCAACCTGGCCCATCTCGGCTTCCCCTGGGTGGTGGAGACGGCGGCGATTATCCTCAAGTATCCCAACGTGTATGCCGATACCGCCTGCTGCTATATGGACTGCCCGGAGCAGTTCTTCGAGCAGCTGTTCCTCCGGCAAATGGGTCCGTTGTGGGTAGAGCATAATCTGGCGGATAAAATCCTCTTCGGCTCCAACAACCCGCGCTTCCGTCCCGCGCGCATCAAGCGCGGCCTTGAATCGCTTCCCTTCTCGGAGGAGACGATGGGCAAGATCCTCGGCGGAAACGCCGTTAAGTTCCTGGGATTGGAGGCGTAAACGATGGTAGAATTCATCAAAATACAGAAGTGCTCCGAAAAAGAGTTTGAACTGATTAAGATCACAGACGATATTCGCGCCGCCGTCAACGGATCCAAAATCAAAAACGGCATGATTTTCGTAGTGGTGGCGCATACCACCGCGGGCATTATGGTCAACGAGAGCCTGCCCTGCCTGGAAAAGGACATCGAAACCAGCCTGGAAGAGCTCGTGCCGCTGCATAAGAATTATGCGCATTCGCATTTTCTGCCCAGTTACGGAGCGATCGGCGGCAATGCGCCCGGACATTTAAAATCTATGCTGGCCGGCAACCACTGCGCCATTCCGCTCATTGACGGCAAGCCTATGCTCGGCATGGCGCAGGATGTGTACCTTGCGGAATTCGACGGCGTTCAGATGCGAACCGTGATGATCGAGATCCTGGGAGAGTAGAAGGCCGCATTCCTGGATGGGAAAGAAAGGAAATGGTATGCGCACCCGCTATCTGCAAATGCTACCGGCACTGCTGAGCCAAAATTGTTTCGACGCCCTGCTGCTGTGCCCTTCGGAAGAGCTGCGCTTCTTCGCGGGGTTCTCCCCGCTGCAATGCGAGCGTTTCCAGGGGCTGGTCGTCAAACGGAACGGCGCGATGTTCTACTTTTGCAATCTTCTTTCGGGGGACGAGGTTCGTGCCGAGTCCGGAGGCGCGTTCCCCGTTTACACCTGGTTTGACAACGAAAGCATGGCCGACCGCATCCGCGAGGTGTTCCAACGGGAAGGGTTGGCGGGCGCCGCGATCGCCGTCAATTCCTCCGCCCAGGCGTTCAACATCCTCGATATCGCAGCCGTCACCGGAGCGCGCTTTGGCAACGGCGTCGCGCTGCTGGAGGAAACGAGGATCCGCAAGACGCCCGAAGAGCTGGACGCTCTGCGAAAGGCGGCTTCCATCGCGGATGAGGGTTTTATGCAAACGCTGCCGCAGATTCACGCCGGAATGACGGAGAGGCAGATCCACGATATCCTCACTGAAGAGATGACCCGGCTGGGCGGCTCCGACGCAGGCGCGCTCATCGCTTCCGGGCCTAACGCGGGTTATCCCCATTATAGCGGCGGCAGCCGCGTGGTCCAGCCCGGCGACGGCATCATCATGGATTTCGGGTGCATATGGAACGGCCTGCACTCCGATATGACACGCACCGTGTTTCTCAATCAAGCGCCGCTCAGGGCGCAGACGCTGTACCGGCTGCTGTACGAGGCGCAAAGCGCCGCCGAGCAGGCTGCGGTCGAACATGCTTTCATCCCGGATATCGACCGGGCAGCACGAAACGTGCTAGCACGCGGAGGCTATGCCGACGCCTGCACCACCCGCGTCGGGCATGGGATCGGCTATATGACACATGAAGCGCCCTATATCAGCGCCCTTAACCGCAGACGGCTGAAGCGCGGAATGTGTTTTTCCATCGAACCCGGCATCTACCTGCCCGGCGAACTGGGCATCCGGATCGAGGACATCGTTGCCATCAATCTGAAAGGCGAAACCGAAATCCTCAACCGAGCGCCAAAGCAACTTCTCTGCCTTGAAAACTGACGACCGCGCCAGAAAAGAATAACGGCTGGAAACCTTT
>Ga0268263_1002713_pt1 | contig 10965 bp, 4 predicted proteins | sample Biomet5_FD_190358 | JGI IMG/M metagenome (GOLD analysis project Ga0268263, IMG submission 190358) | Microbial communities from bioreactor (seeded with sewage sludge) at LBNL, California, USA - Biofuel metagenome 5 (SPAdes) (version 4) | ecosystem: Engineered > Bioreactor > Anaerobic >... | reverse complement strand
TGCACTTAACCCCTAATAATCAGCGGATAACAAAACCATAGCTATTTATTAACCAAAAAGTTTCAAAATTTGTTTGCATTTCCCCTACCTTTACCTAACTTGTTTTCCCTTTCCTCGTCGCAATTTTTGAAGTAAAGGCCTTAAAATGAATAACAAACCTTAATATTTCACCTAAATACATTAATTATGAAACTAAAAACTTTACTCACAACAACGCTCACATCGCTCATGCTAGTCACTTCGGTGATTAGTGGTATGGGGCAAATTATTATTAGTCAATATTACGAAGGGACTAGTAATAATAAATGGATTGAATTAACTAACGTAGGTACTGATGTTGATCTTACAGCCAACCCTGTGTATTTATTAATGGTTGGCAGTAGTTCTGCACAGAATATGACGACAAAAGCCCCTACGTTAATAACATCATTTAACAGTGGCACATGGAATACTGGTGTGTCAAAATTAATAAAAAATGCATCTGCTGTCTTGCCAAGTTATGCTGTAGCAGATGTTTCGAGTAACAATGTTTCTTTTAACGGCGCGTACGATGTAGTGTTTTTATCCACATCTAACTCGACCACTGCTCCAGCAGCATGGAATGCAAGAACCGATATGATGTGTGAAGTTGTTTCAGATTTAACAACAGCAACATCATATGCAGACATTTCATATGTAAGAAACCAACCTATTGTTGCTGGCAACACAACATTCACGCTAGCAGAATGGACTACAGCAACCTTGGCTGACGTAGAAAGTGCAGTTACAGGGACTACACAAAGACTTGGTTTTCATCTTTATGGACCAGACATTGCTGCTCCAGCAGCCACCTTCGCCCCTGGTAATGGTGCTACCGGTGTTGCCACAGCAGCTGCACCTACCATCACCTTCGATGAGGCTATTCATAATATTTCCGATGGTTCACTGGTTACCAATCCAACCTCGCTCATTACCTTTACCAAAAACGATGCTATGGATAAAGCAGTGCCTTTCACTGCAACCATTGACGGTGCTAGCAAGGTAATTACCATTACACCTGACGCAAGTCTCACCCCTGGACAGCTCTACTACCTGGCTGTTGCCTCGGTTCAAGATGCTGCCGGCAATGATACTGTTGCACAGAGTATCACCTTTACTACCGCAGCTACCTTGAGCACTGAAACCGAAATTACAGGTTTTACCCTTGCTGGCGTTGAAGGTACCATGGATGCTACGAACCATGCAATTGGCGTAGTGTTACCCTATGGAACCGATGTTACGGCTATTGAACCAACCATTGAACTTTCGCTAGGTGCTACCGTTGACCTTTCGGGTGTTCAAGATTTCACCAACCCCGTTACCTACACCGTTACTGCTGAAGATGGAGTTACAACCATGACTTGGTTAGTAACCGTTACCTTCTCGGCTCCTGAGTTCACCACCACCTACCCAAAATCGGCTAACGTTGGTAAGAACCAATTTGATGTGGTTGTTAATTTAAAGAGCGCTGCTAAAGTTTACTACATGATGCAGGCTTCTGTCACTCCCGAACCAGCTAGCGCTGATATTAAAACTGCTAATAACGTAATTGACGTTACCACCCCTGCTACCGACTACCCTGTTACCTTTAACGGGTTAGATGCTAGCACTACCTACGATGTTTACTTTGTAACCGAAGATAACGGTGGAACCATCCTAATGGCTACCCCTGTTAAGCTTTCGGTTACCACCTCCGCTGGCGTACTAACCATTTATGATATTCAGTACACCACCGACCCTTCAGGTGACAGTCCATACAAGGATCAAGTAGTTACTTTCTCTGGAATTGTTACTGCCATTAAGTTAAGCGCAACCACCGGTGCTCCAATTGGATTCTATATTCAAGATGGCGCTGGAAAATGGAATGGAATGAACGTTTACAGTACCGCTACAGACTACTCATTCCCTACTACACTTGCGTTGGGCGACAATGTAACCGTAAATGGAACCGTAACCGAATACCGTGGTTCTGCTGGTACAAACCTAACCGGTTTAACAGAGGTTAAAGAAGTTACCAGTGTTGACATTGTAAGTACAGGCAACGCTTTGCCCGCAGCATCAATCATTACCGCTGCCGAGGCACAGGACGAAGGTTATGAAAGCGTACTCATTACCGTTAAGAATGCAAATTTTGTTAGCGATAATGCTGGTGGAACTTGTGTAGTTAACGATGGAACAGCTGATCTTACCCTCTTCAAATCGCTATTCCCAACATTGGCTATCAGCGCTGCACACAAATACGATGTTACCGGTATTATTACCGACTACTCCAACGCAAGCACCAGTATGTATGAACTTTACCCACGTGATGCCAACGATGTTGTAGATGTAACCACCGGTATTAACGATAATAAAACCGTTGCTACCAAAGTTTACCCCAACCCATTCACCAGCAACTTTACGGTGAACTCGGGCAAGGTTGTTTCGACCATTTCGGTATACAACCTCCTTGGCCAAAAGATTGTGGAGCACAACTACAGCGCTGCTGAAGTAAATGTTCCTGTTGCCGACCTTAAGTCGGGCGTTTACATTGTAAATGTTCGTTTCCAGGATGGAACAACAACCAATCTTCGCATGGTAAAGAAGTAGTTTACTACTCAACAAAGAATCTTAAAAATCCCTTGGGTCTCCCAAGGGATTTTTTTATGCTAATTATACAACAAATGCACAATTGAACGTTGGCTACCCAACCAATATTTATGGGTAATAAGATGGTAATCAACATGTATCTTGCAAGGGAAATTTAGTATCGATATATCCAACAGATTACTAAAACAATCTTCAAAAAATAGCATTTTGTCAAAATTTTAAAAATGCAAAACCGGCTAAAATTTATGGTTTGGAAGGTGGTACTCTTAATGGGAATTGCCCTATCGCAGAGCCACAACGATGTAATATGAGCAGTATAGATAAAGCAACCACACAAAGAGAAAACCAAAAAGAGTGTGTAATTTTTTTTTATGAACGAAATAAATGTGCTATTTTTAGATGTTCAAAAACCAAATTCTGAATTCATGAAAAAATTGCTTGCCATTTTCCTTACTCTTGTATTTATTGGTGCGCTAAGCAGCTGCAAATCGAGTAAGCCCTGTCCAGCATATTCCAAGGGAAGTTCTGCGACATCAATTAGAGCTTAAGGAAGGGGTAACCTTCCTTTTTTCATTTATTGGCATTCTGGTCGATATTCCTCTCCTCTTTTTCATATAATACTCCCATCAAACGCTAAATACTCCTATCTTTACGAAGGTAATAGTTGGCATAACTAATTATTTGATCTAAGTGAGGAAATATCTTAATTATGTGATAGTTGCAGTTGCCTTGCAGGCTCTCTTTTTTACAAATAGTCTGCACGGTCAGGGACAAATTGATACAACCGGATCAAATATCTACTTTAAGAACGAGACCACTGTCGGACTAATGCTTAATTCCAATGGGGTAAGCCTCAGTTACCGGTTTGCACGTAGAGTGAATTTGCTTAAAAAAAACCTCCTCGAGACAGAATTTTCACTTGTAAAACACCCCAAGGAAGAGAGCATAAACAGCCCTCTATTTCCCAGCAATAGAAGCTTTGTATTTGGCAAAAAGAATAACTTCTTCACTTTAAGAATAGGTATAGGAAGGCAGGTGGAGATTTATTCCAAGGCCGATATTGGTAGTATTGCCATAAGGATTTTGACCACCGGAGGAGCCTCAATTGGAATGTTAAAACCCTACTACTACGAAAAAATTAGTGTTACCGGTCCGGGGGCCGATGAATATACCATTACAACAGAAAAATTTAATGAGAACATCCACAACGCGCTTGATGTGTACCAGCGTGCACCGTTCTTTACCGGTATTAACGAACTAAGCATTGTTCCGGGGGCCTATCTTAAAACGGCAGTAAGTTTTGAATATAGCCGGGAATCTCATATGTTGCATATCATAGAAGGCGGTGCCATGATAGAAGCCTTTCCAAAGAAAATTCCAATAATGGCCCTAACCAATAACAATCAATTCTTTCTATCAATTTTCGTCAGCTATCGATTTGGGCACATCGTCGATCCCCGACTTAAGGCACTTAAGAAAGAACAGCGAAGAGCACAAAAAAGAGAATAGTTATTTACTATTTACTGTTAGTTTTGTAACGTTTGCGTAAAAACAGAGCCCTTGCAAGGCCATCCAATGTATAAGTATTCAGGTAATATTGTATCTTTGTAATCGGAAAGTTTAACTATCTTAAATATATAAACATGGCAAAAATTAAAGTTGCAATCAACGGTTTCGGTCGTATTGGCCGCAACGTATACAAGATTGCCCTCGATCGTCCCGAAATTGAGATTGTAGGTATTAACGACCTAACCGATACCAAAACTTTAGCACACCTGCTGAAGTATGATTCCACCCAAGGAAGATTCAATGGTGAGGTTAGCTTCGACAAAGAAGGAATTATCGTAAATGGCAAAAAGGTTCCTGTATACGCAGAACGCAGCCCAAAGAATATTCCTTGGGCAACTACTCCCGATGTAGTAATTGAGTCGACCGGTATTTTCACCAAGCGTGAAAGTGAAAAGGGCGGTTATGGCGACCACCTGAAGAATGGTGCAAAGAAGGTTATTCTTACCGTTCCATCCAAGGATACCATTGACAAGATGATTGTTCTTGGTGTTAACGATGACGAGTTAAAGCCAGAGCATCATTGCGTATCTAACGCTTCCTGCACCACCAACTGTCTTGCTCCCGTTGTAAAGGTTTTGAACGATGCTTTCGGCATTGAGAATGGATTCATGACCACCGTTCACTCCTACACCAACGACCAAATGGTTCTTGATGCACCTCACAGCGACCTTCGTAGAGCACGCAGCGCAGCTGTTTCCCAAATTCCTACCACCACTGGCGCTGCCAAGGCTGTAGGTAAAATTATTCCTGAACTTGCTGGTAAACTCGATGGACTTGCCATTCGCGTCCCCACCCCAACCGGTTCTATTGTAGACTTTGTTGCTAACCTAAAAAAGGAAGCTACCAAGGAAGAGATTAATGCTGCTATGAAGAAAGCTGCAGAAGGTCCAATGAAGGGAATTTTGGAATATACCGAAGACCCAATTGTTTCTGTTGATATTATTCACAATAGCCACAGCTCAATCTTTGATGCTCTTAGCACCATGGTTAACGGCAAGACTATTAAAGTTCTATCGTGGTACGATAACGAGTGGGGATACTCCTGCAGAGTTGTTGACTTAGCAGTAAAGCTGTTTAAATAGTAGCGCATCTTGCATTGAACAAAGAACAAGATCGACAATACTATTTTATACATAAAAAAAGAGGCTGGACATTTTTATCCAGCCTCTTTTCTTTATTGGTAATCGATCTATTTCTTTCCACCTCTCAGCTTAATGTCATATATTTCACCATTAATAGTTACGGTAGCAAGGTTGTCGCAATCACCATTTCCATAATCGAGTGTAGCCGTTTTATCGCCCACAACGATATCCATCGTGCCGGCAACTATCCAACGACATGCTCTACGAATTTGAAGAGCATTAACAATAGTGTGGGTGTAAGTTTCACCCTGACGGTTAACGCCAGTTTCAGAACCTTCTATGCTGAATACATCATCCCAAATGTTGTAAGGAGTATCCATTCCGCTAATCCATGTTCTAGTACGATTGGCCTCACGAGTATAGGTAGTTCCATCGGCAAAAGTAATTTTTCCGCCCGTAAGAGTAACGGTATACTGATAATCAGCAATCTTCTGAATAAGCCGTGTTCCTTCAATCAAGTTATCGTCGATGGTGAAGTTTTGGAAGGTTACGGTTCGTGAATACTGAGCCTGTAAGGGACCACCAACAATGTTAATTACAATTACACCATTCTTAACATGACCATTATTGGCATTTGGGTTAGTCCAATTTACGTAAGTTATGGTTTTCGTTACGCTACCATCGTCATTAACAGCTGTAACTACTGAACGCGATGAGGCATCATCGGCATAGGCTGCCATAGTTGGGCTTGGTGCAGTGCTCATCAGAGTGCCGCTGTTGGAGGTGATGTCGTCAACTTCAGCATCTACATCGTCGTAGGCTGTGGTAACCTGATCGTCATCGGTTGCAGAGGTCACAATGGGATTGGTTGAAGTCGAATCCTTTTGGCAGGAGGAGAACATAAATACTGCAAAAGCAGCTGCAAGAAGAAAATTAATCCGTTTCATAGTATTAAAAATTAAAAGTTAATGATCTCATTTTCGATTATCAGGATTGTTCCTGCTTTCACCTCTAATACATCGTCATAAGAAAACACCCTACTTCTTCTGAATAAGAAAATAAGAAAAAAATGCTGCCGTCATATATCAATGATTAATTGCGTATTACCCAATTCACATTATCCATAATATTATATCATTTATTGTAGCTATTAAAATTGTTGTAGCAGAACCAATTTGGAGATAGGAAAAAAAAAGGGAACCGCACAAACCATCTTTACTAATTGTTCGTTATATTTTAAACTGACAAATAGAAACATTTTGTTGGTGAGGAGCACGATGTGATTTTCTTTTTATAAACTTGCAACATTACAAACTATTCCCTAAGCCTTTAATCACCTATATGAAAAAGCTATTGTCGTCAGCCATTGCTGCCATACTAACTATTTCGGCAGCTACTACCGTTGCCCAGCCCAATAGGGCCAAAGCCATGCTCGTTAAAAGCAATAGCTCGTCAGTTGTTGCAAAATTCACCACACCGTTACCCCGAACCATTAGCGTTGAAACCCCAAGAGGAGCAGCCAACCTATACCTAATCGACGGAGCTGCCAATATTCTCTCAAAAGGCATGCCCGCGCTTCCCAAGTTAACCAAATCCATAATTAGTCCCTCCAACACAAAGGTGAAATTGGTAATAACCGACTCAACCTACAAGGACATACCCAATGTAATGGTTGCGCCATCGAAAGGAAACATAAGTAGAGATCAAGATCCGGCGAAGATTCCCTTCACCTATGGGACGGTATACGATAAGAATCAGTTTTTTCCGGGCAACCTTGCCGAGGTTGGGAATAGCTATACCCTCCGAAAATACAATGGTGTACCAATCATTGTATATCCATTACAATATAACCCAGTTACCAAGGTACTTAGGGTATATACCTCCATTACTGTTGAAGCGCGGTTTGAAGCAAATTCGTCCATAGCCGCCATGGTATCGCAATCCACAACCACAACCACAACAAATGATGGGTTCCGTGATATATACAAATCACAGTTTCTTAACTATTCCGAAACGACAAGTGATCGTTATACTCCATTGTCGGATGAAGGTACCATGCTCATCGTTTGTAACCACGATTTTATGTCGGCCATGCAACCCTTTGTCGATTGGAAGAATCAACGCGGGCTAAAAACGGTTTTAATCGATTTTACTACCATAGGAACCACCGCCGATCAGCTAAAAACATACGTATCAAACTACTACCATCAAAATGGGCTCACCTTTCTTCTTCTTGTTGGAGATTCGCCACAAATTCCGGCCAAACAGCTACAGCTAATTACCGACTCGGGCAATGATGGATATTCCGATTCGTACTATGGCATGATCGACGGCAACGATACCTATCCGGAGGTGATTGTTGGACGCTTCTCAGCCGAAAATGCGACACAGGTTTCCACCATGGTAAATAGAAGTATCCGCTACGAAAAAAGTCTGACCGAAAGTGCAACTTGGTTAGGCAGTGGTGTTGGTATTGCCTCTGCCGAAGGCGGTTCTCAAGGAGATAACGGGGAGACGGATGCTGTGCACATGGAGAATATCCGTTCAAAACTCATGGCATTTGGCTATTCACCGGTTACCCAAGTCTACGATCCAAGTGCGAGCAAAGTGGCTTTAATTTCCAGAATTAACGAAGGAACCGGTGTGATAAACTACGTGGGCCATGGAGCAGATACCTACTGGGTTACCACCAACTTTGGAAGTTCCGATATGCTATCACTAACCAATACCGATCGTTGGCCGTTTATTTTTGATGTAGCCTGCGTGAATGGAAACTTTGTTGGACAAACCTGTTTTGCTGAAGCCTTTACAAGAGCCGGAACAGCAAGCGGACCTACAGGAACGGTAGATATTATTGCTTCCACCATAAACCAATCGTGGGCACCACCCATGTACGGTCAAGATGAGATGAATAATATTCTCACAGAAAGCTACACGAGTAACATCCGCCGAACATTCGGTGGGATAGTAATTAATGGATGCATGTCGATGAACGACAAGTATGGATCGGATGGCTATGAAATGACCGATTTCTGGACCATTTTTGGAGATCCAAGTCTACTCATACGCACCAAAACACCATCAAAACCCTACATTTCTTATCAACCGGTAATAATTTTAGGACAGCAATCGATGGATGTTAATATTGATGCAAATAATGCCACTATTAGTCTTTGGCAAGCAGGAACAACGTTGGCAACCGCAACTTCATTGAATGGGACAGCCACACTTAATTTTAGCTCCATTGCCTCCACTGAACCAGTAATATTAACAGCTACAGGATATAACCTTGTAACAAAGGTCGATACCTTGCCCGTAACCAGTAGCAATCAACCCTACATAACCGTAAAGTCGATTGCTCCTGTAACTAATTTAGTTAATGGCGCAGAGAGGCGATTGAATATATCACTAAAAAATATTTCTACCATTGTTGATCCCGTAACCAATGTTACCATAAAACTTCGATCCACCGATACCAGAATTAAATTGGTCGATTCTACCGAAACAGTCGCCACCATAGGGAGCGATCAACTAGATCTCTCCTCTGCATTTTCTATTTTGGTAAACAACAACCTACCCGACCTATCCCAAATACGGTTCACCGTTGCCATTAACGGAACCTTCAATGGAGGGAATTACTCTACCGTTGTACCGTATACCATGCTGGTGTCGTTGCCATTTATTAAGATTACCAAGCTTACCATCGACGACTCCTACGGCAATAAGAATGGAAATATGGACCCGGGTGAATTTGGAATAGCAAGCATTACATTGAAAAATTCAGGACACGCCGTAGCTCTATCTCCCACTGTGCAACTCTTCTCATCCGATAGTTCTCAACTTACCATTCTAACGCTACCCTCACAAATTGAGACCTTGAACGTTGGCGACGAGCAAACAATTGCTGTAAAGATGAGTTCACCTGTATCGGCAACGAATAGCGCTAAACTTCAACTTTATACATATGCAGTATATTCCGATCAGCAGAGTTCGAAAGACACTTTTAACTTGATACTGGGAGCCGAAAATTACCTAACCATGAAGAATGGGATTTACCAAGTATGCAACACCAAACTTTTCGATTCAGGCGGACCAAGCAATAATTACAGTGCGTTGGAGAACTACACCATGACCTTAACAACCGGTGACCCTTCAACTCGTCTGTCGATAAATTTCTTAAGCTTTGTAACCTCCGGTTCTGATATAATGACCATTTACGATGGACCATCCAATAGTTCTCCGGTTATAGGAACCTATTCCGGAACAGCCGAAACATTTGAAATAATATCGAGCAACTCATTCTTAACCATTAACTTTACAAGTGGCAACACCGGAATGGCTGGATGGGAGGCAGACATTCAATGTTTTGCACCAACATCACTACCAACCTGTCCATCGGTAGTTTATCCCTTGAATAATTCCACTAATCAACGGGTTCCCGAATTACATTGGATTGGTAAAAATTCCGATTACTACAAAGTTTATTGGGGCACTAGCAATACGCCCAAACTCTACGATACCACTTCGAACACTAATATGCAGGTTAGGCTAATGCCAAACACCACTTACTATTGGAAGGCTATTGGTGTAAACCAGGCTGGTGAAAGCAGTGGATGTCCAATTTGGAGCTTCGCTACCGGATCACAACCCGATAGTCTTACAATGCAGAATGGTTTGACCTATTCCTGTAATGCTATTTTTTACGACGAAGGTGGACCAAATAATGATTACAACAGTAATACACTCGACACTTATACTATTTATCCATCTCAGCCGGGAGCAATGGTTAAGGCCATGTTTTCCAACTTTGCAACTGAATTAAATTACGACACGCTTTTTATATGGAATGGACCCAATAGCGGATCGCCCCTAATAGGTGCATATAGTTCAACGGGGTCTCTACCTTCCGACCTTGGCAATGTGGTTGCAAGTAACAGTAGTGGTGCCTTAACCTTCCGACTCACCTCCGATTCTTATGTTACAGAGTTTGGATGGAAAGCGACCATTGGCTGTAACCTTCCCAGCAACACGTCAAGTGCAACCATTCATATTATAGATGGAGCCAATCCATTACCCAATGCCCAGATAAGTATTGGTGCATTAAAATACACCTGCGATGACAGTGGTAATCTCACTGTTACACTGCCGTATGGCCTCAATGAAATTAGTATTAATGCTGCAGGTTATCACTCAAATAGCTTTAGTTGGAACATGTCCAATACTAATGCTGACACCACCATCACGCTCAACGAACTTTCAATTCTTAGCCTCTCGGTGAGCAACAGAGAAGATAACCATCCAATTTATCCCGCAAAGGTTAAAGTAGATGGGGTTGGATATAATACAAACATTGAAGGATTAGTAGATATCCCCGTTTTAGCATTCCCCATCAATTGGGAAGTTAACTCAAGTGGTTTTCTAAGTGCCGTGGGAACTACCAATTCCGAGACTAGGAGAGCAAGTGAATCGGTAATATTAACGCCTATCAATCATGTGGAAATTCTTCTTACAAACAGCCTCACCGACGAGCCCATTCCATATGGCACTGCTTTCATGGGGCCAGAACAGAGCCTATCGGGATTAGATGGGATTGCCCATTTTATTGCAGCATCAGGATCATACTCAGTAGAAGCCACGGCACCTGGTTACCAAGATTCGAACCTTAGCAGTATGGATATCAACTCCATCAATGCTAGTGCAATATCGA
>Ga0268263_1002702_pt1 | contig 11007 bp, 9 predicted proteins | sample Biomet5_FD_190358 | JGI IMG/M metagenome (GOLD analysis project Ga0268263, IMG submission 190358) | Microbial communities from bioreactor (seeded with sewage sludge) at LBNL, California, USA - Biofuel metagenome 5 (SPAdes) (version 4) | ecosystem: Engineered > Bioreactor > Anaerobic >... | reverse complement strand
CGGCGTAAGGAGCGAACATGGACGACATGACCGAGCTCAGACTCCAGATGGATGACATCGATGACAAGATCTTCGAGCTCTTCAACGAGCGCGCGGACGTCGCCGAGAGGATCGGCCAGTACAAGAAGGCCAACGGCGTGCGCGTGTATGACCGCACCCGAGAGCGCACCAAGGTGGCTGACGCCACCTCCAAGGTCCCCGACGATCTCAAGACCTATGCGCAGGTGCTCATGGAACTCCTCATGGAGGCCTCGCGCGGACGCCAGAACGCCGTCGCCGGCACCGCCAACGCCGAGGTCACGGCCATCCGCGAGGCGATGGTCCGCACGCCGGACCTCTTCCCGCAGGAGGCCTACGTCGCCTGCCAGGGTGTCGAGGGCGCCTATTCGCAGATCGCCGCGGAACGTATCCTCAAGCACCCCACCATCAGCTACTTCGATACGTTCGACGGAGTCTTTCGTGCCGTCGAGCAGGGCTTCTGCAAGTTCGGTGTGCTCCCCGTCGAGAACTCCACCGCAGGTTCGGTCAACAAGGTCTATGACCTCATGATGGAACACGACTTCCACGTGGTCCGCACCACGCGTCTCAAGATCGACCACAACCTGCTCGCGCGGCGCGGCACCTCCATCGCCCGGATTCGCGACATCTACTCGCACGAGCAGGCGATAAGCCAGTGCGCAGGATATCTCGACTCGCTCGATGGCGTCAGGGTGCACGTGTGCGAGAACACGGCCGTCGCCGCCCAGAGCGTCGCCGACTCCGACCGAGACGACGTTGCGGCACTCTCCTCCCGAGCCTGCGCCGAACTCTACGGACTCGACGTCCTCGCGCGCAACGTCCAGGACCGGGATGACAACTACACGCGCTTTGCCTGCATCTCGAACGGCCTGTGGATCTATCCGGGCGCCGATCGGGCGTCGCTCATGATCATCGTGGACCATCGGCCCGGTGCGCTCTATAAGGTGCTCGCCAAGTTCTATGCGCTCGACATCAACATCTCCAAGCTCGAGAGCCGCCCGATTCCAGGCCGCGACTTCGAGTTCATGTTCTACTTCGACATCGACTGCCCCGCCACGTCACCCGAGTTTGAGACGCTCATGTCGACCCTGCCCAACCTGTGCGAGGAATGCCGTTACCTCGGCAGCTACACGGAGGTGGTCTAGTGGCGACCCAGGCCACAACCATCCAAAGGGGCACCCCGTTCGGACTCGTGGGACATCCCCTGGGCCACAGCTGGTCACCGAAGATTCACGACATGCTCGGAAGCATCCCCTACGAGCTTCACGACCTCATGCCCGACCAGGTCGAGGACTTCATTCGCAACGGTGCGTGGCAGGGCCTGAACGTCACGATTCCCTACAAGGCCGTCGCCGCCAGGCTTGCGGACTCATGCTCCGAGCGCGTACGCGACCTCGGCGTGGCAAACACCCTCGTGCGCCAGCCGGACGGCACCATCTTTGCCGACAACACCGACGTCCTTGGCTTCTCCTGGCTGCTCGAGCGATTCTGCCAGCGAGAGCTTGGCGCAAGCGCCATCGAGACGCTCTCGGGAAGACGGGTCTGCGTCCTCGGAAGCGGGGGTGCGAGCATGGCCGTCCAGGCGGCCCTCAGGAATGCGGGGTCCAAGCCTTCGGTCATCTCGCGTCATGCCGCCGACAACTACGACGGCTTCCTCACTCGCCATGCAGACGCCGAGCTGCTCGTCAACACCACTCCCGTCGGCATGTTCCCCACGTGCCCCTCGTCCGTCCTCTCGCTCGATACGATGAGACGGCTTCCACATCTCATCGGCGTACTTGACGTGGTCTACAACCCCACACGCACAGGCATCTGCCTCAATGCCGAGAAGCTCGGCGTACCCTGCGAGACGGGGCTTGCCATGCTCGTCTCGCAGGCGCTCTACTCGTCGGAGCTCTTCCAGGGCAAGGTGATCGATGACTCCGTGGTCGACGCGATACTCAGGTCGATTCTCGACGCCACCGAGAACGTCGTGCTCATCGGCATGCCCGGAAGCGGCAAGACGACCACGGGCAAGAGGCTCGCACGCATGCTCGGGCGCCCCTTCGTGGACATCGATGACGCCATCTCGCAGAACACGGGCAGGAGCGCCGCGCAGATCATCCGCGAGGACGGCGAGGACGCCTTCCGTGAGATTGAGACGCAGGTCACGGGCAGCTACTGCGCACGTTCGGGATTCGTGATCGCCTGCGGCGGAGGGGTGGTCACGCGTCGTGCGAACTATGACCTTCTCCACCAGAACGGTCGAATCGTCCTCATCGACAGGCCCATCGAACAGCTGGGCTCCGACGAACGGCCGATATCGCAGGAGAAGGGCGTGAGACGGCTCGCGCTCGAGCGCATGGATGCCTATCGGTCTTGGGCGGACGTGATCGTCACGTGCACGGGCTCGCCCGCGGGAGACGCGCAGCAGGCTCGTCAGCTGCTGGGTCTGTGATGCCGTTCGGCCCCGGCACGGCAACGCCGGCCCAGTCGGACAACTCGATTGCGACGCTTGCCAGAAAAAGAAACGGTCACAGGCACACGCATCATATACTGGCCATTCGATATCGACCCATCTTGTCGTGCGCGTTCGGGCAACTGAGCGCATGATGGTGGTTGTGGAAAGGGAATGCATATGGACAAGACGAGGATTGCCCTCGAGGTCCTCGATGCCGTGGGTGGCAAGGACAACGTCGTAGCGAGTGACATCTGCATGACGCGTCTACGCATCATGACCCAGCACCCCTCTCTTGTCGACACCGAGAAGCTGAGCTCCACGCGCGGCGTCCTCGGCATCGTCCGTCGAGGGAAGAGTGGCATCGAGGTCGTCTTTGCACCTGGCAGGGCAGAGGACGTCTATGACGAGATCATACGGCTCACGGGCATCAAGCCAGACAACAGCGTCTTCGAAGGCATCGCCGCGCAGGGAAGCGCGCTTCAGGTGCAGATCAACTCGCCCCGTGACACGCGGCCCCCGGCGGAGTCCCACGACGAATCCGACCCCTCACCCGAGCTTGTCGAGAAGCCCGATGCCGATGACATGCGGGGCCTCGTGTCCCTTCTCGAGAGCGACCTTCTCTCCGATGACGATTCCGAGGAGGACGAGGACGATGCGGATGACATGGACGACGAGGGCGCGCGCGTCCTCGTGATCAACGGTCCCAACATCAACATGCTCGGCATCCGCGAGCCGTCCATCTATGGCCGAGAGGACTATCAGGCGCTCCTCTCGCTCTGCCACGATGCCGCGGACGAAGCGGGCTTCGCGGACTGTACCTGCCTTCAGTCCAACCACGAGGGCGACCTGGTAGACTACATCCAAGACGCCCTTGGGAGCTATGACGGCATCGTCATAAACCCTGGTGCCTACACCCACACCTCCGTGGCCATACTCGACGCGGTCAAGGCCGTGAGTCTCCCCTGCGTGGAGATTCACATCTCAAAGATTGATGAGCGCGAGGACTTCCGCCAAATCTCCTACATCCGTCAGGCCTGCTTCGAGACCATCGCGGGCATGGGCATCCGGGGATATCGCACGGCCATTCTCGACCTCGCCGACCACCTCGGTATCCACAGGTAGCAGATCCGTCTCGACGCTTTTGCAACAGACCCGTCAGATGAGGGTGTTTCCTACCTGCAGGTCCAGACGCAGGACTCCGTCACGATCGCGTCAACGGGAACGTCGTGGTCCTCGTGGGGCAGCGGGTTGCTGCTGAGCTGCGTCGTACGTGCGAGACCGAGCTTGTCGCCTGGGTAGAACGAGAGAAAGCGGTCGTAGTAGCCACCGCCGTAGCCGATGCGATGCCCATCGGCGTCATAGACAAGCGCAGGAACGAGGCAGACGGAACCAACCATCTCGGCCGGCCCCACGAGCCTTCCCGCACCTTTCGCAGGCTCGAGGATGTCCTTGAAGCCCGGCTCCAGCTCGTCGAAGGAACCTATCTCATAGAATCGCAGCGTCTTGTCTGCGGAGATGCATCTTGGGACCGCAACGGATTTTCCGGCAGCCCATGCGGAGGTCATGATCTGGCGCGTATCCACTTCGCTGTCGTAGCTCACGTAGGTGAGGACGAGGGGCGCGCTCCGATAGAGACCGAACGATTCGAGCTGCAGGTGAATCCTTGCATCTGACGAGAGCCTGGTCTGCACGGGAATGTTCGACCTCGTGGCGATATACTCGTCGCGAAGGGCGGTCTTACCTGCATCCGTGCCGTACGAGCTGCTCATCCTCGCCCCTCTCTACGTATAGAATCACTTTACAGCATGATATGCGCTCACATGGCAAATGGTAACAATCACATGATTAGGAGAGGCGAAGTGCCGAGAAGGAGAGAGGACATCACTCACGTCTTGATGGTTCAAGGCCTCACGGTAGTCGTCTCGTGGAAGCACGTGAAGCGCATCTCCCTCATCGTGAGGCCCTCCTGCGAGGTGAGCGTGTCCTGTCCCCTCCACATGTGCGAGGATGACGTACGTGCCTTCGTGACGGCTCACGAGACGTGGATTCGCACCTCCCTGCAGAAGCAGGCACAACGCCTGGCTGACACCCCCGTCCACCTTGCCGACGGCGAGAGGTTGCGGGTGTGGGGCCGCAGCGTCCCTCTGAGGCTCGAGATCGGCACGTCGACGGCGGCACGTCTCGTCGAGGACGCCATCATCATCAGCGTGACGGAGACGACCAAGGGATCGGACATGGCGTCCGTCGGAGCTCGACGCACGGCCGTACGCACGTTTCTCTCGGAAGAGGTACGTGCGGTGCTCCCCGGCGTGGCCACGCGCTGCGAAGCCGTCGTCGGCAGGCACGCGAGCTGTTGGCGGGTGCGTTACATGACGAGTCGCTGGGGAAGCTGCAACCCACGCACCGGGGCGATCACGATCAACTCCGCCCTTGCGACCCTCCCCAAACGCTGCCTGGAGGAGGTCGTCACCCATGAGCTCTGCCACCTCCGTGAGAGGGGTCATGACGCGCGCTTCCATTCGCTCATGGACGGCTACTATCCTGCCTGGCGTGAGGTGCAGGCGGAACTCAATGCGAACCCGCCCCTCCTGCGCTAGACGAAAGGAGCACCGCATTGCCGTAAGATAGTCTGTGGGGTGCGGCGCCATGACCGGTGCCCACGACCATCACACGGATAGATCAGGAGTGGAACATGCCCAATGAGGGAAGCTATGAGACCGCGCTCAGGCGCAGTGCAGAGATTCAGGCCGATCTGCCCGACCACCCCGAAAGGTACACCATGCTCACGGGTGACCGCCCGACGGGCAGACTTCACCTCGGGCACTACTTCGGCACGCTCGTCGAGAGGGTTCGTCTTCAGGACCTCGGCGTACATACCAATGTCATCATCGCTGACTACCAGGTCATCACGGACCGCGACACCACGGAGAACATCCGGGACAACGTCCTCAACATGGTGATCGATTACCTGGCATGCGGCATCGACCCCGAGAAGACCATGATCTTCACGCACTCGGCGGTTCCCGCCGAGAACCAGCTCATGCTGCCGTTTCTCTCTCTCGTCACCGAGGCGGAACTCCTTCGCAACCCCACCGTCAAGGCCGAGCAGGAGGCGTCCGGCCACACCCTCACCGGTCTTCTCCTCACCTACCCCGTGCACCAGGCCTGCGACATCCTCTTCTGCAAGGGCAACATCGTGCCCGTGGGACGTGACCAGCTCCCGCACATCGAGATCACGAGCAAGATCGCGCACAGGTTCAACGAGCGTTTTGCGCCGGTCTTCCCCGAGACCGCAGGGCTCCTCACGTCCACGCCTCTCCTTCCCGGTCTCGACGGCCGCAAGATGAGCAAGTCATACGGAAATGCGATCTCCATCTCGATGAGCGCGGAGGAGACCGCCAAGCTCATCAGGAAGTCAAAGACCGACTCCGAGCGCGCCATAACCTACGACCCCGAGAACCGACCCGGCGTCTCCGCGCTGCTCACCACCGCAGGCATCTGTACGGGCCGCGATCCCAAAGAGATTGCGGCAGAGATCGGCATGGGTGGCGCAGGGCAGCTCAAGAGGTACGCGACCGAGGCGGTCAACGACTACTTCGCCCCTATCCGAGAGCGCAGGCACGCCTACGAGAGGGACCTCGACTACGTGCATGACGTCCTTTCCGACGGCAATCGTCGGGCCAACGCGATCGCCGACCAAACGCTCTCCGAGGTTCGCGAGGCCATGCATATGGTGTACTAGGTCCAAGCATCCTCTCCCGTATCGGCATGCGGAAGCGGTCAGCACGCTTCGCAAAGACAGACAAGGAGGAATCATGTTCTGCCCAAACTGCGGGTGCTCCGTTCCAGAAGGTTCGTCATTCTGTCCCAGCTGCGGCACCAGGCTCGCAATGACGCCAGAGCCAGCAAAGGCACAAGACGGTGAGCCTGCACCCATCGAGGTCGTCCCTCTGCAGGTAAACTCCGATGGTTCGCTTACGCACGAGGGGGAAGACGACACCACTACCCAAGCCGCGCCACGTCCGATAGACTACACGCAGGCAACGCCCGCTCCCGACGCCCGTCCCCCGCAGCCACAGCCATTCGCTGCTGCCCAGGTGCCACCTGCGCCCGTTGAGTACGCCCAGGCGCAGACGGGCTATGCGAACACGCAGACCTTCTACACGGGAACGCGCAAGAGGTCGAGCGTGGGACTCGTCATCGGTATCGTTGCCGCCATCGTGCTGGTCATCGTTGCCGTGGTCGTCCTCGTCGTTCCGGTCTTCTCCAAGTCCGCCAGCAGGGGATTCACGGACTCGGTCATCACGGACACGACGCCCGAGACGACGACACGGGATACCACCAACCATCCGCTCACCCACAACAACACCACCGACACGACCACGACGGCCAGCCAGACTGCGGCAGGCACATACTACGCGCTCTGGGGATACGAGGGTGACGTCTGGGTCTACACCTTCATCCTGGACGAGGATGGCACCGGCACCTTCAAGCTCTATCTTGCGGACAATGAGAACGTGACGCAGTCCGAGGTCGACGCCGACGACTACAACGAACCCATCGTATGGACGCAGGACGGTGACGAGGTGACCATCACCAATCCTGACAAGAGCACCGATACGCTCCCGGACGCCCCCAATTACTACACGCTCACAACCGTTGGGAACAAGCGCGTGCTCACACCGACGGGCTCTGGTTACCAGTATCCCTCCGAGACGTTCTACGAGGACTGGAACGGCGCATGTGCGGACATGGACGACTAGGCTCACCCGAATAGGAAGACATGAGGGGACCATCCCGTATGGGATGGCCCCCTCAACGCCAACCTGTGACCTGAACCTACTTGAGCGTCGCGTACATCACGGCCTTTATCGTGTGCATGCGGTTCTCCGCCTCGCCGAAGACGCGGGACTGGGGACCCTCGAACACCTCGTCGGTGACTTCCATCTCGGACAGGCCGTACTTCTTGGCGATGTCCGCACCGATGGTGGTATGGGTGTCGTGGAAGCTCGGCAGGCAGTGCATGAAGATGGCATCGGGCTCTGCCTGCGCCATGACCGCGGAACTCACCTGATAGGGCGAGAGGAGCTTGATTCGCTGCTCCCATAGCTCATCGGGTTCGCCCATGGAGACCCAGATGTCGGTGTAGATGGCAGAGGCTCCGTGTACGCCCTGCGAGACGTCGCTCGTAAGGGTGATCGTGGAGCCCGTCTCGCGAGCGATTTCGCGACAGGTCGCGACGAGGTCGTCTGCGGGCATGTTGTCCCGCGGACCACAGGCGCAGAAGTCGATGCCGAGCTTCGCGCAGATGACCATGAGCGAGTTGCCCACGTTGTTGCCCGCGTCCCCCATGAAGGTGAGCTTGCGGCCACGCAGGTCCTCGCCGAACTCCTCCTGCATGGTGAGCACATCGGCGAGCATCTGCGTGGGATGAAACTCCGTGGTGAGACCGTTCCAGACGGGCACGCCGGCATACGCGGCCAGCGTCTCGACCTTTGACTGCTCGAACCCACGGTACTCGATCCCATCGTACATGCGACCGAGGACACGTGCCGTGTCCTCGATGGACTCCTTCTTGCCCATCTGCGAGCTGCCGGGTTCGAGATAGGTGACGCCCATGCCAAGGTCCATGCCACCGACCTCGAAGGAGCAGCGCGTACGTGTCGAGGTCTTCTCGAAGAGCAGCACGATGTTCTTGCCCTCGAGATAGCGGTGCGGCACGCCAGCGTGCTTCTTCGCCTTGAGATCCGCAGAGAGCGCGAGAAGATAGCGTATCTCGGCGGGCGTGAAGTCGAGAAGCTTGAGAAAGCTCCTGCCAGAGAGGTTGACGTCTTCCATGTGCCTGTCCTTTCTTCGGGGACGCCCCCAGAGGGCGACCCGTAGGTCCAACGATAGCAATTCTACTCTGGGAAGGGACGCAAGCGCCCTAGGCGATGTCGTCTCGCCAGAACGCCATGCTCATGCAATGCGGGCCGCCACGGCCACGCGAGAGCTCGGCGGAGGGAATCTCGAGGAGCTCCAGCCCGGCCTTCTCGAGGATGCCGTTGGTGACGGCGTTTCGCTGGTATACGAACACGCGACCGGGGCGCACCGCAAGGGTGTTGGACCCATCGTTCCACTGTTCGCGTGCGGAGGCTATCGGATCGTCTCCCCCGCACTTGATGAGACGCACGGCAGGCAGTCCGAGCGCCTTGGCGAGGATGGCGTCGAGCGAGCCGTCAAGCTGGCGGATGGTGACGTCGCCCTCACCCCTTCCGCGCGTGAGCTCGAAGACGCGCAGCGTGCCTAGGATACCGGGGTGCACCGTGAACGTATCGACGTCCACCTGGGTGCAGACCGTGTCAAGATGCATGAAGGACCGCTTGTGCGGAATGGAGAAGGCAAACACGTGCTCGACACCTGAGCGGCTCTCGCTCCAGAGGAGCTGACGCGCGATGCAGTCGATGGCCGCAGGCTGGGTGCGCTCGGAGATGCCGATTCCTATGACCGTAGGACCGAGCACGAGAATGTCACCACCCTCGATGTGGTACGGAAGGTCGCGATCATACCAGAGAGGCACGCCCGCGTACTCGGGATGATATCGGAAGAGATACGTCCCGAGGAGCGTCTCCCGGCGGCGCGTCTCGAAGCGCATGTGGTTGATGCTCACTCCCCCGCCGATCACCGAGAAGGTGTCACGGGTGAAGTAGGCGTTGGGGATGGGGTCGACGAGAATCTCGCTGTCGATGTTCTTGCCCGTAAGCATCACGTCCGCAAGCGACATCGACCTCGAGGCCCTGAGATCCACCTCGTCGACCCGCACGCCCTCTATGATCTTGTCCACGAAGGATACGGTGTCCTTGATGTCATCCAGACGCTTGCGCACCGCGTACCTGAAGCGAGCACCACCCACGCCGCACTCGGAGAGGAACTCCTCGGTGAGCTCAGCTCGTGCGCCCTCATGGGCGTCGAGCGCTTCCGCGACGAGACGATCGAGGTAGAGCACCTCCACGCCCTCGTCGCGGAGCATCTGCGCAAAACGATCGTGCTCCGCCTGCGCCACCTCGAGAAAGGGGATGTCATCGAAGAGCAGCGGAGCGAGATTGTCGGGGGACAGGTTGAGAAGCTCGCCCCCAGGCCTATGAAGCATGACTTTCCTGAGGGTGCCGATCTCTGAGCGGACGTTCAACCCCTGCGGCATGGGACCTCCCCGGCTCGAGTGAGAAATCACGTATGAGTAAACCTTACCCCACGTCAAACGAAAAGTCATTTATGGGGCTGGTATCATCGTCTCTATACGATAGGTGACATGAGAGCGTCCGGCACCACGCCTGGACGCCAAAGGGGCATCATGGGCAACAAGGACAAGGCCGCTGGAACGGGTCTCGCGGAAGGTACCGCGGCGAAGCGGGAGTCAGAGGAGATGGAACCGATCGGGAAGGCGAACGGCACCCCCGTGGAAGGGACCGGTCCCGAAGACCAGAATCGCGACTTCTCGTACACACAGAATCGCGAGATCAGCTGGCTTCGCTTTGACGACCGCGTCCTCGACGAGGCCTTCGACGAGTCGGTGCCGCTGTTCGAGCGTCTCAAGTTCTGCTCGATCTTCGAGAGCAACCTCAACGAGTGGTTCATGATTCGCGTGGGCGGTCTTTCGGACCTCGCATCGCTCAAGAACCAGCCACGCGACAACAAGTCGGACAACACACCGTCCGAGCAGCTCGACGACGTGTTCAAGGTCCTGCCGGCCCTCGTCGACCGCCATGAGCGTGCGCTCGCGCTCGTCGAGGGCGAGCTCGAACGCGAGGGCTTTGCCCGCATCACGCCTGACGCCTACACCGATGCGGACCGCGCTGCCGCCGCCCGCCACTTCACGCGCTATCTCGCACCCATCATCTCCCCGCTCATCGTCGATCCCCGGCACCCCTTCCCCAACCTGAGGAACGGTCGTCTCTTCGTGGCCTGCTCGCTCGACGGACCTGCCGAGTCCGGCGTGCTGGGCTTGATAGAGGTTCCCTTTTCGGAACCCCGCGTCGTCGCGCTTCCCTCGACCGACAAGTCCTATCGCTACACCTTGGTCGAAGACGTGCTCTGCACCTTCCTCGACCAGTGCTTCGGTGACTACACCCCCAAGCGCTCCGCCGTCCTGCGCGTCACGCGCAACGCCGACATCGACCCCGACGGCGAGGGCGTCGAAGAGGAGGAGGACTATCGCCAGCACATGAAGAAGGTCCTCAAGCTGCGGCAGCGTCTGCAGCCGGTGCGCCTTGAGATCCAGGGGAAGATCGGCAACAAGCTCGAGACCGCCGTCATCTCAGAGCTCAAGCTCGAGGAGAGGCGCATCTTTCGCGTGACACGTCCGCTCGACCTGGGATACGTCTTCGGACTCGAGGACTGCATCCCCGACGCCACGCACGCCGCATGCGTCTTCGGTCCCTTCGAACCCCAGGCCTCGCCCATGGTCAAGATGACGAGACCCCTTCGGCCCCAGGTCGAGAACCACGACGTGCTCCTCGTGTACCCGTACGAGAGCATGGAGCCCTTCCTGAGGCTCGTGCGCGAAGCATCCG
>Ga0268263_1002695_pt1 | contig 11052 bp, 4 predicted proteins | sample Biomet5_FD_190358 | JGI IMG/M metagenome (GOLD analysis project Ga0268263, IMG submission 190358) | Microbial communities from bioreactor (seeded with sewage sludge) at LBNL, California, USA - Biofuel metagenome 5 (SPAdes) (version 4) | ecosystem: Engineered > Bioreactor > Anaerobic >... | reverse complement strand
GCATTCCAGCCTGGTGATCCGCGCCGAACCGGGACGCGGCCTGGTCGGCCCGTTCGTCCACCCCCACCAGAGTCCCTGCCTGCACTGCCTGGATCTGCTGCGCGCCGAGCGAGACCCGCAATGGCCGCTGCTGCTTGCCCAGCTGTGCCGTACCCGGGTGGCCCCCGCAACCCGGCTGCTGGAGTGGCTGGCCGGAGAGACCGTCGCCGAGGTCGCCCGCTGGCACGCGCACCAACCTCCCGAGCTCATCGGCGGCACCCTCGAACTCCGACTCCCCGAGCTCCGCCGGACGCAGACCCGCTGGCCGCCGCATCCGGACTGCCGCTGCCAAGACCGATCCCATTCGCAGCGCCTTGGCACACTGGCAGGGTGACTGGCTCCTCATCCGAACCGCCGGTGCTGCCCGAAGGCGGCATCGGCCGCGCCGCCAAGCTGCTCAGTCTCCCGTTGGGCGCCGCCGCGCGCGCCGGGGCCGATCTGGGCCGCCGCCTGCTCGGCACACCGTCCGAAGAGGTGGCGGCACGCTCCCGGCAGGCCGCAGCCGAGCAACTGTTCTCGGTGCTCGGCGAACTCAAGGGCGGCGCGATGAAGTTCGGACAGGCGCTGAGCCTGTTCGAGGCGATGCTGCCCGAGGACGTCGCCGAGCCGTTCCGTGACAGGCTGCGAGCCCTGCAGGACGCCGCCCCACCGATGCCGGCGGCCCGCGCCCAAGCCGTCCTGAAAGCCGAACTCGGCACGGACTGGCGGCGGCTGCTCCCCGAACTCGACCAGCGCCCGGCCGCAGCCGCGTCGATCGGCCAAGTCCACCACGGGAGGCTGGCCGACGGCACCGATGTGGCCGTGAAGATCCAGTACCCGGGGGCCGATGTCGCGCTGGCCAGTGACCTGCGCCAGCTGCAGCGAATGTCCGGCGTGGCCAGTTCGCTGACCGGCGGGCTGGATCTGGTCGCGCTGAGCACGGAGCTGTCACTGCGGGTCGCCGAGGAGGTCGACTACACCCGTGAAGCCGAACACCAGGCCGCGATGGCGGCCGGGACCGCTGGGCATCCGCGGTTCCTGGTGCCACGCGTCCATCACGCCACCCGACGAGTGCTGATCAGCGACTGGATCGAGGGACGCAAGCTGACCAGCGTGATCGGACGTCCCCAGGCCGAACGTAACCGGGCAGCCCTCGACTACGTCAGCTTCCTTTTCTCCGGCCCCGAACTGGCCGGCATTCTGCACGCGGACCCGCACCCGGGCAACTTCCTGCTCACCGCCGACGGGCGACTCGGCGTCGTCGACTTCGGCCTGGTCAGCCGGCTTCCCGACGGCCTGCCCGAACCGATGGGACGACTGATTCGGCATGCCGTGGACGGCCAGGCCGAGCTGATGCGGGCCGGCCTGATCGAAGAGGGCTTCATCGGTGCGGACGTGGACGCCGCCGAGGTGATGGACTACCTGGCACCGTTCGTGGAGCCGGCCCAAGTCGCCGCATTCAGCTTCAACCGGGCCTGGGCTCGCCAGCAGTTCCAGCGCGTCCAGGACGCCATGGCGGCCGGCTCGGTCGCCACCCGGATCTCGCTCCCCCCGGACTACCTGCTGATCTATCGCGTCTGGCTGGGCGGCATCGCCGTACTGGCCCAGCTCGACGTCCAGGCCGACTTCGCCAGCGTGCTGCGGGCACATCTTCCCGGCTTCGCCGCAGACCACAGCTGAAGCTCGCCGGCGCAGGCAGTCGGTACCGTTGTGCCCGTGCGCAGACACCGCAAGTGGCTGATCCCGTCCATCGTGGGCGTGGCGCTGATCGCCGTGCTCGCCGCCGGATGGCTGTGGGCCCAGCAGTTCCAGCAGGCAGCGACGACCGCCAAACGCGCGGCCAGCAGCGGCGTCAAGGCGCTGACCACTCTCGACCTGGCCCCGGCCGGCACCCAGTTCGCCCTCGCCGAGCAGGAGTTCGGACGCGCCCGCAGCCTGCTCGGGCCGGACTGGTTGGGCGGCCTCCCCTGGCTCGGCACCCAGTTCACCGCGGCCGCGCAACTCACCGAGATCGGCGGCACCGCCGCCTCAGCAGGCAGCCAGCTCACCGATCTGCTCGCGCAGACCACCGCAGGGTCACTCGACAACCGTTTCGGGAAGCTGGCCAGCCTCTCGGCCAGCCATCTCGAGCCGGCTCTGGCCAAGCTCGCCGAAGTCGACCGACGCACCGCGGCCCTGTCCGCGGACGGGCTGCTGCCGCCCCTGGCCGACGCCGTCGGCGAGCTGAAGCGGCTGGTCGAGCCGTACCGCGGCATCCTCGACCAGGCCGACAATGCACGACGACTGGCCCACTACTTGTTCGGCAGCCAGCACCGATTCATCCTGCTCTCCCAGAACAACGCCGAACTGCGGCCGCTCGGCGGCTTCCCTGGCACCTACGGCCTGGCCACCGTCGGACCGGACGGCTTCCGGCTGGAGAAGTACGCCGGGATCCATCGGCTGCCCACCGACACCCTCAACCTGCCCGCCCCCGAAGGGGCCTTGATGAACCCCAAGCTGCGGTTCCGCGACGCGAACTGGTGGATCGACTTCCCGACCAGCGCTCCGGTGATGCTCAAGTTTTGGGACAACCTCAAGCAGCCCCCCGTCGATGGTGTCATCGCCATCGATGTGATCACTTTGCAGGATCTCCTCACCGTATTCGGGCCGGTCACTCTGCCCGGCACCAGCGAGCAACTGACCAAGGACAACGCCGTCCAGCGACTGACCGAGTTCATCGAGTTCGACCGTGCCTCCTACGGCAAGCGCGCCAAAGCCGAGGCCCTGATCCCACTGGTCGAGTCGATGCTGAAGCGGATCGAGAACGTGCAGATCGACCAGCTCAAGCCGCTGCTCGCCACATTCGGCACCCTCACCGCCGAGAAGCACTTTCAGTTCTATGTGTCGGAACCGCAGGCGCAAGCGGCGATCGTGGCCCTGGGCATCGCCGGAGCCATCGCGCCGCCACCGGACACCACTGACCTACTGGTGATCAGCAATGCCATGGTGCGGGCCAGCAAGTCCAACCTCGGGGTGAGCAAGTCCGTGGACTATCAGGTCAGGTTGGCATCGGACGGCTCGGCGGACACCCGGCTCAGCCTCGGCTTCCACAAGACCGCGCAGACCTATCCGGGCCTGCCCACCCAGCTGTTCTGCGACTATCTGCGGGTCTACCGGGCACCAGGCACGACGGTCGCCACAGACGGGGCCGGCGGCTTCGTCGATCGGCCCGAGAATGGACGTCCGGTCTTTGCCACGTACTTCGAGCTGGCCCCCGGCCAGCGGCTCAGCCAGCACCTGGAGAGCACCGTCCCTCAGGCGCTGACCATGGCCGCCGACCAACGCAGCGCCCACTACCGGCTGCTACTGGTTCGCCAGGCCGACCTGGCCGCGACCACGGTCAGCCTGAACGTGGTCGCCCCCGAGGGCTGGCGGTTCAGCTCCGGCCAGGCCGGCTGGCGTCCCGGCGGCGGCAATCCGGTGACGGTGCAGGTCAGCGCCGACACCGCCGGCCTGCACACGAAGCTCGACCGCGACCTGATCGTCGACCTGGAGCTGACCAGGGCCTAGCCGCGTTCGGCGATCAGCTTCAGCAGATCGGCCGAGTACGCCTCGAGTTTGGCCTTGCCGACCCCCGGGATCGCCAGCAGCGCCTGCTCATCAACGGGCAACTGCTCGGCGATGGCCAGCAGTGTCGCGTCGGTGAAGATGCAGTAGGCCGGCAGCGACCGTTTGGCGGCCACCACGCTGCGCCAGCTGGTCAGCTCCTGGTAGAGCGCCTCGTCGAAATCCACCGCACAGCTCAGGTGCCGGGAGAGCTTCCGTTCGGCACCGGTGCTCAGCGGACCACCGCAGACCCGGCAGCGGGCGCTCATCTCGGTCTTCGGCTTGCTGCGCCGGGCCGGGCGAGGCCCGAGGCTGCGGGCGCTGGAGGTCAGACCATTGAGGAAGCGGGACGGCTGCCGCACCCCGCCGTTGCGGAACCGCGACCAGGTGATCAGCAGCCCACGGCGCGCCCGGGTGATCCCGACGTAGAACAACCGGGCCTCTTCCTGCAACTGCTCCGGCCCGGCGGCCTGGGCCAGCGGCAGCGTCCCCTCCTGCACACCGACCAGCGCCACCGAATGCCACTCCAGACCCTTGGCTCCGTGCAGAGTCGACAAGGTGATGCCGTCGGCGCTGAGCGGATGCTCGGCCTGGGCCCGCTCAGACAGCTCGGTCATCAGCCCGGCCAGATCGGCATTACCTGCTGCCACCAACTCTTCGGCCAGGGCCAGTACGGCAGCCAGCGACTCCCAACGCTCCCGGACCCGGCCCTGCCCGGTCGGCGCCTGCTCGGTCCAGCCGGTCGCGGTCAGCACCGCGCGGCAGGCGTCCAGGGCGTCCGCGGCCGGCTCCCGGCGGGCCCGGTCGGCCAGCGTCGAAATGACCTGGCGCACCTCAGGCCTGTCGAAGAAGCCTTCACCGCCGCGCACGGTGAACGGCACCCCGGCTTGGGCCAGTGCCGCCTCGTAGGCCGGCGACTGGGCATGCACCCGGTAGAGCACGGCGAGCTCACGCCAGGGCACGCCCTCCTCGTGCCGGGCCACCAGCCACGCCGTCACCGCCGCCACCTCGTCCGCCTCGCTGGAGCAGCCCAGGAAGCGTGGCTCAGGCCCCGGCCCGGCCTGCGACTCCAAGGTGACCGCGGCGATCCGGGACCGCACGGACAGCTGGTTGGCCAGCTTCACCACCGGCTCACTGGACCGGTAGTCGCGCACCAGCCGGATCACCGCGGCGTTCGGGTGCCGCACGCTGAAGCCGGTCAGGTAGCCCGGGGTGGCACCGGCGAAGGAGTGAATCGTCTGGGCCGGATCGCCGACCACACAATGGTCAACTCCGTCCCCCCACCACAGGTCCAGCAGACCCTGCTGCAGCGGGCTGACGTCTTGATACTCGTCGACCAGCAGATGCCGGTAGGTGCCGCGCACCTGCTCGGCGACGTCGGCATTGTCGCTGAGCAGCGCCACCGTGCATAACAGGATGTCGTCGAAATCGATCACGCCACGCTCGGTCTTGACTTGCTCGTAGCGGCCCAGCACTTTGGCCACGGTGGCGGGATCCATGCCGGACACTTCCCGTCCGGCCGGCTGGGCCAGCTGCGGATAGTCGGCCGGAAGCACATTGGACACCTTGGCCCAGGACACTTCGCTGACCAGGTCACGCAGGGTGGCGGTGTCAGGGCTGGACAAGCGCAGCCGGCGAGTCGCCTCAGCCACCATGGCCATCCGCTCGGTGCTCACCGGCGGCAGTTCACTGCCGTAGGCCTTCGGCCAGAAGTATTGGGCCTGGCGCAGCGCGGCGGAGTGGAACGTCCGCGCTTGCACCGCCGGGATGCCAAGCCCGCGTAGCCGGGAGCGCAGCTCGCCGGCGGCACGCGTGGTGAAGGTGACCGCCAGCACAGCGGACGGGGAAAACCTCTCGCTGGCCACCGCATACGCGATGCGATGCGTCAGTGCGCGGGTCTTGCCCGTTCCAGCCCCGGCGATCACAGCCAGCGGCTGACCGAAGGTGGTGGCCACCGCCCGCTGTTCTGGGTCGAGTCCACGCAGCAGGGTCTCCGGATCGGCTAACACGCCTGACACTGTAGGCAATCGGCACGACATTTCGTCGGTGGGGCCCCCTAGGGTGAACCTCATCATGCGGATCCACCACCTACCCACTGCCGAAGCCTTGGCGTCCATGCTGGGCGAACTGTGGTCCGGACCGCGGCCGGATCCGTTCGCCTTCGACCTGGCTGTGGTGCCCGGGGCCGGCTTCCAGCGCTGGCTCTCCCAACAGCTGTCGATGGCCGGGGATGAGCCGGGGATCTGTGCCGGGATCGAGTTCACCAGCTGGGCCGCCCTCGAGCGCCGAATCTTTCCTGACGACCCCTGGCGGCCGGAACGGCTTGCCTGGACGATTCAGGCACTGCTCGACGGGGAGGCCGCCGCCGACCCGGAGTTGGCCGTCCTGCGCCGCCACCTGGACGCGGCACCCGAGCACTACTCGGCCTGCCGGCGGATCGCCGGCACCTTCGCCGGCTACCTCAGACACCGTCCCGCCCTGGTCGCGGGCTGGCTGGCCGGCGGACAGACCGACGAACTCGGCGAGCCGCTGCACGAGGACTCCTGGCAGGCGCATCTGTGTCGGCTGCTCCGCCAGACCAGCGGCGTCGACCCGCTGGCCTGGCGGGCGGCCGTGCTGCGTCGGCTGACCGAGACTCCCGCAGCCGACCTGCCCCGCCGGATCGCGGTGCTGGCACCGGCACAGCTGGACCCGGCCGCCTCCGAGCTGCTGGAGGCGCTGAGTGCGCATCACGAGGTCGACCTGCTCCTGCTCTCCCCCTGCCCGGAGGCCGCCCCGGCCGGCGAGCAGCTCCTGGGCCGGCTGCAACAAGTCCTCGCCGGCGGATCACCGGCGCCCGCAGCGATCAGCAGCACAGACATGTCGGTCCAGATACACCTGTCGCACGGTCCCGACCGGCAGGTCGAAGTGCTGCGCGAGGTGCTCACCGCCACCTTCGCCGCCGATCCGAGTCTGGAGCCGCGCGATGTGGTGGTGCTCACCCCGACTCCGGACAGGTTCGCACCGCTGATCGGCGCCAGCTTCGCCGTCCCCGACCATCCCGCACATCGCTTCCGGGTCCAGTTGGCAGATCGATCGATCAGCCAGGTCAACCCGCTGGCCGGGCTGCTGCTCGACCTGCTCAACCTGCCCGAGTCCCGGGCCGAGGCCTCGACGGTGCTGGAGTTGGCCCTGCGCCCCGCGGTGGCCCGCACGTTCGGCTTCGGCGCCGACCGACGCGACCGGCTGGTCGAGCTTGTCGAGTCCTCCGGAGTGCGTTGGGGCTTGTCAGCGAAGCATCGCGAGCAGTTCGGCCTGGTCGGCTTCGAGCAGAACACCTGGTTCGCGGGCCTGCAGCGGATGCTGCTCGGGGTCACCCTGGACGAGTCGGAGCTGGTCACCGCCAAGACGGTGCTGCCGCTGGATGATGTCGAGTCCACCGACGTCGAACTGATCGGCGGCCTCACCGAGCTGATCGGACGGATCGTCCGAGTCGTCGACGCCTTCGGACCGTCCGCTCCGGTCGCCGAATGGGTCGCCCGTTGCCGCGCCGCGATCGGGTCGCTGGCCCGGCCGGCCGCCGCAGATGAGTGGCAGCTGGCCGACCTGTGGTCGGGGCTGACCCGGATCAGCGCCTCTGCCGATACCTCACCGGTCGGCCGGCGAGACTTCCGGCGCGTCGTCGAGCATGAGTTCACCAACACCAGGGCCCGGGCCACCTTCGGCAACGGCTCGCTGATCGTGGCCGGCCTGGAGTCGCTGCGCCACGTCCCGCATCCGGTGGTGGCCCTACTCGGCTGGGATGCCGAGCACTACCCGCGCAGCGCGCCGCGCGACGGCGACGACCTGTTGCGCCGGCACCGGCAACCCACCGATCCCGATCCGGCCGGCTTCGACCGGCAGCTGCTGCTCGATGCCGTCCAGGCCGCCCGAAAGCAGCTGATCGTCGTCTGCCAGGCCCGTAGCGAGGCGACCAACGAGCAGGTACCCCTGGCCGGGCCGCTGCTGGAACTCCTCGCCACCGTGGACTCTCTCGGCGACGACTCGGCGGACCCGGTCAGCGCGCAGCTCAGTGTCCAGCATCCGCTGCAGCCGCACGACCCGGCCTACTTCGGTGCCGACCCCGGCCGGCAGCGCCTGGTCAGCGCCGATCGCCACGCCTATCGCGCGGTGGTGGCCAGCCAGGAGCAGCCGCTGACAGTCAGCCGCGGGCGCTACCACCTCGACCCGCTGCCGGTCCTGAGCCTGGACCAGGGAGTCAGCCTGGACGAGCTGACCGGCTTCTTCGCCCATCCGGCTCGGGCGCTGCTCCGGGTGCGGGCCGGGCTCAGCCTCGGCGAGCCCAGCCAAGCCGGCGACGACCTGCCGATCGAACCCGACCATCTGGCCCGCTGGCAGGTCGGCAACCGAGTCCTGCAACGACTGCGCGACGGTCAGCCGATGGACTCCATCGAGCGCGCCGAATGGCTGCGCGGCGAGGTGCCCCCGTTCGAGCTGGGCAGCCGTGAGCTGCGATCGGTGCTCAGCCAGGCCAGCGCCACAGTCGCCGTCCTGCCCACCGACCTGAGTGATCCCGTCCTGCACGAGGTGGCCATCTCGGTGCCGGTCGGCGGCGGAACGGTTCCGTTGTCGGGACGGGTGATCAGTCATGGTCAGGAGCTGCTCGGTGTCGAGTTCTCCAGCCTGCAGGCCCGGCACCGCCTGGTCGCCTGGCTGCGTCTGCTCTGCCTGGCGGCCGTCGAGCCCGGACCATGGCGGGCCCGGGTGATCGGCAAGGGCCGCCGGGCCGCCTATCTGGCCCCGGAGCCGGAGGTGGCCACCGCCCTGCTCGGCCGCTATCTCGAGCTCTACCAGCTCGGCCTGAGCCGTCCGCTGCCGGCACTGCCCCGGCTCGGCGCGCAATGGGCCGGCTACCTGGCATCGGGCCGCGATCCGCATGAGGTTCCCGACGCCGCCTTCCGGACCAACTGGGACTACGACTCCGATCCGGCCTGGACGGCGTTCTTCTCCTACCCGTCGGTGCTCAGCCTGCCCCGCGAGTGTGTGGTGCCCGGCGCCGATCCGGCGGAGCCGTCCCTGCTGGGATCCCTGGCCGACGCGATCTGGACGCCGATCCTGGCCGCGGAGGTGGCGCCGTGATCCCCTTCGATCCGTGCGGCCCGCTGCCCACCGGAACCACCGTCCTTGAGGCCAGCGCCGGCACCGGCAAGACCTACGCGATCGGCGCCCTGGCCGTCCGCTACCTCGCCGAAGGCGTAGTCAGCGCCGACGAGCTGGCCGTGATCAGCTTCAGCCGGATCGCCTCGGCCGAGTTGCGGGCCAAGGTGCGGCAGCGGATCAACGCGACCATCGCCAACCTGCGCGGCGATGCCAATCGGCACTCCGACCCGACCGACCAACTTCTGGCCGCCGGTGGGCCGCAGGTCGTCGCCGAGCGGATCGCCCGTCTCGAGCAGGCCGCAGCCGAGTTGGATCGCGCCGCGATCATGACCATCCACCAGTTCTGCCAGGCGATGCTGGCTGAGCTCGGCGTCCAGGCCGCCGTCGACACCCAGGCCCGGCTGACCGAGGACCTCAGTCACCTGCTCACTCAGGTCTGCGCCGACCTCTACCTGGCGCGCTACGCCCGGCACCCCGACGGCGCACCGTTCCCGCTGGCCGTGGCGAACCAGGTGGCCCGTGAGGCGGTCGCGCGGCTGACCAGCGAACTGCGGCCCAGCGGGGTGGACGGGATTGCCGGCGAGCGCCGCGAGTTCGCCCTGGCCGTCCGGGCCGAGTTCGAACGCCGCAAGCAGGCGGCCAGCCTGTTCACCTTCGACGATCAGCTGCTGCGGCTGCAGCAGGCGCTGCAGGGCACGACCGGCCAGGTCTGCGCCGATCGGCTGCGCCGGCGCTGCCGGGTGGTCCTGGTCGATGAGTTCCAAGACACCGACCCGGTCCAGTGGGCGATCCTGCGCGACACCTTCCATGGCCACGTCCCGCTGGTCTTGATCGGAGATCCCAAACAATCGATCTATGCCTTCCGTGGTGCCGACGTCGAGGCCTACCGCAATGCGGTGGCCCACGCCGGCGAGCGCTACTCATTGGCGGTGAACCGCCGCTCAGACCCCGGCGTGGTGGCGGCCGTGAGCGCACTGTTCTCCGGGGTGAGCCTGGGCGCCGGGATCGACGTGCCCCCGGTGGACTGTGCCCAGACCGGGTCCCGGCTGATCGCACCGGCCGGTTCTCCCTGGCGGGCCCCGGCCCGGCTGCGCTGCCAGGCACCGGACCGTCCGGACTCCGCAGGGCAGGCCCGACGGCTGATCACCCAGGATCTGACGGCCCAGGTGGTCGACCTGCTCAGCAGTGACCTGCAGGTTGTCGAGCCGGATCGGACGCGGCCGCTGCAGCCGCGCGACATCGCCGTCCTGGTCACCCGGAACAAACGCGGCAAAGAGCTGGCCGATGCACTGACCGCCGCCGGGGTCGCTGTCTCCTTCGGTGGGGCCGACTCGATCTTCGCCAGCCACGCCGCCGCCGACTGGCTGACCCTATTGCGCGCCATCGACCAGCCGCAGCGGGCGCACCTGCGGGCAGCCTTCCTGACCGACTTCATCGGAGCGGAGCTGACCGCCCTGGCCACGGCCGACTCCGCGCAGCTGACGAGTTGGGCCGGGCAGCTTCAGGCCTGGTCGCATGTGCTCGCCGAGTCCGGAGTGGCCGGGCTGTTCGCAGCCGTCGGGGCAGCGGCCGATCCGCTGCCGGTCCGGGTACTGCGCCGTCCGCGTGGCGAGCGCGATCTGACCGACTACCGCCACCTGTCGCAGCTGCTGCACGCAAAGCACACCGAAGGTGTCCGCGGATCCGCCCTGGTCAGCTGGCTGGACGAGCAGATCGGCCAGGCCACCACCACCAGTGACCGGCTGCGCCGCCTGGAGACCGACCGCGAAGCCGTCCAGATCATGACGGTGCACAAGGCCAAGGGCTTGCAGTTCCCGGTGGTGCTCCTGCCCGAGGCCGCCGATCTGTGGGTGCCCGACGTCGATGACGGTGCCTGCCTGGACTATCACGACGGCGAGTTGCGGGTGCTGGACGTGGGCGGCGCTACGGCGCCGGGTCGCTCCGAACGGCTGGCCAGGTATCAGGCGGAACGGGCCGAGGACCAGTTGCGGGCCCTCTATGTGGCTTTGACCAGGGCACAGAGTCAGATCACCATGTGGTGGGCGCGGACCTGGCGGAACACCGCGTCCGCGCCATTGCACCGGCTGCTGTTCCGCCGCCATGATCTGCCGGGCGTCCCGGAGCCGAGCTATCCGCTGGATCACGCACCCGGTGATGCGCATCCGCGAGACCTGCCCTGGCTGGCGTCCGCCGGCATCCTCGTCGAGGAGTGTCCCCTCGTGCCGGTGCCGGCCCGGCTGGATCCGGACCGGACGTCGTTGACCCGCGGTCCGCTGGAGTGGCGGCGCAGCATCGACCAAGCCTGGCGTC
>Ga0268263_1002691_pt1 | contig 11062 bp, 8 predicted proteins | sample Biomet5_FD_190358 | JGI IMG/M metagenome (GOLD analysis project Ga0268263, IMG submission 190358) | Microbial communities from bioreactor (seeded with sewage sludge) at LBNL, California, USA - Biofuel metagenome 5 (SPAdes) (version 4) | ecosystem: Engineered > Bioreactor > Anaerobic >... | reverse complement strand
ACCTCTTCGGGGACACAAGAATCGCCACCCTCTCCGACTACGACCTTGCCGTCCTGAAAAGCGACATGGCGAAGGACATCTCCCGGCAACTCTACTTCAACCCAGCCATCCAAAGCGGATTCCTCACCTCCATCTCCCTCTGTCTGGACGAGAAAAACATCATCACGCAGAACGTCTCCAGAACGATTGACGATGACACAGTAGCGGCCTTGTACCGATCCTCCCTTGGCTCAACAGGCAAAACAAGGACCGTCCATTCGCCTTCCCCCGATTCCAAGGATATCTTTTTCATCTATCCCCTCACCGTCTTCGGCTCCGGCAAAGGAACCGTCACCATCGTCATCGCCGCCTCCCGACAGTTCCTTACGCAGAAGTACCAGACGCTTCTCACACCTTACGAACATGCATCCTATTCTCTTTCCGGACCTAACGGTCTCTCCCTTGCCTCTTCCCTTTTTCCCCAGAACGGCAAGAAGTATGAAACAAAGGACACCATTCTCGACGGACAATTCACCTCCATGATCTCCATACCGGAAAAGCAACTGACCAGAACAATCGACAGACCACTCTTGCGCTATATGCTGCTCTTCCTCGCCGTCCTCCTCTCCATCGTCCTTGTCAGCTACCTCTTCGCCTCCCGCATCACCCTCTTCTCCAATGACTTCTCCAAGCACCTCAGGAAAGTCGGTGAAGGTGACTTCTCCGTGACCTTCCCTCCCTATGGGGACGAGGACATCGACCGCATCGGACGGACCTTCAACATCATGACGGGAGAAATCAACAACCTCGTCGAAGGCGTCTACAAGAAGCAGCTTCTCATCCAGCAGATGGAGATCAGGCAACTCCAGTCCCAGATGAACCCGCACTTCCTCTTCAACGTCCTTTTCTCCATCAGCGTGAAGGCGAAAGAGGACGGGGACGAGACCCTCTACCAGATGGTCCATTCCCTGACGGTCCTCCTCAAAGGCAGCCTCTCCACGAAAGAGGAGAACGAAGTGACCATCGCCGAAGAGAAGGAGTACGTCGAAGCCTATCTGAAAATCCAAGAGATAAGGTTCGGGGAACGGCTCTCCCACTCTTTCTCCATCCCCGAAGGAATTCTTGGTTATTTGTGCCCCCGGCTCAGTTTGGAACCGCTGGTGGAAAACGCCGTCATCCACGGCATCGAACCGCTTTCACGTCCGGGACATGTTACCGTATCGGGAACCGTCAGCGGCGACGCACTCCGCCTCTCCGTCATCGACGACGGAGAAGGATTCGACCCTTCCCGCCCGGCAGGTGTCGGCGAAGGGAAATCGAACCATATCGCGCTTACGAACCTCAGGGAACGCATCAGGCTGCTCTATGGACCTGCATACGGACTTGAGATCGATTCCGCTCCGAGCAAAGGATGCAGGGCCACCATCATATTGCCGATACGACAAAGGAGGATCTCATGAAACTGCGTATTCTGGTCGTCGACGACGAGAAGATCATCAGGGAAGGCATCTCATTTCTGACCGACTGGGAGAAACTGGACTGTGTCCTTTCTGCCACCGCCTCTGACGGCAGGGAAGCCATCACCTACTTGGAAACACACAGAGACACCATCGACGTGGTCATCTCCGACATCAGGATGCCGGACATCGACGGAATTGGCGTCGCCCTATATGTGAGCGAGCACTGTCCACTCACCAAGACCATCATCCTGACCGCCTATACCGATTTTTCCTATGCCCAGAAAGCCATCCGTTACGGAGTGACCGACTTCATCCTGAAGAATGACCTCACCGAGAGGATGCCCTTCGCCATCGGGAAAGCCCGAAAACAATTGGAAGAGAAAATGGCACAGGACAAACAGAAAGAAACGGAGACGACTCTGATGGAAAAGAACAGGGAAACGATCTATGAGAATACCATGAGAAACGCCGTGCTCGGCCTTCCCTCCCCAGCTATGGAGGATGCCATCCCCTCGTTCCACATCGTCGCCATCTGTGAAGTCATCCCCAGCCAAACCAATGACATCAAACTGCTGCTCACCCTCACCTTCCACGCCTTCCGTACCGTCATGGCGAAGATCAGCGACGGAGTGTTCGCCCTCCTCTGCTTCACTGACAGCCAACACAAGATTGTGGAAGGGTTTGCCCAAATCGCACAGAAACTGCAGGAAACGGACCACTCCATCCACCTTCTCTCGGCCTGCAGCAGGACAAACAGGAACCTCTCCGCCCTCTCGCAGACAACAAAAGAGGCGTTGGAGAATCTCCACGGATTGTCGCTGACGGGAACAGGAGAAGCATCCTTCCCGCAAGACGCAACGCTTCGGGACAAGATACTCTCCAGTATCCAGGAGCTGGACAAAGGCGCCTTCACCTCAACGCTTCGAAGGATGAGCGACAGCACGATGCCATTTGAGGAACTCCGTCTGGAATACCTGCGGCTCTTCTCCACCATCTCCGGAACCTTCGCTCCCTGCGCTGTCGACGAGGACAAGGGATACCTCGCTTCCCTGCAGAAAGCACAGAGCAGGATGAACCTCCATTCCCTGATGGAGAAATACGGCATGGCCGCCATCAACAGCAGGATTCCCTTTGTACAGGTCTCCAGTCCGCTGATACGCAGCGTCAACCTTTATCTGCAACAGCACTTCCGAGAGCCCATCAACCTGCAGACCGTCGCCTACCATTTTCATGTCAGTGACGGCTATCTCAGCAGGCTCTACAGGAAAGAGACCGGCGTCTCAATCCTCCAGACCCTCACCGATATCCGTCTCCGTGCGGCGAAGAGCATGCTCAGTGACCCTACGGTACGCATATCAGACATCGCGGAATCGACAGGATTCTCCGACTCCACCTATTTCTCCCACCTGTTCCAGAAAGAGACCGGTTATGCGCCACGAGATTGGCGGAAGAAAGCGGGAGAAGTCAAGTTTTGACAGAAAAGAACAAGTTTTCCCAAGTGACAAATGACCGTTTCCATGCTCTTTCCCTTTCTTTATCTTTCTTGGCTCGTTTTTTTCACAAGTAATGACAACTCTTTACGATGGAAGGAACAAGAAGAACAGGAGACAATGAAAGCATGGAAATGGAACTTTCCAAAAGGAGTCTTTCATGAAAAAAGGAATCGCCATCACACTCACTCTCGCGCTTGCCCTCACATCCCTTTTCGCCCAAGGCGGAAAAGAAGAGAAAACGGCTGTGAAGAGCGGCATCATTGAAATCTCGTACCCGACCTATCGTGTCGGAACGAACGTCACCGCAGGGTACACCAAAGTGCTGATCGACAGTTTCAACGAGCACTTCGCCGGCAAGTACAAGCTGGTCGTCGAAGAGCTTCCGAGCGACGTCGCCTACCAGGAGAAGATGTCCATCCTCGCCACCACCAACGACCTGCCTGACATCGTCGAAGGCAAGGGACCGGTGATGGATCTCGCCATCAGGAACGGACAGGCCGTCGACCTGACCCCGTTCTTCGCAAAAGATCCCGTCTTCAAGGAAGAAGTCGGGGACGCGGCCATCGCCAGCAACACCATCGGAGGGAAAATCTACGGCGTGCCACCGGAAAACCAGTGCTTCGGCTACTTCTACAACAAGGAGATGTTCCAGAAAGCGGGCATCACACCGGCAAAGACCTGGGATGAATGGATGACCAACTGTGAGAAGCTGAAGGGAATCGGCGTCATTCCGCTCACCTTCTTCACCGGAGAAAACTCCTGGACGACCCAGAACGTGCTCGTCTCCATCATCGGCACCCAGAACGCCGAATCCAACAAGATGATGAACTCCCAGGAGAAGATCAAGGATTGGAACAAGAGTGAGGTGGTGAAAGGTCTCACCATGATCCAGGAAATGTTCCAGAAATACTGCGCGAGCGACGCCATCGGCGGTGTCTACGCCAATGAGGCGAACTACTTCCTGCAGGGGAAAGCGGCCATCATGCCCAACGGCTCCTGGATGATCCCTGACTTCTCCAATCCGGACAAGGCCATTCCCGGACTCGCCGACAAGATCGGGGTCGCCATGTTCCCGAACGACGGCATGATCGCCAACTACGACTACGGCTACATGATCTGCACCAAGGATCCCGCCAAGCTTGACGCATGCTGGGAAGTGATCAAATGGTTCAACGACGCCAAAGCCCAGAAGATCAAACTGGAAGTGGGCGGCTCGTTCCCCATCGGCACAAAAGTGGAGATCACCGAGGAGTTCAAGGCGAAGAACCCGCTCATGGGAGAACTCGTCAACCTGCTCGGACAGGCCAAATACACCTACAAGACGATGAACAAGCTTGCCTATCCGAACTTGGTCTATGACGGTTTCCAGACCATCTATCCTGAGCTGATCTATGGAAAGATCACAGCGAGAGAGATGGTGGTGAAAATGAACGACATCTCCCACAAGAACTGAGAAAAGGAGGCCGAGCCGTGAAAAGATCCGTCAATTACGCATTGTACATCCTGCCTACCCTGCTGTTGTTCCTTGTGGTCTATGCGGTGCCGCTTGTCGTCCTCGTCGGGACATCGTTCTGCTCGTGGAAGACGGGAGGACACCTCACCTTCAACGGCCTCGGCAACTACATCCAGATCATCGCCCATGACGATGTGTTCCAGGCAGGACTGAGGAACAACGTCATCTGGATCCTGCTCCAGGCGACCGTCAACGTCGCCATAGGCGTCATCTTCGCCCTGGTCCTGTTCAGGAAGCCGTTCTACTGGAAGTTCGCCCGGACCGTCTACATGATCCCGAGCATCATCTCCAGCGCGGCGATGGGCATGCTGTTCGTCTGTGTGTTCAACCCTGAGTTCGGCATGGTGAACAACATCGTCCGTCTCTTCAACCCGACCTTCAATCAGAACTGGTTCATGTCGTACGACACCGCATTCGCCACCGTCACCTTCACCTGGCTTCCCTATGCGGGCATGGTGATGCTCCTGATCCTGACGGAAGCGACCTCCATCGACCGGTCCATCATCGAAGCCGCCATCGTCGACGGCGCCGACCGGCTCCAATTGAACCTCCGCATCATCCTGCCGCTTCTGAAGAACATCATCGGCACCTGCGTCATCCTGGAATCGACATCCATGCTGAAAAAGCTTGACATCATCATGCTCACCACGAGGGGCGGCCCAGGCTCCACCACGATGAACCTGCCGATGTTCATCTACAAGACGGCAATGGTGGAGAACAATTTCGGACTTGCCAACACGGCGGGCGTCCTGCTCACCCTGCTGGGATGCCTGACGGTGCTTCTCATCAACAAGATCTTCAGTGTCGGAAAGGAGGAATCATGAACCACCTGGAACAAACCATCGATGAGAGGCCAAACAGAGGCTACAGGGCATTGCTCGCTCTGCTCTCGGTCCTCTCCGTCCTGTTCGTGCTCTTCATCTTCGTCATCTCCCTCGGGCCGCTCCTCTGGGTCTTCATCTCGTCGTTCAAAAGCAACACGGAGATACTTTCCAGTGCGCTGACGCTCCCGACGAAGTGGTCCCTGAAGAATTATGCCATGGCCTTCAAGCTAGCCCCGATCGCCAACTTCTATGGCAACAGCGTGATCGTGGCGGTCTCTACGACCATCCTCAACGTCGTCGCGCTCTCCATGTCCTCCTATGTGCTGGCACGGTTCGCCTTCCGCCTCCGAGGGTTTCTGAAGAACCTGTTCGGCATGGCGCTCCTGATCCCCGCCGCGGCCATCATGCAGCCGCTCTACCTGAACATGAAGACGCTGGGCTTCTACGACACGCTCCTCGGCCTGGTCGTCTGCTACGCAGCCTTCAGCCTCCCAGTCACCATGTACATCATGATGAGCTACTACCTGACCATTCCGAAAGAGCTGGAGGAAGCCGCTCTGATCGACGGCGCAGGATTCAACCAGACTTTCTGGAAGATCATTTTCCCGCTGGCGAAACCGGCCATGGCGACAAGCGGAGTCCTTGCCTTCATCGGCGCATGGAACGAGTTCCAAATCGCCATGATATTGACGAGCAGCACGTCGAAGCGTACGCTTCCCATCGCCCTGCTCTATTTCAAGAGCCAGTTCGCAAGTGATTACGGTGCGATGTTCGCGGCGACCATGGTCGTGGTCATCCCCAGCATCGTCGTCTTCATCCTGATGCAGAAACAAGTCGTATCCGGCCTTGTCGCCGGTGCGGTGAAAGGATAACCCATGCAGAAACATATCATCGATTTCACGTACAGCCCGGATGTCGTCCAGAGTTGCATCTCGCTCGTCGACGACCCCTACAAGACCATCGTCAGGGAAGACGGCAGCCTGAACTACCTCTGGGAAGGGGACGCCAACCAGTTTGAGGACGGCACCACCGTGCCCTGCGGCAAAAGGATCATCAACCGGCAGGAAGCGAACCTTGCCTTCCGCTACCGCTTCCTCCCCCGCTTCTCCCACAGGGACACCCTCATCACCCATGGCCAGGAGTACGGCGACGCAAGGGAAGCGCTCGTCACCACGAGTGACACCTACGAGGGCACCATCTTCTCCTGGACAATTTTCGCCTATCAGACAAAAGACGGAAGCAGGATGGACATCATCCGCTACCGCCTGGAAGCGAGAAAAGGATTCGGCCGGGCTTACAGCGCCGTCTATCTGGAAGAACTTGGGGATCCCGCCTCCCCTTCCTGGACACGAAAGGAAGGAAACGACGCCTATCTCCTTCCGAACCTCCAGTCAAAGACACCACCCCCCATCGTCTTCGCCACAAAAGGGAATGGGAAGGAACTGTATGAAGGAGAGGTGCGGGAAGGTGCGTTCGCACTCCTCTACAGCGGGAAACTTGATGAGGATTCCTTTACATTGGAGTATGCGAAGAAAGCGGAACAGTGGTGCCATGCCTACTGGCAGGACATCCACCCGTTCCTTCACACCTTTCGCATCCCCGACAAAAGCGTCCAGCAGATGGTCGACGCGGCGGGACGGAACATCCTCCAGGCACGGGAGACCGTGGACGGCATCAAGGAATTCCATGTCGGGCCGACCATCTATCGGGGACTCTGGGTCGTCGACGGCTACTACTTCGGCGAATGCGCCTACATGATGGGACGCGACGACGAGGCGTTTGCCCTGCTGCTCGCCATCCTCAGACGGCAGAAACCGGACGGATCCATCCGCATCCTCCCCGACCACCACAAGGAGACTGCGGTCGCCATCTCCAACATTGTCAGGCAATGCGAGCTGCATAACGACGACGAAAGGCTCAAGGAGCTCTGGCCGACCATCGTCCGTGGATACGAACATCTGAAGAAGATGAGCGACGCATCATTGAAACTCCCAGAGGATTACCCGGCACGAGGACTCTTCCCGCCCTGCTTCGGCGACGGCGGCATCTACGGACCGGAAGCGGAATACACCACACCGATGAACGTCATCCTCGGCATGCGGGACGCGGCAAGAGCGGGAAAAAGGCTTACCCTTCCCAAAGCGGATGCGATCGAAGAATTTGCGGACAATCTGATGGAGACCATGAGGAAATGCATCAAGCGTGATACAAAACTGACCGAAGAGGGCATTCCCTATCTTCCCCTCAGCATGGCGAGCACCCGCACCTACCGGCCTCAGGCGGGGTCGGCGACCATCGCGCGTGTGGCGTTCCATGAGGAATTCGCAATGGACGACCCCGTCGTCACGAACCTGCTCCGCCTCTGCGATTCCCTGGATGACGAGGAAGGCATCCCATGGGGAACCGGATGGCGTTCCGACGAGAGCATCTATGTCTATGCAAGTGTCCGGTTCGCCCAACTGTTCCTTGCCGCCGGAAACGAAGAAAAGGCTGTCGATTATCTCTACGCTTTCGCCAACCATGCCTCAAGAAGCAGGGTCTGGAGAGAAGAACAACCGCTCAAAAGCACCCACAGCAGTGACATCTGCGGAGACATGCCCCACAACTGGGCATCGGTCGAGTTCATCAGGCTCGTGCGGAATCTGGTGCTCTTGGAACGCAACGACGGCATTCTGCTTCTTCCGGGGCTTCCCGATGAATGGCGTCCTGAAAAGGACAATGATCTCCGCTTTGAGCAGACCCCGACCAAGTTCGGCAAGATCGACCTCATCCTGAAAAAGACACAAACAGGCTTCCACCTCTCCTACCACAGGGAGAAGGGAAACCAGGAACCGGTCTTCGTGCTGCTGCACTGGAAAAGGGAGATTCCTTCCCTTCAAAAGGCGGAAGGGAAAGCGGAGTGGTGGAAAGTTGAAGGAGACCTGGAGATTGACCTCAGTTGAGGGAATAGCGCATCGAGCAACGCCAGGCGCCACCGGGGGAAAGCTCCTGGTGGCCATCTTTGCGGTTGAGACCGTTCACCATGCCGCTCTGCGGTTCGGCGCAGAAGAAACCGGAACCGGAAAAGAGCACCCACTCATGGAATGTTTCGGAGACGGTGAAACGGATGCCGTCCACCACCGCATGATGTTCCCCGATGGGATAGCACCCGGAGTACTTCACCCCTCTCGGGTCACATCCGGAGGACAACGCACGGTCCGCATCGTCAAGCAGGATCTTCCGTCCCGTCGGAAGGAATCGGCCATCCCGTTCCCATTTCTCCGCAAGGCGAAGCGACACGAATGACGGATCATGGAACGTCGTGTGGAACCCCAAGACGAACGGCATGTCGCCGTCCCCTGTGTTCTCCACGGTGACTTCATCGAGCAATCCCTCCTTCGTCAGAGTGAACCTTCTCGTCAGGACACACGGGAATGGATAGAGCGAACCATCCTCCTCATGACGGAGCGTCAGACGATCGGAACTTTTCTCCACAACAGAAAACGGAGCATGGTAGAGTTCCCCGTGAAGGTTGTTGCAACGGGACGGCTCACTCAATGGAAGATGGTACTCCGTGCCTTGGAACAGAAAGGCTCCTCCATCCGTCCTGTTCGGAGGCAACAGCAGGGGAGATCCATGGACGAACGGGGACGAGAGGAGTTCCTGTTCCGCCATGCTTTCAAGGAGTATCGGTGTTCCCCCATGGCGAAGAGAGACGAGATCGGCTCCGAAATCGGGGACGACAACAGCCGTCCAATCCCCGTTCTTCAACGTCACGCTTTGCATAAGGGCTCCCCTTTGTCGTCACAGAACTCCGTCACGTTTTGTTTTCCCTTGAGAAGGCAGACTGCGTCCCCACGGAGCGCCGCGTCGTCGATATGCTCCGCCTGACGCACTTCCGTGTCAAGAATCTCTTCCAACGGAGGAATGATGAATGCGCTGGACCGGGCGATCTGTCCACCAAGCACGACGGAAGAACGGAATGATTCCGGTACATATTACTTGAGCACAAGGGCGATGTTCCGTCCCACTTCCCGAAACACCTCCCGGGCATCCTCATCACCTGTGTCCGCCCGCTCCCCGATCTCCTTCACGTCAAGGAGAGCGGAAGAGCCACTCCGCTTCCGGTAGTCGGCACGCATGGCGCGCCGGGAGATGGAATCCTCGACGATGCCATCCAGAAACGGCTTTCCCCAGAGAGAGAGGGCTGGACGCTGGTCACGCCCGATGCACACCTTTCCATCCTTTGCCATGGCAAAGCCGAAACCGGTGCCTAGCATGATGCCCGAACAGGTCTCATGTCCCCGCAATGCTCCGTCACTCATCTCCCCAAGGAGAAATGCCGTCGAGTCATGCAGGTAGAGCGGCTCGACGCCAAGCGAAGAGAAGAGCGGCGTGATGCTCCTTCCTTTCATGGAGACGAACTTGTGCTCCATCATCGGGATGCCGGCCTCATAGTCGAACGGCCCGGGAAAGCAGATGCCGGCACGGCTGAACGGCAGGGAAAATCCCCTCGCCTTCGTGACGACATTCCCCAGCGCCTGCAAGAACAGCTCCGGCGCCCCCTCGCTGTGGGCAGGCTCTTCCCCGACCGTCTCCTTGACGATCGCCCCACTCCCGTCCGCCATCGCATATTTGATGAAGGTTCCACCCACATCCAGCACAAGAAATGATTCCATGACCAGGCCTCCAGCAAAACTTATTTTCATTTATTACTGTACTACATAAAACTAATATTGTCTAATGGAACAAACCATGCTACGATGCAGCCATGTATGAACTGAAAAACGGAATTCTGATCCATGGAGGCAAGAAGGAACTTGCCATCGGGCAATCCTACTACGCCTCCTACCATCCGGAAAAGGTTCCCGTCCCGGAAGGCGGGGACAGGCTCGCAGAGATGAGGAAAGACCTGAAAGAGATGAAGAGGGAGGGGTTCAACCTCTGCAGGATGGCATCCCTCGGCGACATCAAGCGTGGCGATGACGGTTCCGTCTCCCTCTCCTTCCCTCTCTGTGATGCCTTCTGCGCCCTGACGGAGGAAGAGGATATGGCCGCCATGGTCAGGCTGGAGGGCTACAGCGTCAACCTGGGGAACTATCCCGACACCGACATGGTGGACGAGAACGGAAAGGTCATGCCGTTCCAATGGTCCTGGTTCGTCCGATGCTGCCTGAACCATCAAGGCATCCTTGAGGACAACAGGGACGCCACGAGGGAAAGCGCACGGCATTACGCCTCGTTCCCATCCGTCGTCTCGTTCCAGATCTACAACGAGCCCGCCTATCCGTCGAAAGGGCTCTATGACTACCACCCCGCCACCATCAAGGCATACCAGGCGTTCATGAGACAGAAAGGCGTGGACTATCCCATCCCCCACGAGAGACCGGATGCGGGGGAGGATCCCGCGCCATGGATATCCTGGAGGCTCTTCCAGCAAAAGCGGATGAACGATTTCCTCTGCGACCTCTCCCTTGAGGCGAAAGCGGGATACGCCAAGGCGGAGACGCTCACCTGCTACCTTGGCTCCCCCTTCAAATACGGAGCGGCCGTCAGAGGATGCGACTACTTCCGGTGCGCCGAGACGATGGACATCGTGGGCATCACCCATTATGTGCCGTTCCGCGGCCCCTCCTTCTTCCAAAGCAGCGAGATTCTCGACGGTGCGGAAAGCGCCGCGGCATCCCACGGAAAGCACGCATGGGTCATCGAACTCAACGCACGGACGAACATCCCGCCCATGGAATGGGAGCGGGAGACCTATGCGACCCTCGGCCGGGGCTACAAGGGTATCCTCTACTATGAGTGGCGGGC
>Ga0268263_1002687_pt1 | contig 11070 bp, 10 predicted proteins | sample Biomet5_FD_190358 | JGI IMG/M metagenome (GOLD analysis project Ga0268263, IMG submission 190358) | Microbial communities from bioreactor (seeded with sewage sludge) at LBNL, California, USA - Biofuel metagenome 5 (SPAdes) (version 4) | ecosystem: Engineered > Bioreactor > Anaerobic >... | reverse complement strand
CCGAACAGATAGTTGCCCAGGTTGCCGGTGCCTTGCCCAACGAGTCCTGCCAGCAGGACGCCGGTTGCCAAGCCACCGTAGAACAGGATCGCCATTGCCACGTCTGCGCTCGCCTTCCCGGACTCGCGCAGCAGTTCGATCACGATCGCACCGAGGATCGCCACGACGACGGCCATCGGCAGCGGCGCGGTTCCGGTGGCGAGAGCGAGACCAACGCCGGCGATTGCCACGTGCCCCAGGCCATCGCCGAGCAGGCTGAGCCGGCGCTGGACGATGTAGCTGCCAATCGCCGGCGACGTGATGCCGGCCAGGACCGCTGCGATCAGAGCACGTTGGATGAAAACCAGGGTGAAGATCTCCATCAGGCGACTCCCTCCCCGATCCCGGTCATCAGGCGTGGACGGCTCGCCTCGGCTGGGTCGTGGTGGGGGGTCGGGTGCTCGGGCGGTGCGCCGGTGTGCACGACTCGTCCCTCGCGCAGCACGATCGAGTTGGTGAGCAGCGGGCCAAGGGCCCCGGTTTCGTGTAGGACGACAAGGACCGTCGTGCCCGCGGCATTGAGCTGCCCGATCAAGGACGCCAGGTCGTCTTGGACATGCAGGTCGACGCCAGCGAAGGGCTCGTCCATGACGAGGAGCTCCGCGCCGGTGGCCAATGCCCGGGCAATCAGGACGCGTTGCTGCTGGCCTCCGGACAGTTCGCTGAACGGGCTGCTGGCGCGCTCGGCCAGTCCCACTTCGTCAAGGGCGGCCGCAATTTGTGAGTGGTCGGCCTTGCTCAACGGCAGGAATGGACGCCGGTGGCCGGAACGTCCCGAGGCCACCACTTCCTGCACGGTGGCCTGCTTGATCACCACTGCACCGCGCTGCGGCACATAGCCGACCCGCCGCCAATCCCGGAACTTCTCCAGTGGGGTGCCGAACAGCTCGATTCGTCCGCGTTGATGCGGAATCAAGCCCAGCAGGGCGCGGACCAGGGTGGTCTTGCCCGATCCATTGCCGCCCATCAGGGCGGTCAGCTCCCCGGAGCCGACCGCCACTGAGACTTCACGCAGGATGGGCAAGCCGCCCAGCTCGACCAGCAGTGACTCGGTCTTGATCACCGAGTCCGACTGGTCTAGCTGCATCCGTTCGCCTCCTGTAGCGCCTGTAGATTGGATCGCATCACCTCAAGGTAGTTGGTGCCGGCCGAGCTGGCGGTGATGCCCTCGATCGGATCCAGTACCGCTGCTTTCAGGCCGAGATCGCCGGCGATCGACTTGGCAACCGCGGGCGAGACCAAGGTCTCGAAGAAGATCGTAGTCACACCGGACTCCTTGGCCAGCTTCTGCACTTCGGCGATCCGGGCTGCGGTCGGCTCTTCGGTCGCGTCGATGCCGGCGATCGGGATCTGCGTCAGGTGGTAGTCGCGGGCCAGGTAGGCGAAGGCGGCGTGACTGGTCACGAAGTCCGTGCGCTGGCAGGTGGCCAGTCCGGTGGTGAACGCCTCGTTGAGGTCCTTCAGGTCGGCGACCAGCTTGTCGGTGTTGGCGGTCAGGGTGGCCGCCAGCTCCGGGCGAGCCTGATCGAGAGCGCTGTTGATGGTCTGCGCCATCGTGATCATGTTGGCCGGCGACAGCCAGATGTGCGGATCGTGTGCACCATGCTCGTGTCCATCCTCCTCGCCCTCTTCCGCGTCGTGAGTCGCATCCAGCAGGGAGATGCCGGTGGAGGCGTCGATCGCGAGCTTCGGCGGTGCAGCCTGAAGGGCCTCGTCCACCGCTGCCTGGAAGCCGGAGATGTAGATCAGTGCGTCGGAGGAGCCCATATCGGCCAACTGCTTGGCGGTGAGCTCGAGATCGTGGGGTTCGGCGCCGGGTGCGGTCAGGTTGGTTACGGTCGCGTCGTTCCCGGCGATCCGCTGGGCCAGGAACTCCAGGGGGTAGGCCGCGACGGTCAGCTTCAGCGGGGCGGACGCCCCGGGAGTGGATGAGGCTGCAGGCGCGCCTGCGGTGCAGCCGGCGAGCAGCACCAGGGCGCTCACCAGCCCAACGACGGGAATGGCTCGGGTGATCTTCATGAGAATGATTATCAGTTATGGGGCGGCCCTCGGTCAAACCCGCACCCGCAGGCTAGGCTCGGCGCGTGCTGGTGGTGAACAGATTCCGGGTGCCGTTGAAGGTCGGCGGCTTCGTCGATGCCGCGTCGGTGGCCGTCGAACGGTTCCGTGCGTCCGAGGGGTGCGAGTCGGCCCGGCTCGTCCAGAACCTCGACGAGCCGGAGCTGTGGGCGATCGTGAGCACCTGGCTCGATGTCGGCTCCTACCGGCGGGCCTTCAACGGCACCGAGGCCAAGCTGGTGCTGATTCCATTGCTGTCGCTGGCCGTCGATGAGCCGAGTGCCTACGACGAGCCTGGTCAGGTGGGGGAGAACCGCCCGCGCGGGACGCTAGGCTAGTCCGGCTGCCAGCCGGGCAGCATGTCGCGACGACGAGGAGTGCCCAGTGGCCAGCCGCTTGGATAATGTGATCAGTCTGACCAAACGCAGGGGCTTCGTTTACCCCTGCGGTGAGATCTACGGCGGTACTCGGGCTGCCTGGGATTACGGTCCCTACGGCGTCGAGCTGAAGGAGAACATCAAGCGGCAGTGGTGGCGCGCTGTCGTCCAGGGCCGTGACGACGTCGTCGGCCTCGACTCGTCCATCATCTTGCCCAAGCAGGTGTGGGTGGCCTCGGGTCACGTTGGCGTCTTCTCCGACCCGTTGACCGAGTGCCTGTCGTGTCACAAGCGCTTCCGCTCCGACCAACTGGAAGAGGCCTTCGAGTTCAAGAAGGGCCGCAAACCCGAGAGCCTGGCCGAGATCAACTGCCCCGAGTGCGGCAACCTCGGCCAGTTCACCGAGCCCCGCGACTTCAACATGATGCTGAAGACCTACCTCGGCGTGATCGAGGACGAGTCCGGCCTGCATTACCTGCGCCCGGAGACCGCCCAGGGCATTTTCGTGAACTACAAGAACGTCGAGAACACCTCCCGGCAGAAGATTCCGTTCGGCATCGGCCAGGTCGGCAAGAGCTTCCGCAACGAGATCACCCCGGGCAACTTCATCTTCCGGACCCGCGAGTTCGAGCAGATGGAGATGGAGTTCTTCGTCAAGCCCGGCACCGACGAGGAATGGCATCAGCACTGGATCGATGCCCGCACCGACTGGTACGTCGACCTGGGTCTCAGCCGGGACAACCTGCGGCTCTACGAGCACCCCAAGGAGAAGCTGTCCCACTACTCCAAGCGGACCGTCGACATCGAGTACAACTTCGGCTTCACCGGCGGGGACGGCTGGGGTGAGCTTGAGGGCGTCGCCAACCGCACCGACTTCGATCTGGGCACCCACTCCAAGCACTCCGGAGTGGATCTGACGTACTTCGAGCAGGCGACCGGTGAGCGCTACCTGCCGTACGTGATCGAGCCGGCCGCCGGCCTGACCCGGTCGCTGATGGCCTTCCTGGTCGAGTCCTACACCGAGGACGAGGCGCCCAACACCAAGGGCGGCGTGGACGTCCGGACGGTGCTGAAGCTCGATCCGAGGCTGTCTCCGGTGAAGGTCGCCGTGCTGCCGCTGTCGCGCAATGCCGACCTGTCGCCGAAGGCTCGCGACCTGTCGGCTGAGCTGCGCAAGTACTGGAACATCGAGTTCGACGACGCCCAGGCGATCGGTCGCCGTTACCGCCGCCAGGACGAGATCGGCACCCCGTACTGCGTGACCATCGACTTCGACACCCTCACCGATGACGCGGTGACCGTCCGCGAGCGGGACACGATGAGCCAGGAGCGGGTGGCGCTGGATCAGCTGCGCGGCTACCTGGCTGCGCGGCTGCCGGGCTGCTGAGCCCAGCTCATGGGGGCGCCTCGACGCCCACAGGTAGGCTGACCGGGTTCAGCTGGGAGGTGGAATGACCGAGCCACTGGTTCTGCGTGCGCCCTCGGGTGGCACCCTGGAGGTGCCGCTGCCGGTGGTGCTCGCGCCCATGGCCGGAATCACCAACGCGGCCTATCGGCAGCTGTGTCGCGAGCAGGGTGCAGGCCTCTACGTGGCCGAGATGATCACCTCGCGCGGTGTGGTGGAGCGGATCCCGAAGACCTTCGACATGCTCCGCTTCGGGGCCGAGGAGACCGTCCGCTCGGTGCAGCTGTACGGCGTCGAACCGAAGGTGATCGCCGGTGCCACCGAGATTCTGTGCGCCGAGTTCGGGGTGCACCATGTCGACCTGAACTTCGGCTGCCCGGTGCCCAAGGTCACCCGCCGTGGCGGCGGGGGAGTACTGCCGTGGAAGCGCGACCGGCTCGCCGCGATCCTCACGGCCACTGTGGCCGCCGCTGACCGTTACGGCGTCCCGGTGACCATGAAGACCCGGATGGGGATCGATGCCGACCACCTGACCTACTCCGACGCCGGCCGGATCGCAGAGGACGCGGGCTGTGCGGCCATCGCCCTGCACGGACGCACCGTTCAGCAGGCCTACTCAGGCCACGCCGATTGGGATGCGATCACGTCCCTGGTGGAGTCGGTGAGCATTCCGGTGCTCGGCAACGGCGACATCTGGGAGGCCGGCGATGCGCTGGCCATGGTCGAGCAGACCGGCTGCGCCGGCGTGGTGGTCGGACGGGGCTGCCTGGGCCGCCCCTGGCTGTTCCGGGACCTGGCCGACGCCTTCACCGGTTCCGCCCGGCGCACCCTGCCGACGCTCGGCGAGGTCGCTCAGATGGTTCGACGTCACGCCGAACTCCTGGCCGGGTTGTACGGCGAGAAGCACGGGCTGACCGACCTGCGCAAGCACATGGCCTGGTATTTCAAGGGCTTCGGGGTCGGCGGCGAGCTGCGCCGCGGACTGGCCATGGTCTCCTCCTTCGTCGAGCTGGACGCCCTCCTGGCGCAGCTCGACGCTGACCAGCCGTTCCCGCAGGTCGATCTTGGTGCTCCGCGCGGACGCCAGGGCACCCCGCGCGAGCACGTGGTGCTGCCCTACGGCTGGCTGGACTCCCAGGAGCTGGGCGAGGCCGATCTCAGCTCAGCCGAGTCGGACGCTTCCGGCGGCTGACTAGAGCTGCTGGCCGAGCATCACAGCCCGGGTCAGCTCTTGGCCGAGCAGGGCTGCACCCAGTGCGGCCACCGGAGAATCGGCCGGCAGCAGATGCAGGCGGCTGTCCAGTGACAGCGAAGCCAGGAATGCTGAGCCGTGCGCCCGGGCGGCGAGGTCGGCCTCGATCCGCTCGAACAGTCCGCGGCAGTTGTGGAGGACTCCGCCGTTCAGCGCGATCACGCTGGAGCCGTGCGCCAACGCCATCACCAGAATCGCCGTGGTCACAGCATTGACCAGTCGCTCGGCTTCGATCCGAGCGGCGGGGATCCCGCCGTCGGCCGCCTCCAGCAGGCCCGGCAGCTCCAGACCGTGCGCTGCGAGCCGAGCTCCGAGCTGACCGCCACCGGCCGCCAGCTCCAGGCAGCCACGCTGACCGCAGATGCACCGCTCTCCGTGCGGGTCGACGCTGAGGTGTCCGATCTCACCGGCCACATTGTCCAGTCCCCGGATCAGACGACCCTCCCGGATCGCTGCAGCAGCGACACCGGTTCCGACGTTCAGGTAGATCAGGTCGTCGCCGGCCTCGGGCAGGTGACGCACGGTGCCGACCGCGGCGGTCTTCACGTCGTTCTCGACGGCGACCGGCAGTCCCAGTTGTTCCATCAGGATTGCGCCGAGAGGCAGTTCATCGATCTGCAGATTCACTGCGGTGTGCACGACGCCGGTGTCCGGAGCGACGCGCCCGGGGATCCCGACACCGACAGCCTCGAGCTGGGCGACGGGGCATCCGGCCAGTCGAGCCACAGCCGCCGTCGCCTCTCGCGCCGTTGCCAGTACGCCGTCGGCTCCCCGACGGCTCTGCTGACGGTGTTCGGCGACGATGCCTCCGGCAGGATCGAGGACGATGGCGTGCGTCTTGGTGCCGCCGATGTCCAGGCCCACCAGCAGTCCGCTCATCGGCTTCCCTCCGCCAGCAGCTCGAGCAAGGCGAGCATTGTCCCGCGGCCAGCGCCGAAGGTGCTCACATCGGCGTCGATCTCGCCAGGAGAGGGCCATCCCTCCTCGATCACGAGCACCTGCCGACCGCTTCGACGCAACTGCGCCACCGCCTCGCGCAGGAATGGTACCCGGTTGATGTCGCGGCCCTGGGCGACGATCGCCGGATGAGGGTGCTGATCGAGCACGGCAGCGAGTTCGTCCAGATTGGACGCGCCGGCGCAGACGGCCCCGGGCAGCCGATCGGCGATGGCCTCCAGGTGGTCGGCCAGGCCCCACGGCGTCTCGCCGGCGGCGATGTTGGGCTCCGAATCCAGCCGCAGGAGCAGGGGAGCGTGCTGTGCGACCACCGGTGCCCGCAGAGCGAAGCCGCGACCATCCAGCTGAGCTGGCGCAGTCAGTTCCGGCAGCTCAGCCTGCCGAGCTGCGCGGCGCTGCTCCCCGAGTGCCTCGGTCCGGGTGGCCGCATCAAGCAGCCGGGCCGGATCCAGGCGTCCGGCGTCCACGGCAGTACGTAGTTCGGCGCGGACTCCGGCGATCTGATCGCCGGTGTTGCCCGAACCGATGCACAGCAGATCCGCACCCGCGCTGAGGGCCTGGATCGCCGCCTCGGCGATGCCGCGGCCGGCGCTGGCCCCGGCCATATCGAGGGCGTCGGTGACGATCACTCCGGCGAAGCCGAGTTCGTCGCGAAGGAGGCCGAGGATCGCCGCCGACAAGGTGGCCGGCCGGTCGGAGTCGAGGACTGGGACGACGATGTGCGAGGTCATCACCGCGGCGACTCCGGCCCCGATAGCGGCCCGGAAGGGCGGCAACTCGCGTTCGCGCAGCTGGTCGAGGGTGATATCGAGCACTGGGAGATCCTTGTGGGAGTCCGCACTGGTGTCACCGTGGCCGGGGAAGTGTTTGGCGCAGGCCGCGACTCCGCTGGTCTGCATGCCGCGGGTGTAGGCGGCGACGTGCTCGGCGACCTGAGCGGGCTCGGTACCGAAACTGCGCACGCCGATGACGGGGTTGAGAGGGTTGGAGTTGACGTCGGCGACCGGTGCCAGATTCAGATCCACCCCGGCCGCGGCGAGTTCGGCGCCGATCGCAGCAGCGCTCGCCCTGGTCAGTTCTGGGTCGTTCAGGCGACCGAGCAGGGCCGCTCCGGCATATGGCGAGCCGGACGCATGGTGCAGCCGAGTGACATCCCCGCCCTCCTCGTCGACCGCGATCAGCGCTGACGGGTTGGCGTGATGGATCGAGGCGGTCAGAGCCCGCAGCTGTGGGGGACTCTCGACATTGCTGGCGAACAGGCACACTGACCCGAGTCCGCCCCGCAACTCGGCCTCCAGCCAGGCGGGCAGCGTCGGCCCATCGAAGCCAGGCATCAGCACCCGGGCGATTGCCCGGTCCAACTCATCAGTCATTACTCAGCCCTTCACTGCTCCGGCGACCAGTCCAGAGGTCAGCCGTCCCTGGACGATCAGGAAGAAGATGATCACCGGTACAGCCACCAGTGTGGAGGCCGCCATCACCTGTCCCCAGTCCGTCTCTCGAGTCGCACTGGCCTGGACGAAGCCGCGCAGCCACAAGGGCAGTGTGCGGTACTCGTCCTTCTGCAGGATCACCAGCGCGACGGTGAACTCGTTCCAGGCTTGCAGGAAGGCGTACACACCGGAGGCCACCAGTCCGGGGGCCAACAGCGGGAAGGTGATCCGGAAGAAGGCCTGGGTGCGGCTGCAGCCGTCGACCATGGCGGCCTCTTCGAGGTCGGCCGGGACCCCGGCGACGAAGCCGCGCAGCATCCAGATCGTGAACGGGACCACGGCGGCGATGTAGATGATCGAGACGCCGATCACCGAGTTGAGCAGGTTCAGGGTGCTCATCATCTTGTACTGCGCGATGAACATGCCTTCGGCGGGGAGCATTTGGATGAACAGCACGGCCAGCACGAACGAGGTCCGTCCGCGGAACCTGAACCGGCTGATGGCCAGAGCTGCCAGGAAGGCGAACAGCAGACAGACCGCCACCGTGGTCAGCGTGATCGCCGTACTCATTCCCAGTGCAGGGACGAAGCTGCCCTGGCTGAGCACGGCGGTGAAGTTGTCCAGTGAACCCCCCGCGGGCCAGAACCGCGGTGTGGTCGAGGTGAGCACCGAGTTCGGCAACAGAGCCGAGTTCAGCATCCAGTACACCGGAAAGGCCCAGGCCGCAGCCACCAGGATGGCCAGCGCGCTGAGCAGGGCGCGACCCGGTCGGATCCGCCGTCGAGTCATCGGTCGGTTCATCAGGAGTCCTCCTTCATCAGGTGGAAGACGTAGAAGGAGCTCAGCGCCAGCGTGAGCAGCAGGACGAAGATCGACAAGGCCGACGCCATCGCGAAGTCCGAAGAGCCGACGCCGAGCCGATAGATGTAGGTGCCCAAGAGATCGGTGGACGCGGTGGGAGCGCCGGCATCCTGCAGCATCCGGATCTGGGCGAAGACCCGCAGATCCCAGATCACCTGGAGCAGAGCGACGATCATCAGCACCGGTCGGATCATCGGCACGATGATCGCGAAGAAGCGCTTGATGCTGCCGGCCCCGTCCAGCGCGGCGGCCTCCATGATCTCCTCGGAGATCTGGGTGAGTCCGGCGTAGATCGAGAAGGCGACGAAGGGGACCGACATCCACACGACGATCACCGTCGCCACGAGGTAGAAGCTCAGTGGCTGCTCGAGCCAGTTGTGATTTGTGAAGTCGAGCCCGAGATTGGTGAGCAGCCAATTGACCAGGCCGCGCCGCCAGTCGAAGACCCAGATCCACACCGTCATCACGGCGATCACCGGCATCGCCCAGGCCAACAGCATCGAGATCTGGAGGATGAGCCGGGTGACCTTTCCGACCGCGTTCATCAGCAGAGCGATGAGCACTCCGAGGATCACCGTGATTGCCGCATTGGCAAGGCAGAACGCGATGGATCGGCCGACGACGGCCCAGGTCTGCGGGTCGCTGAACAGCTGCCGATAGTTGTCCAGTCCGACAAATGCCGGCGGCTTGCCGAACTGCTGGGCCAGGCCGAATTTCTGCAGGGAAGTGAGGATCTGCCAATACAGCGGGTAGCCCAGCGCGAACGCCAAGACGGCGATGCTCGGGATGACGAGCAGATACGGGGCGGGCCGGAACCGACGCGGACGGGTGATGGCCCGGGTGGCCGCGGTGGCAGTGCTGGAAGCGGGCATCGCCGGATCTTTCTGGGCTCGAACTGGACGGGCTGGGCGGGGGGACGTCCCTGGGCGGACGGTCTTGCCGCCCAGGGACGTCTTCAGCGTGGCGTGTTACCGGGTCACTTCTGGTTGAGCATCGGGGTCAGTGCTGCGTCGTATTCGGCCGCGAGCGCTGCCACGTCGCCACCGTCGGCAACCTTGGCGAAGAACTCCTCGAGCTTGCCCGAGGCCTCCACGCCGGCCCAGCCGGGAGCAGCCGGGGTCAGCTTGGAGTTGGACGCCGACTCGATCAGCGCCTTCGCGAACTCGTCGTCGCCCAGGCTGGAGGCGTAGTCGGAGTTGGCCGGGCCGAGGCCGTTCTTGCCGAGCATCTGCTGGTATTCCGGGGAGAAGATGATCTTCAGCAGCTCGCGAGAGCCCTCCTGGTTCTTCGACGCTGCCGAGATGCCGATATTGGAGCCACCGGCGAAGACCGGAGCCGGCTTGCCGTCATTGCCCGGCAGGGCGAAGACGCCGAACTTGTCGGTGTTCCATTCGCGGACTTCCTTGCCGTCCTTCTTGGCCAGGTCGCCGATCGACCAGTGCGCCCAACCCGGAGCCATGATGGTGGCTGCGGCCAGACTGGTCTTGGCGGTCACCTTGTTCGGGTCCTTGGCATCGTCCTTGACCACGTCGGAGTCGTTGATGTAGAGCCACGGCGACTGATCCTTGGCGGTCTTCGGTGCGCGGGAGGCGTCCTTCTGGATCTCCTGCAGCTGAGTCAGGCCCTTGATCGAGTTCGGATCGGACAGGGTGGACGTCCAGGAGCCGTTCTCGAACTTGGCCAGATCGCCGCCGTTGGCGAAGATCCAGGAGATTCCGTTGCGCCAGTCCTGGCCGCCGATGAAGAAGCCGGAGAAGTCCTTGATGTTCTTGGGGTTCTTGGTGGTGATGGTCTTGACGGCTGCATTGAACTCGTCCAGGGTCTTGGGGACCTCGACGCCGGCGGCCTTCCAGACATCCTTGCGGTAGAACAGGTAGCGGGAGCCGAAGTAGTAGGGGAGCGTGTAGTTCTTGCCGTCCACCTTGCCGACCTCGACGAATGACTGAAGCAGCTTGTCGCCGCCCAGCTCGGCATACATGTCCGAGACATCGGAGAAGGCGCCGACGTTGGTGAAGGTCGGCGACTGGGTGTTGCCGACCTCGACCACGTCGGGAGTGTTGTTGGCGTCGGGGAGGGCAGCGGTCAGCTTGGTGACCAGGTCACCCCAGGACTGCTCCTCGATCGTCAAGGTGCCGCCAGTCTTCGTCTTGTAGGTGTCCTTGAGGTAGGTCCGCAGCGCATCGGGAGTGTCTCCACCGGCAAGCCACAAGGTGATGTCCTGGCTGGCTGCCGAGCTGGCTGGGCCGGCCGGGCTGGTTGCCGGACTGCTGGACGAGCCGCCGCCGGCGGCACAGCCGGTCAGCGCGACCGTGGCGGCGGTAGCCGCTGCGATCGCAGTGAACAACTTCTTCATCGGTAGTTCCTTTCGGTTTTGTATGGAGATGGACGTGCTGCTCGGAGCGATCAGGCAACCCCGAGTTCGGACAGCAGGACGAGGGCAACGGCACCCATCAAGACGGCGTCGGAGCCCAGCGCGCTGGCCTTCAGATCAAGTTCGGGACGGAAGTCGGACTGGGTGCGGTGCGCGATCGTCTCTCGGGTCGCAGTCAGGAGCGGGCCTTCGATCAGATCAGCCGGACCGCCCACCACCACGTGGGCGAGGCCGAGCATGCCGACCACTGGGGCCAGGGCGGCGCCGAGTCGGCTACCGGCTTCGGCGAGCACCTGCTCGCGGCGCTGCGGCTCGAC
>Ga0268263_1002683_pt1 | contig 11082 bp, 7 predicted proteins | sample Biomet5_FD_190358 | JGI IMG/M metagenome (GOLD analysis project Ga0268263, IMG submission 190358) | Microbial communities from bioreactor (seeded with sewage sludge) at LBNL, California, USA - Biofuel metagenome 5 (SPAdes) (version 4) | ecosystem: Engineered > Bioreactor > Anaerobic >... | reverse complement strand
CGCTTTCTTCTTGATTTAAAGGAGTATTATAGAGTATTTATCTAAAAAATTGATTTTTAGAGTGTACCTTAATTGGGGAAACTCTAAATGCATACCTAGTATCCAAAATAAGCATTGTATACCCTTAATTTTAGTACTGATTTGGAAGGACCCTAAAGCTTTGTAAATCTTATCTCTGGCTTACCCTACAAGTTTTATTATCCCTATCTTCGGTTCGTAACACTGCCCGCCTTCAAGCAAGAAACGGATGACCTCTTCTACAACCTGCTCAGAAATGCCTCGGGAAACCGCAGCATCCATAAAAGCTGCGTAATCAACTCCTTTGCTTCCACCCATCTCCTTGAGCAATTCGAGCACGAACTCCTTCTGGTCAGCTTTAGCATCTGTACTATTTTCTGAATCCAGATCCAGGGTTTTGAGGCCCTCCCTGATGGAAGACCGAAGGAGTTTTGCAAATTCATCAGGATAGCGTTCCCGTTCAAGCGCAATTATAATCCCTTCCGTAGACTCAGAAGAAATGCCTTTCTCCAGGAGGTATTCCCGAAGTTTCTCTCCACGATACCCGCTGGTCAGAGCATCCGAGAAGGCTTCAAGCCTCTCAACAGTCTGTTCTGCGGTATCCACGACCCATCTGTTGCGGATTTCCTCATCTACTACATTTACTTCTTCAGCCCGAATAGAAACAAAAACCGATCCGGGTTCGGGTTCATATGTCCTGGCTTTTCCTGTAAGGGCAATGAAAGCAGGAACCTGTACCGTTGAAAAGAAGATCGAAGCTTCAGGCTGGTACTGCCCTGCGTATGCCGTAAAAGCCCCTGTGGGATCAACTATTCTTGCTTTCCACATTTCACTCTGTGTTCCGATATTGTCAAGTTCTGTGATTACTCCAACAACAAAAACACGATTGAGAATAAGCCCCAGAGGGCTAATAAGCAGGTTTGGAGTTTTTGCATCTGCAGCTTCCGGATCAACCCTTTCGGGTTTTTCAAGTTCTCTGCAGGCTTCGAATTCTCTTGCAAAAACTCTTTTTGCAACCTCTCGTTTAAGCAAGCTCGATTCCTCCCCTGGAAACCTGTGAATTTTTCTCCTGTCCATCCCCCTCATCCGGCCCGAGCCTGCGAAGGAGCTCAACTACCCTTACTGCAAGATCATCTTCAGGTACCCAGGCATTTTCAGCCACGAAAGAAACCCCAAATTCACTTTTTGAAGAATTACCTCGTACTTCAAGATAACGACCCGTAAGAAAACGCCTTAAATCTTCATAGACTGCATCTTTTGAGACATCAGAGAACATCAGCTGTTCGGCTTCCTCAAGAGTTTTTCCATAGATGATTTCCGCAAGTTCCCTTGGAAACATAACTAACACAGAACCTGTTCCATCATCCAGTATGGCTTTGATCCGCATGTCCCATATGCCTTCGACCTTACCGTGAACCCTGCAGTTTCCTTTCTGGATTACACGACTGCATTCAGGGCAGCGGGAGATGATACCTGAACCGGGTCTGACTGAAACCAGGTTACCTGCTATGGACACGTCAAACATGCTGTCTCTTGAATTTATCTCCTGGATTTTGATAGGGGTAGGATCTTTTGCTGCGGATTCAAAGGTAAAAGCAAGTTTTTCGGCTTCATCGGGCCCGATCGAAGAAACTTTTGTGCTGTTCAGAATATTTACTGATGGCATTCCCCTGAACATCCGCACCTGAGCTCCCTCAACTCGAATAATGCTTCCGATATCAATGTCAGGCAGTTCAATCCAGGCCGTAAAAGGAAGCCTCCCGGTTTCGTCCGCAAGTACGCCCGAGATTACTCTGGACTGGCGCCCCTTTACAAGGACTTCCCTGTATGAAAGCTGAAGCACGCAGGCTATTGTATCTACGGAAAAATCCACAGCTCCGATGTCAATTAACTTTTTTTTCTGGCTTGCTGAAAGTTCGGACAAGGGAGGGAGCGAAGAATCCGAAATTTTCGACACAGGAGATTGTTCTCCTATAGAAAGCCTGATCCGGTTCTGCCAGACTCGGGTATAGGCATTTTTGATGTTAATCACATCCCCAATTGAACCTGGCAGTTCCTTCCAGGAAGAAAACAGAACTGCCCCGGTTTCGTCCGCAAGGACTCCGGTATAAAGCCTGGAAGGTTTTTTCTGAGCTCCTGCCTGCGGACGGATTGACTTTTCCCCAATATCCAGAATCCTGCCTGTAAGCTCAAAATTCTTAAGATTGGCAGACAGATCTTTTACTTTCAAAACTTTCCTTTTTCCTCCATACTTGCGGAGGATACTCTCTTTTGCGACATCAGGCGGGACACGAAAAGCAATGAGTTTCTCAAACTCTGCCCGGATGCCAGTCTTTTCAAGATCTCCAAGCGCCCTGGTTAACTCTTCAAGGTGGAGCGCAATCTTCTCATCCATTTTTAGGCCTCCATTCGAGACAATAATAAAACAATAAAATTTCAGTGTAATATCAGATTTTACAGTATTTAAGGCTTTAATTGAAGATTAATTTCTTTTATCAGAGGATATTGAACTATTATTTAAGGATAGCTGTTTAGAATTTTTAATTTCCAAAGGTATATTAATTTCGGGATAAAATTACTTTCTTAATAAAGTATTAAGAGAGCTTTTTACTAAAAAGCAGTAAAAAACCTGGAAAAGGAAGGCTTTCTTTTTTCTAAAGAGTTAAGCCTGACTAAAGAAAACGGCAGCTTCAAAATGTAAAGGAAGAACTAGTATGAGAAGAATAAAAAGACAGAATTTCAGAGCTTTTAAGCTGACAGCACTTGCAATTACTCTGGCAGTTCTCTGCACATGCTCTGCCTCCTCGGCCACAAATTTAAGGGTAAGTTCGGCAACTGAAGGAGACTATATCTCTATACAAGCTGCAATCGATGAAGCAGAAGCTGGAGACACGATTATTGTAAGCCCTGGAACCTATGTTGAAAATCTCAAAATAAATAAGCAAGTCCAGATCTGGTCGGAATCCGGAAATCCGGAAGATACTGTGATAAGGGCAGCCGATCCCACGAAAAGCGCTGTTGAAATCAGCGTGGATAGGGCATCTTTTAGCGGGTTTGCCATTGAGGGCTCGGAAAAAGCAGGAATCTTGCTTACAGGAGTTAAAAGCTGCTATATTAACAACAATAGAGTTCAGGGAGCCGAATATGGCATTCTTCTCAAAGGTTCTGACAGCAATACCATAAGCAATAATCTCATTACCCTTGATGAAAAAGGAATAAGGCTCGAAAGCTCAAACTCAAATGATATCATTGGTAATACAATTGCTTATAATTACGGTCCTGGAATCTCACTTGAGGCGAGCAGCAAGAATCTTATCTATAATAATTACTTCAAAAACGCCGAAAACGTGGATGAAAAAGCTTCAAACGCAGAAAATCTCTGGCAAAGCCCCCTCAAAACAAAACAGAATATCGTCCGGGGCCCTTACATAGGAGGGAACTTCTGGGCTGACCTTGAAGGTAAAGGTTACAGCGAAACCGGTGTGGACGAAAACAACAACGGAATTTGTGATACCTCATATAACATCACAGGCGGAGGAACCGATAATTATCCGCTCTTCCCAAAAGTCCCAAATGCCGTTAAAGCCCTTGAAAGCAATCTGAATGCCAGTGCTTATGAGCAGGGCCTGGCTGACATGGAAAAAGCAATCAGTTCCAAAACCACTGTAAACAAAACCGAAGAAGCTACAGGACCAGCAGCCGAAAATGCTACCGACGAAAATGTTACCAATGAAAACGCTATCAATGAAAACGCTACCAATGAAAATACTACTGACAAAAATGCTACCAATGAAGAGGGTTCAGGAGAAAAAGAATCACCTGGTCCTGGGTTTGGAATTGCGGGGCTGACTGTAGGAGCAGCTTATTTCTTGAGGCGTAACAGGTGAAGAAAAGAGATATAATCTAAAATTAGAAAAGATATGAAAAAATGAGAATAATGAAAGAAGTGGAGACGAAGTTGAGAATAAGTAGAAAAGTCGAGAAAAAGTTGAAAGCTAGTTAAGAGAAAGCCAAAAATAGGTTGAGAAAAAATTGAGAGAAAGTTGAAGATATAATCGCGAAAAGGATAGTGAGTTTTCGAGTCAGCAACTATAAAATGTAAAGAAAATGGCCATTCCAACCTCCCATAAATTAAGGAGAACGGGTCCATTTTTTCAAGATATGATCAGTAATCATAGATCATTTAGCTTTTAGCTTTTATCTTTTTCTCACTACCCCTTGGCCGTGATCTGGTGTTTTGTCAGTAAACTAAACCTTCAGCAGTTTATACGTTAGATCCTATGGGTTAAGGAGATTCAGTCTCCGAAACTCCATTTCAATTTAGTCGGTGTTCTTGTGCTTTTGCCAGTAAAGACAACACAGTTAACGGTGCTTTTCCTGAAAGTAGCGAGCCTTTAAAGTTTGCAACAGGAAATATTAAGTGTTATGTTGTGGAAATAAACTTCCCGAATGCAACAGGCTCTTTTCCTACCCACACTTTGGCTGTAACCTTGTTTGTTGCTGTGTCAATTACAGAGACAGCGCCGCTTGTTTCTTTCGCCACATATGCATTAGTCCCGTCCGGACTGAAAGCAATCCCTAATGGATAACTTCCTACTTTCACTGTGGCTGTAACCTTGTTTGTAGCTGTATCAATCACAGAAAAAGTACCATCTCCATAGTTCGTCACATATACCTTTGTCCCAGTCGGGTTTACTGCAACTCCCCATGGGTATTTTCCTACAGTCACCGTGGCAGCAACTTTATTTTTTGTTGCGTCAATTACAGAAACATCGTACTCGTTTGTCACATATACCCTTGTTCCCGCTGGATTAACTGCAACGCCGGTAGGGAGATTTCCTACCTTTATTGTGGCTGTAACCTTGTTTGTTGCGGTGTCAATAACAGAGACAGTGTTATCGAGAGTGTTCGCTACATATACTTTTGTTCCCTCCGGATTAACTGCAACTCCACAAGGATAATTTCCTACATACACTGTAGCTGTAACCTTATTTGCTTCAGTGTCAATTACAGAGACGGTCTTACTGCCTTCGTTTGCCACATATACCCTTGTTCCCTCCGGGTTAATTGCAACTCCCCAGGGCTTTTTTCCTACCCCTACTGTGGCTGTAACCTTGTTTGTTGCTGTGTCAATTACGGAGACAACGCTGCTTGCTTCTTTCGATACATATACCTTAGTTCCAGCGGGGTTTACTGCAACTCCGTAAGGATATTTTCCTACATTTATCGTGGCTGTAACTTTGTTTGTTGTAATGTCAATTACAGAGACAGTGGTGCTGCCGCTATTCGTAATGTAGGCGTATCCAGCCGTGTTCGAAGTACTTTGTGCAGTAGCTGCCGATGCAGTAGAGAATGTCAAAATTAAAAATAAAACAATGGCTGTTGAAGCTAAAGCTACTGAATACAGTTTTTTGTTCACTTTCATTGTCTTACTCCTTATGTTTCGTCCTACATCCAGCAGGTAAACTGTTATTTCAAATATTTTCATTGATAGCGTTTTTGTGGGAACTTTCATCCCATCCCATACTAAACGACTGCAAAAATGACCTGTCGTTTCTTTTTATGATGGTAGTTGGGCCATATGTTAACATATGTTAAATACAGGTCAAATTAGTAGGGTATTTGAAAAGCGCTATCCTGACATCCTCTTCATTTCAGGAGAACATATTCTAACCAAAAAACCTGGAATAATTTTATTACACGTTTTGAAAGTTATTAGTATCTTAATTTATTTTTATACTTGAGTAAATTTTTGAACTTTCAGTAAATATATGAAACCTATTTTTCCCGTACAGTTTGGAGAGGATACCTATCCTGAAAAATATCCAAATCTTAATGTCGACCTGCCGAATACTAGTTTTGTTGCTCTAAAACTCAGTTCCAAAATCTAGTAGTTTTTTCGTTTTTGGTTTTGTAGAAGACCTGTCTAAATCAGTTTCAATAGGCTCTGAAATAAATATGTAATAGTATATCAGGTAGTTCAGTTTAAACAATTGGAAGTTCTTGATTTCAGAGAATTTCTACATAACCACGTTTTTTAATTCACAGATTGAACCGGAGCTTATAAAATCATGAAAATCGGGATGTAGCTATAAATAATCTGCAGACATAATAAAAATATATTAAGTGCCTGATACATGTAGTTCAATTTTAGCGTCATTCCATCTTGAACTCATCTACCGTCGGTAATTATATCGTTTCCGCATTCTCTATAAAAACCATTACAGGAACCTTGTTATATCGATTATATGTTAGACCCTTCATGACGATAGATTAGCTATTTTTATTCCACGATTACTGATTTGCTCTATATTTAGATTTTTTATATTAAAAAGTTTTTAGTTCTTGTCCAATAACCTCTTTTTTGGTTACAATCTCTGTTTTATGTGTTATTTGATGTGACTTTATACTATGAAACCCAAATTCGGGTTGAATTTGCAAAAAACTCGGTCTTCAGCCCATCCCAATTGTAAATCAAATGTAAATTTAAGGTAGGCTCCTAGATCTAGATAGACTCTAAGACATTAGGTAAAAATTAGACTCAGTCAGTTTTTGAATTTCAACCTAATTCCGAAGGTTGAAGTTTAATCACTCTTAATCACTCAGAAGGACATCAAGGTACAGGAACTAAGAAAAACTGATGTTAATTCTGAAAACAGAATACGAGAAAACAGAAGTAAGGTCTGTTTCAGCCGCCCACTATAATTCTTCCATTGCGACCAGAACAGACCTTTGAGTTCATTACTTTTAGCCTTGATTTTTTTCGTGTTTCAATTTAAGAGTTTACTTGTTTTCAGAGTATATCCCTAGTTTTTTATTGGCATTACTTTTATGAGATCACTTTTATATATTCTGTTTTTGTTGCTGTGTTGATGCCTGCCGCATTGGTTACTTTAAGGGTTACTGTGTATTTTCCGGCTTTGGAATACTTATGAGTTGGATTCTGCTTGGTTGAAATTGTTCCGTCTCCAAAGTCCCATTTCCATCCAGAAGGTGTTCCTGTGCTTGTGTCAGTGAATTTAACATTTAATGGAGATTTTCCGGAGGTAGGAGATGCAGAAAATGCAGCAACTGGTTTTGCTACCACTTTTATATATCCGGTTTTTGTTACTGTACTACTACCCGCAGCATTCTTCACTGTTAAGCTAACAGTATATACTCCTGCTTTGGAATACTTATGCGTTGGATTCTGAAGGAATGACTTTGATCCATCTCCAAAAGTCCATTTCCATTTCGTGGGTGTTCCTGTACTTTTGTCAGTAAATTTAACATTTAATGGTGCTCTTCCTGAAGTAGTAGATGCAGAAAAGTTTGCCTTAAGGTCTGGAAAGACCTTTTCCATTCCAGGCTTCATATTGCCGTCTTTGTCCCATATTCCCCAATAAGCACCCTGGGTGCCTTCATGAACACTTTTCCACGTTTCGTCAAATGCTTCAAAGTAAAAATACTGAATGTTATTCTTACGTGCCCATGAGACAAAATCGTTAAAATACCTGGCAGAATTATTAGCAGATGGCACAGCATTCCCAATCGTGCTTCCTGCACTGGGCCATCCGGTTTCTGAGACTATGACTGGTTTATTTTTTGCATTTTTAACTAAATTTTTATAGTATTTATCCTGAACTTCTATTGCGTTATCAATACTGATACCTTCCCAGTAGGGGTAGCTATTATACATGATAACATCGCACTCATCCATTACTTTAGGGTGATCTAGAAGCTCGCTATATGTATCAGCTGTTGTAACTTTGGTGCTGGTGGGTACTGACTGTTTAACGCGCTTAATATATTTAATAAGCTGATCTTCTGAAAGATCATTTCTTAGCAGCGTTTCACTACCTACTATGGCTAGATCAACGTTACCGGCCTTAGCTTCATCGATCAGTTTACTTATCTGTCTCTCATTGGCTTCAGTATCTCCACTAAGCCATGCGCCAATTGCAGTCTTTAGCCCCATCTCATGAGCCACTGGGCCAGCATACTCCAGACCGTTTTCCGTTCCATAAGTTCGTATCCACTTAGTATACGGTGCTATTATTTTCATACGATTCGTGATTTGTTTTTTATCTATCTTAGACCCATAATCAGGATTCTGCCCATCCATATAGGGGCTAAAATTTATGCCATATAGCTTATTGATATTCTGTGCTGATTCCATAAATTGAGTTGAAGATTCAGACTGAGTGTCGTTGATTTGTTGCTCTGTGAGAGTAAATTGTTCTTCTTCTGGCTGCTCGGTAGCTGCCGATACTGTAGAAGAAAAGAGAATTAATAATAAAATCAGAGCTGCTGAGGCTAAGGCTAATGAGTTCAGTTTTTTGTTAACTTTCATTTATCCTGATTCTCCTTCTTTCTTTTGTTTTTCATATGAATTATGTTAATAATCTGAACTCTTTGTTAATTTTTAAAATTTTCTTTTTTTTTGAGTTAGACTTTGCAATAATTTTGTAATTAAAAAGGCTTTATCCAAGAAAGAGTCTGAATGAAGCAAATCAATGTAGAAACACAGGTATTTCAGCACAAAAACGTGAAGTGAAGAAATTGAAACTTTAAATTAGCTAAAAAGAACAGGAAACTCTTCGAAAATCACAAACCTGAGATTTGCTTTCAACTCTGGTCATAAAAGGCTAAGGGTAGTTTTGTTAGATTTGATCATTGATTATACACACCCTTTAGCCCTGATCTTTTTTATTGTTTTTCAATTTAGGGTTTATTTTCAGAGTATATATCAGGTTTGTATTTGTTATCACTTTTATAAAATTTGTTTTTGTTAACGTATTACTACCTGCAACGTTGCTTACTGTAAGTGTAATTTTTTTCCGGCTCTTCGTTTTTTTGTATGGATATCCTCATAATGTCTTCATAAAAACCAATGCGGTCTTGAATTGAAAATCATTTCATCCATAGGAAATGGCGAAGAGCCTATTTCCTTCCTGTAAATACTGGTGTTCTGGATTATTTTTTCTTGAAGTTATCCCGTCTCCAAAACTCCATTTCCACTTTTCGGGTAAACCTGTATTTTTGTCAGTAAAGACAACAGTTAATGGAGCTTTTCCTGAGGTAGGAGATGCAGAAAATGCAGCAACGGATTTTGCTATTCCATATTTTAGATACTATGATATCTACAAATGACTTTTGTGCTACTGCCTTTTGCATCTTTACCTGAAACTGAAGAATCCCAGGAGATTTATAACTAAATTTTTAAAGTTGCAGTCACTTTGCCACTTTTATATAATTCCATTTTGTTTTTGTACTACTTCCTGCTGCATTCGTTGCTGTAAGTTTAACCGTGTAAGTTCCTGCAGTTGAATAGATGTGTGTTGGACTCTTTTCTGTTGAAGATTTCCCATCTCCGAAATCCCATTTCCATGAGGTTGGCGATCCTTTGCTAATCTCCGTAAATGTTACCTTTAGTGGAGCTTTTCCTGATAGTGGCGAACCCCAGAAATCTGCAACGGGCGCTTGCGAAGTTCCTGTAACGGTTATATACTTTGATTTTGTTGCTGTGTTGATGCCTGCCGCATTGGTTACTTTGAGGGTTACTGTGTATTTTCCGGCTTTGGAATACTTATGCGTTGGATTCTGCTTGGTTGAAATTGCTCCATCTCCAAAAGTCCATTTCCATTTCGTTGGTGACCCGGTACTTTTGTCAGCAAATTTAACGTTTAATGGAGATTTTCCAGAGGTTGGAGATGCAGAAAATACAGCAACGGGTTTTGCTATTACTTTTATATAATCTGCTTTTGTTACTAAGTTACTGCCTGCAGTGTTTGTTACTGTAAGTTTAACAGTATAAACTCCTGCCTTGGAATACTTATGCGTTGGATTCTGCTTGGTTGAAGTTGTTCCGTCTCCAAAATCCCATTTCCATTTCTTTGGTGTTCCTGTACTTGTGTCAGTAAACTGCACTTTCATTGGAGCTTTTCCTGAGGTTGGAGATGCAGAAAATGCAGCAACCGGGAGGTTTGGTTCTGGTTCTTCACTTGAAATAGTGCTCATGTAAATATCGTAGTTTCCATTACGATTATCGGTATATACTACCCTGTTACCATAGATAGCAGGATCATCCCAATCTCCACGGCTGGTAATTTTAAATTTCTGATTAGTGGAAAGATCGCACATGTAGATACCATGATATTCTCCTCCATCATCCTCCCCACCATCATCTTTCCACAATATCCTGTTACCATAGATAGCAGGAGACACCTGGTTATCTGGACTGCTGGTTATCTGCGTTTCCTTTTTAGTAGAAAGGTCATACATATAAATATCATAGTTTCCTTTGCGATCGTCGGCATATACTATCCTGTTACCGTAAATAGCAGGGTTGTCTGCTGATCCGCTGGTGGTTATCTGAGTTTCCTTCTTAGTGGAAAGATCGTACATGTAAATATCATATTTATAATCTCTATCTCGGTCATCCAGCCAAACTATTTTATTACCATAAATAGCAGGATTGTATGCTCGTCCATTAGTGGTGATTTGAGTTTCCTTGGAGGTGGAAAGGTCATACATGTAGATCTGCCAGTATTCATCGTAACCATTTGTCCACACAATCTTGTCACCATAGATTGCAGGGTTCCCCGTATCTTCATATCCAGATTCATAATTAGAGATTTGAGTTTCTTTTTTAGTGGAAAGATCATACATGTAGATATTGTAGTTTCCATCGCGCAAATCCTGCCACACTATCCTATCACCATAGATATCAGGATCCCATTTACCTGATGTATTGGTGGTGATCTGAGTTTCTTTCTTAGTGGAGAGATCATACATGTAAATAGCATCGTTTCCATTGCGATCATCCACCCACACTATCCTATCACTATAGATATCAGGACTCCATTGATCTGATGTAGTGGTGGTGATCTGAGTTTCGGTTATCGTGGGTGAACCACTTTCCACTGTAGCTGCTGATGCTGCAGAAGAAAATAAAACCTGACTTTGACAGTTACATAAAAATAAGTGCTCTCTGTTTTGTATAATTCGGTCCAATGAACATCACAAAACAGAGAGCCTTCCCTACAATTCCTAACAAGAATATATGTGTTCCTATCGGATCTA
>Ga0268263_1002679_pt1 | contig 11099 bp, 9 predicted proteins | sample Biomet5_FD_190358 | JGI IMG/M metagenome (GOLD analysis project Ga0268263, IMG submission 190358) | Microbial communities from bioreactor (seeded with sewage sludge) at LBNL, California, USA - Biofuel metagenome 5 (SPAdes) (version 4) | ecosystem: Engineered > Bioreactor > Anaerobic >... | reverse complement strand
GCCATATAAGTCGACGGAGCCGCCAACCAGGAAGTCGGCCTGGGGATTGGACAGCTCGGCCTGGACACGGGCCACGGCGTCGCCGCCACCCATGGATAGGTATTGGATCTCGATGCCGGTGTCCTTTTTGAACTGATCAGCCATCGCAATGGTATTATCCTCGTTGAGGGCGGAGTAGACGATTAACTTGGTGCTCTTGGCGGCTTCCTTGGTGCCGCAGGCGGTCAGTGAGAAGACCATCAGCACGGCGAGCAGACTACATGCGATTCTCTTGAACATGCATTTCTCCTTTCAAATGGTTTTTAATATTAGGTAATTTCCAACCTTGCTGAGACCACTCTAGCATTGAAATTGGAACGTGTCAATATTTCTATTGGATATTTTACATACATATGATATCCTTTTAGCAGGGCCTTAACATTCTTGACATGTTCACACGCCACCGGCAGACAAAACAGTTGAATGAATATATAATTTAGCGAAAGGGGTGAACCTATGCCGAATATCAATGACATCGCCAAGGCGGCCGGGGTCTCCCATGGGACCGTATCGAACGTTATCAATGGACGCGGCAACGTCAGCGTCGAAAAGATAAAACTAGTCCAGGACGTATGCCAACGCCTGGGCTACAAGCTCAACAGCAAAGCACAAAGTCTGCGTCAGGGCCATGACCGCACCATCGCCGTCATCATGCCGTCTGTCAAGGACGAGCGCTATGCGGCAATGTACGAAGTTTTCCAGCGTGAGTTCTCGCTGGATGACTACAGTGTCCAGTTGTTTACCAGTCGCAGCATCCCAACCACCGAGGCGTCAATGCTCGACAGCGCGCTCAACCTGCGGGTTAGCGCCATCATAGCCTGCTCGTGCATGCCGGACGCACCTCAAACTTATCGTCAGGAGACGGCCAACCTGCCGATCGTGCTGGTGCGCCCCAAAGGCACGGCCGCCGCTGATATCTGCTATGCAGGGTTCGACGCCGAAAGGACGGGCCATGACATCGCCCAGCGCCTGCTCAAGGAGCGTCGTAAGCATGTCGGCCTGTTCACGGGAAGCCTCAACCAGCCTGACGCTGCCCTGTTCATCAAGGGGTTTGACGCCGTCTGGAAAGGTAAGCGGAAACTGGTAGAATGCAGTGACTACCAAATGGAGTTGCGTGTTTTCGACTTCTTTGATGACGATGCCGTCTATGACTGCATCGTCTGTGCCGACCGCCAACGTCAGGATATCCTGAAGGCCGCCTACGCCTACGCTAGCCACGACCAGCTGCCGCGTCTGATGGTCATAACCAGCCGGGCAGCCCTCATCGATCCAGCCGACATGGTATACGAACTCGATTACAAGCTTTTGGCTCATCGCATCGTCAAGGCCGTCGTCGGAAGACTCGATGGCGGCATGGACCTGCCGGCCGCCATCCAACTGCCAACCAACGGATTCCGTGTCATCGAGACATCTGCGGAGATCCATAACGCGACCCTGCGGATGCTGACAATCGCCTCGCCATCCACCACAGCCCTGACCCATCTGTTGCCATATTTGGAGAAAACGACGGGCATCAGGCTTGAGTTGACGGTGGTCCCGTCGCTGCGTGACCTTTACGACGTGTTGCAGACCGATACCAAGAGCCGTTTCGACCTGATCCGCATGGATGTGGCCTGGATGGACGAACTGGCCGGTCAGTTGTTTCGTCCGCTGGCTGATATGCCTTTCGACTGGAAACGGCTGCAGGGACTGGTAATTCCGGAATTGGGTGAGCATTACACACGCAGCCATGGCATCGATTACTGCCTGCCATACGACCCGAGCACGCAACTGATGTTCTACAGGCGCGACCTGTTCGGAGATCCAACCGTTAAGAGACAATACTACGAGACGTATCGCAGCGAGTTGGAGGTGCCGACGAGCTTCACTGATTACAACCATGTGGCTGGTTTCTTCACCCGTGCGCTGAACCTCTCCTCGCCGACGGTCTATGGCACCACCATCGCCATCGGCAACGTCGTCGTCAGTCCCAGCGAGTTTCTGGTACGGCTGTACGAAGCAGGCGGCTCGCTGCTGGACAAGCGTGGCAACATAACTATCGATACGCCCCAGGCCATGCAGGCGCTCAGCAGCTATCAGCAGATGTACCGCTATTCCGACATGTCGATATACGACATCTGGGAGAACGCCTTGGTTGGTTTCGCCGATGGTTCGGCCGCCATGACGGTCGTGTTCATCAACTATGCCTCCGACATTCTCAACTCGAAGATGTCAAGCATTGCGGGCAAGCTCGGCTATGCCCCGGTGCCTGGAGGCCGTCCGCTGTTGGGCGGCGGGGTAGTAGGCGTCACCAAGGATTGCACCGACCCGGACACGGCATACAGGTTCATGTCGTGGTTGTATTCAGATCAGGTCGCACCAGTATTCACCATGCTAGGCGGTTTGTCACCCTGCAGTTGTGCCTACAACAACCGTGACATAAACGAACGCTATCCGTGGCTGTCGACGGCCCGCCGCAGTTTTCCGATGGCACAGAAGAGGCAAGGCAGTCAGCGATATGATAACTTCAGTGAGTTGAAGCTTGAGAAGATCATCGCGGATAACGTACAGCAGGCGGTACTTGGCAAGACGACTGCTCAGCAGGCCCTGCGCAACGCGCAGGCACAATGTGATGGATACTTCATGCGTCGACGTCTGAAGATTGGTTAACAAGGCAATGATAAAGAGACCGCCCTTCGCGTCAGGCACGACAGACGTTCCAAGGATATCACATCGACAAGCGCAGCAAAGAGTACGCCTGTCGATTTTTATTTCCCTTGGCCTGTCATGGACGGATTGATGGAAGCAGCACCAATGCGATTAATACATACGGTCAAGCGCCAGATAGAATGAAGGCCTGGCGTCTGTTAAAAAAGTTGAAAGAGGACTGCGGCGCTGGTCGGCCGTGAACGGTTCGTGGAGATGTAGCCGGCAATCCGCTGCGGCATTCATCACGTTGCATAGGGGGCAGGCGTGCCGTGCGCGGAGGGAAGGCTGCCATGGTTTCATCGGAGGGTTGGAAGAAAGAGACGGACCTTGATCGTGCGATGGACCATCGAGGATATCGAAACCAGGATTTAATGAGGGGCTATAAACTGTATGGCAGGCTGAAAAAGTCTTGGTGGTAACAATCCCAAGACATAGAAAAACATGTCGGATGGGCTCCCAGGATAAACGGGAGGTGACCTACCGCTTGGCTGGCGTCATACAGATTCAGTGCTTGTCACGTGTGACTTTGGCATGACGGCAGATGGCATCAAAGGTCTGCTCTGTCATGTCATGCTCCATCAGACAGGCATCGTGATAGGCTGTTTGCTCATCGACGCCGAGATGAATCAGGAATTGGGCCAGCAGTTTATGACGTTCATAGATACGACTGGCGATCTCGAGGCCGGAGGGTGTCAGGGTGATAAGCCCGTCCTTGTTCATCGTGATATAACCACTTTCTCGCAGTCGCTTGGTCGTATAGGTGACGCTCGGCTTCGTAACACCCAGCCTGGCGGCAACATCGATGGAACGGATATAGCCGTGTTCCTCGTACATCATCAGCATGGCTTCAAGGTAATCTTCCGTGGTCTTTTGAGTCTTCATGACGGTACAACCACCTTTCCTGCTATTGAAAGTATAACCGACAGGCAGGTCCATTTCAATGAATTGGCGGCGTCCTCAAAAGGCAGGAGAAAGAAGGGGCCTGCTGGCGGTGTGATCCGGATGCGGCACTGAAAATGGTGTTGGCAAATGAAGTTAGATGAATTAAACTCATTACGGTTAGAGACCTTTAACCACGGGATGCGCGCCTCGCGGCCGGCCTAACCGGCGGAGAAAGGAGCGGCCATGATGCCACTTGCACTAGCAGATATCGGCGAAGACAACTTGATTAGGAGGGTCAGTGGTGATGAGGCGATGAAGAAACACCTCGAGGACATGGGTTTTGTCGCCGGAGGCAGCGTCCGGGTCGTGTCGACCATCGGTGGCAACCTGATTGTCCAGGTGAAGAGCTCAAGGGTGGCCCTGAACCGCGAGATGGCGATGCGTATTCTGATCTGAATCTTTGAATTGAGTGAGCCGAAGGCTGGAAATGGAGAAACAGGAATGAAAACGCTGAAGGAGACGGAAGTCGGACAGACGGTCACTGTCGTGAAACTTGACGGTGAGGGGGCGCTGAAGCGCCGCATCATGGACATGGGCATCACCAAAGGCGTACAGATCTATGTCCGCAAGGTGGCACCACTAGGCGACCCCATGGAAGTGACGGTGCGTGGCTATGAGCTGTCGATCCGCAAGGACGAGGCGTCCAGCATCGAGGTGGCCTGACCTGACAGGTGCAAGGATGGGAGACCATCCATTTTTTAGGAAGAGAAGTTAGTGTGCACTAACCATAGAAAGGAGCACAATGAAGGGCAAGGAAATTAGAATTGCATTGGCTGGCAACCCCAACAGCGGCAAGACCACGCTGTTCAACGCTTTGACCGGTTCCAACCAGTACGTTGGTAACTGGCCTGGTGTCACGGTCGAGAAGAAGGAAGGTTACCTGAAGGGCCGTGACGACGTGATCGTCGAGGACCTGCCTGGAATCTATTCGCTGTCACCTTACACGCTGGAAGAGGTGGTGTCGCGCACTTATCTGGTCAAGGAACGTCCCGACGCGGTGCTGGACATCGTCGACGGGACCAACCTTGAGCGCAACCTTTACCTTACCACGCAATTGACAGAGCTTGGTCTGCCGGTGGTGGTTGCCATCAATATGATCGACGTCGTCAGCAAGGTGGGGGACAGGATCGACGTGGCGGAACTCAGCCGTCAGCTGGGCTGCCGCATCGTAGAGATATCGGCGCTTAAGGGCACCGCCATCATGACTGCGGCTAACGCGACGATCGCCGCGGCCGCGACGGCACCGACCATGCCGCAGCATACCTTCTCCGGGCCGGTGGAGCACGCCTTGGCGCATATCGAGGAGGCGGCGCTCGGTGGTATACCGGCCGTGCAGCAGCGGTGGTATGCCATCAAGATATTCGAGCGTGATGAGAAGGTGCTGCAGGAGCTTGCCGTTCCGGCTGACACGCTTGCCCATATCGAGGCCGACATCCAGTCGGCCGAGAAGGAGATAGGTGACGAGGCCGGCAGCATCATCACCAATGAGCGCTACGTATATGTCGCCTCGGTCATCAAGGCATGCCTACACAGGAAGACGTCGGGCCGCATGTCGCCTTCCGATCGCATCGACAAGGTGGTCACCAACCGTTGGCTCGCTCTGCCGATCTTCGCCTTGATCATGTTCCTGGTGTACTACATCTCCGTGTCAACCTTGGGAAAGACGGTTACCGATTGGACCAACGACACGCTTTTCGGTGAATGGATACAGCCGGCCGTCGCTGGGTGGCTGACAGGCCTGGGGGCCGCCGATTGGGTCGTCTCGCTGGTGGTCGATGGGGTCATCGGCGGCTTGGCCGCGCCCATCGGCTTTGCCCCGCAGATGGCCATCGTGTTCTTCTTCCTGGCTTTGCTGGAGGATTGCGGATATATGGCGCGGGTCGCGTTCATCATGGACCGCATCTTCCGGCGCTTCGGTCTGTCAGGCAAGAGCTTCATTCCTTTTCTGATCTCCTCGGGATGCGGGGTGCCGGGCATCATGGCCACGCGCACCATCGAAAACGAGAAGGACCGGCGGATGACCATGATCACCACCACCTGCATACCATGCGGTGCCAAGCTGCCCGTCATCGCCCTGATAGCCAGCTATCTGATGGGTGGCGCTTGGTGGATGGCTCCGGCCATGTACTTCTCGGGGATCGCGGTGGTGATCGTTGCTTGCATCATCATGAAGAAGATGAAGATCTTCGCCGGCAGACCGGCCCCCTTCGTCATGGAGCTGCCGCAGTACCATGTCCCATCCTTCAAAGGCGTGATGCTGCATGTCTGGGAACGGGTCTGGGCCTTCCTGAAGAAAGCCGGTACCATCCTGTTCCTGTGCTGCGTGGTTATGTGGTTCCTAGGCAGCTTCGGTGTCAAGGACGGAGCATTCGGTCTGGTGGACGAGGAATTCAGCATGCTGGCCGTCATCGGCAACGCCATCGCCTGGATCTTCGTTCCGCTTGGCTTCGGCAACTGGCAGGCTGTCGCGTCATCACTGTCGGGCTTCGTGGCCAAGGAGGGCATCGTCTCCACGATGAAGGTATTATCAGGCCTTAGCGAGGATACCGAATTTACTACCGCTTTGCATGCGCAGTTCATGGCCTTCTTCCCGACCAGCATCGCCGCCGTCTCCTTCCTGTATTTCAACCTGTTCGACTCGCCGTGCCTGGCCGCCATCTCCACGATGTCGCGTGAGATTGGCAGCCGGAAGTTCTTCTGGTTCGCCATCCTGTTCCAGAACGCCGGGGCCTATTGCATATCGTTGATGGTCTATCAAATCGGCGGTGTGCTGAGCGGCCAGGTCGTCTTCGGATTCTGGACGGTCATCGCGATTATCATACTGTGCACCATCATGTTCCTGCTGTTCAGGCCTGATCCGACCCGCCATGGGAACCAGCAGCCGGGGTTGGCAGATTGAGGCCATGGACGGCAAGATGGTCCTTGGTGCGACTGACGTGGTCATCATCGCTGGCATTGGCATACTGTTCGCCATCAGCCTGGCGCTGACGATAGGGTTCTTCCGCCATGACTGAGCGGACTGGACCTTGGCGTTAAGGAAGGAGATGGGCAACTTGTCGCAATGGTGGGCTGAAAACGGTGCTTCGCTGATTGCCGTCGTCATCGTCGCGTCTGCGGCGGCCCTGGCCGTGATCAGCATCGTCAGGAGCCGACGTTCGTGTCGTGCCGTCTCGCCGCTGCCACGCTGTATCGGATGCCCGCTGCACGGCTACTGTCATCGGGATGGGCCGGTCTATAGGCCGGCGCCGCCTCATGAAGTCCGTCGTTGAGGCCGACCACCGGACGCCTAAGCACGGCCCGACCCCTGGCCAGATAAGATACCTGCTGGCCATACGCTGGCTGCTGGCCAGTCAGGGGCAGGCTCGATGCAGCAGTTTGGCCAGGCATCTAGGCATCAGAAAACCGAGCGTGACCAGGATGGTGGACGGTATGGAGGCTAGCGGGTTAGTCGCAAGGGACGCGTGCGGCGCATTGATCCTGACGCGCCATGGTAGGGAAAAGGCCGAGCGCTATGCGTATTGCGCGACGATCCTGGCAGATCGCCTGAGGACGGTCCTTGCCGGTCTGGATGCAATTCCGGACATGGTGACGATCATCATGGCGACACTGACGGAAGATGATCTGCGGCGCTTGGCTGCCAGCCGCCGCCGCGAAAGGAGAGGTAGGCATGATAATCATGACGCTGAGGATTAAAGGAATGTCTTGCGGAATGTGTGAGGCTCATGTCAATGACGCCCTGCGAAAGGCATGCCCGCTGGGGAAGGTCCGCTCCTCATTCCGGCGGGGCCGGGCCGAGATTGTGATGCCCGAACCGATGCCGGCGGCACCATTGCGGCAGGCTTTGGCGGACATCGGCTACGAGGTCACCGATGTTAAGTGCGCACCTCAAAAGAAGCCATCCTTCCTGCGAATCCGCCATTGAAGGTTCTGACGGACCTTCATCGCGGCATCATCCGCATCTCGTCTCGTCAAAAGACGTATAAACACGATCACCGCCGCAGGTCGGCCTGGATCGCGGCCCCATGGCCCAACAGCCATGGGGCTCGTCATTTTCGGCGAGGAGACGTCTTTTTTGATTCATCCGCTGTGAATGATGCAGTTGGGCATGACTTACGGCATGATGCTTGACATGGAGCCAACTCCATGGTCCATCATGCAAACGTGCCAGCTGGCAGGTGGCCGTTATGTACGCGGTACCGCATGCCAAAGACAGTCCGGCACTGCTATAATACATATATAAGGAGGCTGCTCATGAGTGACAGGAAGATAGAGATCGGCAAGGACGGCGACAAATACGTACCATATGACAGACGCACCGGCGGCGAGGCGGTCGTCTACTTCACGCGTGACCTCTCCGCCCAGGGCCTGCGCCGGATCTATGCCCGTGTCAGCCAGGGGCTGACCGGCCATGTCGGCATCAAGCTGCATACCGGCGAGAAGAACGGCCCCAACATCATCCCGCGTCCCTGGGTCAAGGAGCTTATCGACCATGACCTGCCGCAGGCGGCCATCGTGGAGACCAACACATATTATGAAGGCGACCGCTACACCACCGCCCAGCACCGTGAGACGCTGAAGGTTAACGGGTGGACGTTCTGCCCGGTCGACATCATGGACGAGCATGGCACGGCGATGCTGCCGGTCAAGGGCGGCAAGTGGTTTTCCGAGATGTCGGTCGGCAAGGACCTGCTGGACTACGACGCGCTGTTGGTGCTGACCCATTTCAAGGGCCATGTCCAGGGCGGCTTCGGAGGTTCCGACAAGAACATCGGCATCGGCTGCGCCGACGGCCGCATCGGCAAGAAGATGATCCACACGGCCGAGGGCTCCGCCGAGCAATGGGGCATCGCCAAGGAGGAGTTCATGGAGCGGATGACCGAGTCCACCAAGGCGGTCATCGACCATTTCGCCGGCCACATCGCCTACATCGACGTCATGCGCAACATGTCCGTCTCGTGCGACTGCGAAGGTGTCGCGGCTGCCCCGGTGGTCACGCCCAACGTGGGCATCTGCGCCTCGCTTGACATCCTGGCCGCCGACCAGGCCTGCGTCGACATCGTCTACGCGATGCGTCCGGACGAGCACCATGACCTGGTGGAGCGCATGGAAACCCGCCATGGTCTGCGCCAGCTGTCATACATGAAGGAGCTGGGCATGGGCCATGACCGCTATCAGCTGCTCGACATCGATCATGACGACAGGCCGATGACCGTGCAGCAGGCCGTCACTGGTCTCAAGCCTTTCACGCTGTAGCATTTGACAAAGCCGGTCCGCGGTGTTACCTTTATGTCAAGCAAACCGTCGATGCGGAGATAACGATGGTCATGATCCCACAGAGAGCCCGCGGCGCTGAGAACCGGGCGGATAACAGATCACCAAATGGACCGCAGAGGGCAGGGGGAAAGGCGCAAGCCGAGTATCTTCTGACGCACAGCCAGCGTTAAAGGGCGGAAGGTGTGTTGGCACCTTCATCGAGTCGGCCGTCATCATGGCGGCAATCAAGGTGGTACCGCAGGAAGAAGTCATCCTGTCCTTGTTCCCTTTTGGGAGCAGGGACTTTTTTGTCACAGGAGGCAGAGGATATGGCACGGCTGGGCAGGCGATGGCGGCGCTGACACGGACATCCGTCGCGGCGCTGAGCATGTAAATGAAAGAGGAAAAAGAAATGAGAACAAGGATCTTATCGCTGTGCCTGACCGTCGTCATGGCATTCGTCATGGCCGGCTGCTCCGGCACCAAGCCGGCCGAGGCCGGCACGTATCGCATCGCCATCGTCCAGCAGCTCGACCACCCATCGCTTGATCAGATCCGTACCGCCATCACCGACCGCCTGCAGGTCCGGGCCGACGAACTGGGCCTGGCTGTCAGCTACGACTTGTACAACGGCCAGAACGATGCCAGCGTGCTGGCCCAGATCGGCACGCAGGTCGTCAGCAAAGGCTACGACGCGATCATCCCCATCGCCACCCTGGCCGCCCAATGCATGGCCAACGCGGCGTCCGGGACCGGCATCCCGGTCATCTACGCGGCCATCTCCGACCCGGAGAAGGCCGGCCTGACCGGGCTGGACGGCGTCACCGGCACCAGCGACGCGCTGGACACGGACGCCATCCTGGACATGATGCTGGCCGTCAGCCCGCAGATCTCCGCCGTGGGCCTGCTGTATTCCAATTCCGAGGCCAATTCCCTGACCGCCATCGCCCGGGCCGAGGCCTATCTGGATGCCAAAGGCATCGCCCATATCGCCAAGACAGGCAATACCACCGATGAGATCGTCGCTGCCGCCGGGGCGCTGGTCGGCCAGGTCCAGGCGGTGTTCACCCCGACCGACAACGTGGTCATGGCCGCCGAGAGCGCCGTGGCCCAGCTGTTCATCAAGTCGTCCATCGCCCATTACGCCGGGGCGGACTCGTTCGTCACCGCCGGGGCCCTGGCGACCTGCGGGGTCGATTACACCAAGTTGGGCAGCTATACCGCCGACATGGCCTTGGACGTGCTGACCACCGGCAAGGTACCAGCCTATCATGTCATGGAAGGCGGCATCATAACCGTCAACACCGAGACGGCCGCCGCCCTGGGCGTCGACACGGCTGTCTTTGCGACGCTGGGGCCGACGGTCGTCGACGTCGTCACCGGGTCGCGGTGAAGGCCGGACGGGAGGATACGCGATGATGACGATCGCCGTCGCTTCCAGTGCCTTGGAGCTGGGGCTGATCTACGCCCTGGTGGCGCTGGCGCTGTTTCTCAGCTATAAGATGTTGAACATCGCCGATATGACAACCGACGGGGCCTTCACGCTGGGCTGCGCCGTGTCGGCCGTCATGGCCGTGGCCGGCCATCCGTATCTCGGCATCCTGGCGGCCATGCTGGCCGGGGCGGCGGCCGGGACGGTGACCGGCCTGCTGCAGACCCGTCTGGGGGTGCCTTCCATCCTGGCCGGGATCGTCACCAACGCCGCGCTGTATACCGTCAACCTGGCGGTCATGGGCTTCTCGTCCAACGTCAGCATGCTCAAGACCGCCACCCTGTTTTCCGCGGTCCAGGGGCTGCCTGGCGGGCGGCTGGCCGTCTGCCTGGCCGTTTCGGCCCTGGTGGCCGCGCTGCTGGCCCTGTTCCTTACCACCCGGCTGGGACTGTCGATACGGGCGACCGGTGACAACCCGGACATGGTCCGGGCCAGCTCCATCGACACCGCCGTGACGATCACCATCGGGCTGGCCATGGCCAACGCCATCACGGCACTGTCCGGGGCCCTGCTGGCGCAGTATCAGCGCACCGCCGACATCAACCTGGGCAACGGCATGGTGGTCATCGGCCTGGCTTCCCTGATCATCGGTGAGACCATGCTGGGCCGCGGCGGTCTGGCGGGCCGGCTGGCCGGGGCGGCGGCCGGCAGCGTCATCTACCGGTTCATCATCGCCCTGGCGCTG
>Ga0268263_1002678_pt1 | contig 11100 bp, 11 predicted proteins | sample Biomet5_FD_190358 | JGI IMG/M metagenome (GOLD analysis project Ga0268263, IMG submission 190358) | Microbial communities from bioreactor (seeded with sewage sludge) at LBNL, California, USA - Biofuel metagenome 5 (SPAdes) (version 4) | ecosystem: Engineered > Bioreactor > Anaerobic >... | reverse complement strand
AGTTTTCTTGCATTTATTTTGTCATGACGGAGCGGTAGTCATGAATACCAATCTGTCGCCTCCATAGGGTCTATGGAGCAGCCCCTCCTGTCGAGGGGCTTTTTTACGCATCATTTGCCCGAGAAAAAGAATGGGGGAAGCCATAGTAGCCTCCCCCAAGGTGTTTACCGCAAACTCAGCAGTCACTTACGGTGCGAGCAAACGACTCGTAACATATCGGCTTGATATAGGTTTCGAGAAAAGGCATGCTCGAATCCGATTGAATCGGAACGTATTCCCACGAGGTCATCTGGAGTCGTTAGCGCAGTCCAGAAGGGATACCATGGCGCATCGTCCTGAAGATATTCTCAAATTGATCCAGATAGCGGACCAGCTCAATGCCGAGGCCCGGCTGGATATCTTCGAGTTTCTGTCTGCTTCCTTCTCCTTGATCCCTTTGGTTGGCGGTTTCCCTGCTCCGGGTCAGCCCTCCCGCGAGTTCAAACGTCCAACGGAATCCAACTGGCAACAGTGGTGCGAGCAGAAGCGTCCCTTCAACCGGAAGGACTTTGCTCCTGAGCGTGCTGGTGTCGCCTGCGGCCCCGCCAGCGGCGTCCTGGTCCTCGATGTCGACGACATGAGGAAGTTCCGGGAATGGCTTGCAACCAATGTCGGAGAAGAGCTACCGGCCACATTGAAGGTGAAGACCGGCGGCACTGGTGAACGGTACCACTTCTATTTCCTCTATCCGCGCGATGGGCAGCGCTACCCCAACCGATCCGTCAAAGGCGTTTTCGACATCCGAGGCATCGGAGGCCAGGTCCTTTGCCCTGGTTCGCTCCATCCCGAGACGGGGAAGCCCTACGTCATCGTCGAAAGTCCAGAAAACCTGGCCCCGGCACCGGACTGGCTGCGGCACTATTCTCTGTTTAAAACGACAAAGCCCCTGGCCCCTGTTCCCATCCCTGATGCACACGATCATCCCCAGGATCAAACCATGACGCCGAACACTCCTGCGACTGAACCGATGCCGGCGACAACTACCCCGCAGAACGCACCGACGAACCCTGCTTTTGACAAGCTGATCGACGGACTCCAGGTGCCGGACCATATCAAAGAGAAGATCGTCACCCCGATTCCCAAAGGGCAGCGGTCGGAAGCCTCCATGGCGGTGCTGGTAGCGCTTTTGAGCGCAGGGCTACCGGAAGGGACGGTCAGACATATTTATGCCACCTACCCCATTGGCGAAAAGGCCAGGGAACATGATGCAGCATGGTTGGAGCGAGAAATATCGAAGGCAAAAGAACATATTGCAGCGAATTTTGACCCAACGCTTGTGTCTTCTGCTTCTCAACCTCCATCGAAACCTTCGGCTCCAAAGCGTCAGTACAAGACATTCAATGCGTTGGATGTTGTCAAATCAAACGCAAATTTCGAGTTTCTTATAGATAACTTCTGGCCAAAGGGTGAGCCTTTGTTGGTCACCGGACACGGTGGTGCCGGTAAGTCGATCCTCACCTTGCAGATCGCCATGGACCTTATCTCGCCGCCACCAACGGGCTTTTTGAATGTCTTTAAGGTGAATCCTGGCGAGCATCGAGTGCTCTTTGTCCAGTCAGAGAACTCTTTGATTGGAATGAAGAAAAGGATAGATTTCGTCCGAAATGCCTATACTTTTCCAGATGCACTCCTTCAAGATCGGATGTTCTTCTTGGGTGTCAATAACGATGTTCGGACAAGTGGCGACATAAAGGACCCGCACTTTCAGGATGCCATCAAAGACGCTGTTGTGTTGAATAAAATAGATATCTTGGTGATTGATCCATTGATAAGCTTCCATAGCGAGGATGAGAACTCAAACGATCAGATGCGAAGACTTCTGGACAAGGCGTCACTTCTCACTGAAGAGATTGGTGTTACCCCTCTTTTGATTCACCATCATGGAAAGTTTGCTACCGATAGCGGTGCCGGTGGTGGAAGAGGAGCCAGTGCCATCGGTGACTGGTCACCGAACACGTGGGAATTGAGCTTCCAGAAGAAGGATAAACAATATTCCCTCCAGCATAACAAGGCACGAAACTTTACGATTCAAGACAAGCTGACACTGGAGCTTTTGAACCTCCGTTTTCGGTCGGTTGGAAGCAAGAAAATAGCCAATGAGATTCAGTATGTAACGACTGCTCTTCAGAATCTTGGTGGAAAAGTGAGTTCGAAAGACAAGTTCAAGGCAGAAGTCCAAGCTGTTCATGCCAATTTAAATCCAGGGCAGAAAGCATTGTCGCATTCTTCAGCTTCGAACTACATTGACAAAGCAGTGAAAGAAGGAGCAATCAAAGAAAACCCTGTTCAAGGATCAAGGAACAAAGGATATTCCTTTTGATCAATTTAAAGACTATTTTTATCGCCAAAAATTTTTAAGACAACAACGACAATTGTCGACAAAATTTATTTTGCCTAAAAATTGCTAATAATTTTAAATTGTTAATGCAATTTTCTTTCGACAACGACAAAATGGGGTTGTCGTTGGTAACTTGTTAAAATTATTTGAAAAACAAAGACAAAATCGCCTATATATTAAAAGGGGGTGGTTTTCCACCCCCCTTACATATCACAAGTGATGTCGAGTTTGCGTTGACGAAGGAGTCCTTCAGAAGAATAGAGACTCAATTGAATTTAAATTGAATTAACTAGATTGATATGATTATGAATCTAAAGTAAATAAAAGAAGAAATAGCTTTAGATATTGAACGACAAAGTAGCTTGAAGAACTTGTTCAATCGGTCTTGCTGTATAGCTCCATATTCTGTAATAATATTGTTTTAATTCTATTAAATTTGTTGATTTCCATTGTTTTGTCAGTTCTGTTTGGGTTGGTCTGGTGAACCGCCATGCTTGAAACTTCATCTGTGCCACTTTTTAACATTTATTTTGTTACTAAAAAAAGAGCCACCTGGGGGCAACCAAGTGGCTCTTCCGATTAAAGGTTAAATTCTTATTTCAACCAAATCACTGCCTGATCGTCAACTCTGTAACCATCGCCGTTCGAATAGACCAATATTTTCAATTTATCGACACAGTTTAATTGTTTTGCAACCGCAGTAGCCATATTAATGAGATTTTCGACATAAAACATATGCAATGTAGAAGTCCTAATCATATCAAATTGAGCAGCAATACTTTCATAACCATTCTTGTCTAGTGTTTCCATGCAACGAGCAATTCCAGGTCCACGAGGATTCAACGGTTCTGTCCAAATAGCTTCAGGGTCACATTCTAAAACAGAAGAAAGCATTTGTTCATAGCTTTCAGGATCATTCCCAATACCAGGAAGCACCGGGCAAATCATTCCAAAGGTTTTAATTCCAAATGAGTGAGCTTTTTTCATAGCGTCAATACGTTCTGACATCAAAGAAGCATTCGGTTCGATCAATTTCATGATGTTTTCTTTAGATACTGGACTTGTGATGCTTAACCCAATTCGAATGCGATCTCCAAATTGTTTTATAAGATCAAAATCATTTTGAACGGCAGCGTTCTTTGTAAGGATTCTGACCTGGCACTTCGAATTGACAAGAACCTGTTCAAGAATCTTTCTACCAATATTATATTTCTGCGCTTCGGGTGACCAGCAATCTGTAATCGTACTGATCATGACCATATCATAAGCGCTGAGATTGCCAATCTGGCGGCCAACACGAATTGCTGTCCAGGGATCAACTACAGACCCACCATTTTCAAAATATTGAAAAGAAGAAATGCCCATGTCTCGAAATAAAGCATGGGTCCGTAGTAAAGAAGGCGTAGAACAATAAGCACAGCCATGTCCACAAAGCAATCCTCCATTGATAGCGTGTGTCGCTAACTGTTTTTTGTTAAACTCATCTGATTTTGTGACGCCTACACTTCGTTGAAACTCTTGCACTTTATCCATAATGAACCAGCTTTGTTGTTTTTATTTGTTTAGGAACGTTGCCATACGACAGGGAATTGACACGAAATTTCTTGATTCACATCTTGTAATATCTGTAATGTTGTGTTTCTTTGGTGATGATAAGTTTAAATTCACATGCAGAGAGCGTTGTGATAAAGCGTTCTTATGACATATTGTTTTGCGCTGAATGTCGATTATTTCGGCAGTTCTAAACTGGTTGCCAAAAAATGCAGGCGCCTGCATTTTGATAACTACCTAAAATTACAGTATTTATATGTAGCAACGAAAAAGGGGGTGGCACTTTTGGCCACCCCCTTCCGAGCAATCATTATGAAGCATTAGGTTACTCTTGGAATACAAAGCCCTTCACGTCGCGGTGGTAGGCGGTCACGCGCATCTCCATCTCCTTGTAGAAGAGAATGTTGACCAGCGACCGGTTGAGCACCTTTTCATGGCCAATCAGGTCGTCAATGGTGATGTTGAGGTTCTTGCTAATGTAGGCATCAAACTCATCACGGAACCGGTAATCCCAGTAGTTCTTCCCCTTCGATGCCTCATGCTCGCTTTCCGTTTTCGGGAAGTAGAGGATATCATACGGGTTCCAATCCTTGTTCGCGTCGTTCCACCACATGACCTGCCCGTACTTGACGTACTGCGACCAGGAGCTCGAATCACAACTCCAAATCGGCAGGTCCTGCAACACGCCCAGTTCCGTGACGCCAAAGAGATGGACCTTCCTTTGGGCTCCATGAATCCGCTTCACAGCGGATTCAAGCTGACGGAAGTTTCTCCCCTGCTCACACTGGCCAATGGCGATGATATCGTACCCGTAGTCGATCAGGCGCTCGATTTCGCCATTGTAAAGGTTATGCACAACCGGGACAGGGGCCAACCCGGCAGCTTCAAGTTCCAGCTGGTTGTTCATGTTCTCATCGAACCCGTGAGGTGTGAAATTCTCATCGAGGTTGAAGAGAAAATTGTAGTACGGTGACGTAAGAGAGCAGAAATGTGCGTATGCCGTCAGGATATCCTTCGGCCTTTTGGCCCATTTGCTCTTGTTGAGCGTGTAGGCTCCGGAGTCGAGGATAAGGCTTCCGATCTTGTCCCTGTGGACTTCCTGAAAGTCGTCAAAGGGCTGTTCCACGGCATAGCTCAACAGCACGTTGAGCAGCTGTTCAGGGAACAATTTATGAAAAGCCATCACATGAGAAATCAACGGCGACGAGATATGAAGCAGCATATTTCCTCCTAGAAAAACGCCCCCCAGCCTTTCGACTGAGGGGCGCAGGACAGCTTATTCGTTCGAAGCCGCAGCCACGTCGGGAGTGGATGGAATCTGCGGCGGGACCGGCGGTGCACTAGCAGCAGTTTCCGCCGTGGTGTCGGCGGGGGAGGTACCGGACAACCGGTGCTTCAGGGCCTCCAAGTCCTGGATCAGCGCGTCGATCCGGTCGATCTGGATGTCCTTGCTGACCGAGGGGGACTTCAGGAGGGTTGCCACCGTGTCGCGGATTTCCTGGGCCTGCTCCTGGAAATTCCTAGGCGGCTTGTTCGCATCGGTGGTAAGGACTGAGGGGCGCTTCTTATTTTTGATGACCCGATCGAGGTACTTGGCCGGATCGCCGCCGGTGTCGGAGGCGGTTTTCATCGCATCGATGTCCTTCTTGGTCACCTCGAAGCCGCACTCCATGAATTTTCTGACGAATTCTTTCCCGACCTGGATCTTATTGGTTTTCAGCTTCGACATGGCCATGCCAAGCCCGACTTCGAAGCGCAGTTCGGTGGCGTCGGCGCAGTTCTTGAGCTCCACTTCGTATTTCTCAAGAAAATCCTTAACCGGGTGGAGGGGATCAATGTCTTCAATCTGTTTCAGGATCGGGGCCAGTGCCGCCAACTTCTCGATTCCAAACACTGCGTAGTCCAGCGCGTCCGGGATGCGAGCGATGTCCATATGTTTCTTACGAGTGCGGCTTTTCATCCGCTTGGTAGTGAGATGTTCATCACACCATTTTTCAAACCCATCTTTCAGGCTGTTACGGCTCGAAATAACGTACTGGGCGCGCAGAAGAGCTTTGCCCGACATGTAAGCACGATGCCCGTTTTCCGCATCCAATTCGGCGACGGCCGCGTCGATGGCATCGTTATTGGAGATGATAACCCGCTCGAGCTCTTCAAGGCCCAAGGAGTCAATTTTCTCCAGGGTCAGGTTGACCAGCCTATTCTCATCGTCCTCGGATACGTCGGAGATGAGTTCCCCATGCGGGCTGATCTCGATCCCAGTCTGCCCCACGCCGCCGGTGAATCCCGCCATCTGCTGGATCCGATTATTGCGGACCCTGTTATAGAGTTCGGTAGGAGTAGCCGATCGCCCCTTCACCAAGGTGAGGGTAGGAGTACCGATATGACCGGCGGACATGCCGGTTCCCCCAGTACCACCATAGCCAAGCGCAGCATTATGAACCCCATCATCGAAATCACTGCTCATGGATTTTCTCCAATGTTTGTACGCATCGGGCATTTCCTAAAGGCAATAAGACAGAAATGCCTCGTGGTACGTTGAGAACTTATCCCTATCTCGATTGTCAAAGACCAGTATCCACCACGGCAGTCGGCGCGGCGGGATGGGCGGTCTCGCTTGCAGCGGGAGCACCCTCCTTGAGCGGGGTGGTCACCGGATCGCACTGCAGGTCTGGCTGTGTGTACGGCCAAACGGGTCCTTCTGTGGCCGAGGTTTCGTGATTTCCGATAAGGCTTGATGAGCGAGTGTCACCATCACCAGAACTTGCTGCGAACGTACCTCGATTTTATGATCGGGATTGCCGGCGGGAGCTGGTCGCTGTTGAGACGAAGTGAGTTCTGTGATAGGCTTGAAGTGAAAAAGTCCTTTGGATTTGCCTGGCGATTCATTGCCGTGACTCATGGAGTCCTCCTTGAGGTGGGATGGAAAGAGTGTTTAACCAATTGAAATAAAAAACAATTTTGTTGATAGGCTATGGGGGTGAGTGATAGGCTATCCGCAATGCTGACGCACTGATATTTAACGACATTTTTTTTTTATTCGGAAAACAATCCAAGGGAAAACACCATGAACGCAGTCGCGAGGTGGGGCGGATATTCACACGGGAAAATTTCGCAAGGAATTTTTTTGCCGACTCTTGGGGACCGGGCTGGAGTGGGCATATTGTGGTAAAATATCGATTATGAACTTGAAAATTTTTTAACATGTGTGTATACATTTGTTCAGGTAGACTAACAAAACTCGCTGCCATAGAGAAAAGGAAGTATGTTATGGTATTTAATAGGAATGATAGTGAGATCGAAAATAAATTGTTAGAAGGTTATAATTTTGCAAATGAGAGTGTAGTCATTGAAGATGTGTGTGCTATTTTTTTCAATGCTGGCGAACCAAAGTCCGGTAAGGAAACTTTAAAAATTTTAAATGATTGTATCGATGCGTATGAAAATAATTTCGAACGAAGGATGAGCACCAAGCCTTTCACTGATATATTTGAAATATTATCTGAACTTAAAAAAGAAAAGAAAGATACCTTGCGTTTGCCGTTTTTGGATATGTTGAAATCGATAGACTATGATAAGATTTGTGCCGTAATGAGATTGTGTGGCGCTCAAATACCTCCAAAGAGCTGTATTAAAAAATTAAAAGCTGGAGGAGATTTTAATTTTAGATTTAAGAAGCTTATAACCGGGATTGATTTTTTGAAATTTAATATGGATGATTTCTATAATTGTTTTGATGCTTTAAAAGATGCAAAAGATGGAGATTTTGAAGCTTACTTTGATTCAATGTTTTTGGTTTCTACATATATGCTGATGTTAAAAGTTTGCACTTCGTTATATCAATATGATGATATGAAAAAAGAAATTTTAGAAAAAAATGTGGCAAATTTTGTCCTTGTGGCTGTGAAGCTTTGCATCGTAAAGCAATATAAATCCTCAAAAGACAGAGAAAGTATTTTGCAGGCTCTGCTCGTCTTGACGAATTTCATGTGCTTTGATGTTGCTCAGTTAGAGCAATTGGTATATTCTGATAAAATAATTAAAAAAATTCAAAGTGCCAATGCATCTAGAGAAAGAAAAAAAGCCTGGAAACACTTAGACGAATATTATGATAGGGCAGTTAAATTGGCCATGGAACGTTGGGAAGCAAAAGATCAACGTCTCCATCACCAAATGGCCAATGACTTGATGACTGAGATTAATAGCCCTATTGTAGAGAAAATTCGGATAGAAGTATTAAAAGAATATTCAAGAAAAGATCCAAATCAACAAAATGAAGATGCATATAAAGATGAAATTAAAAAGCGTATTGCATATGAAACAATGTCGGTAAGAACATTGAAGAAAAAATTGCAGCCTATTGCGGTAAAATATAAAAGATTTTATGATCCAGGCTCGCGAGCTAGGAAAAATTAATTTAAGAACATGCTTTGTAAGTAATATTTCTCACCTCATGTGTTTTCTTAGATTGTATTAGTAAACAAGCTATCGTAGTTGTCATGTCAAAGAGGGGCGGTGTCCTCTTCTTCGCAGTACCCTGCGATTTTGGGCAGTTTGTTTTCTTAATTATCTCGCTTTTCCCACTTCATCCCTATTTTCCAGACCTGAGTGCTGAAAATTCCAGGGTATGACTTTTTAGGTTACCACTTTCCAGGACTTCCAGCGCTCTTTTCCCCTATCTTTCACCACTTTTCTTCGAATCGAAGCGCAGCTAATCCATCGTCTTTTCGTATGAAATAAGTGCATGGCATTCCGAACCAATTCTGCTCCAATTATCTGTTATTATTGTAAATATATAGACAAGATGACGCCGTTCACCATTTTTGGTAGTGCTTCGGCATGGATTGGATCACCGGCATCCTCATGGGCATCGTGGCTCTCATCGCGCTCGGGGCTGTCCTGCTCGTCGTCAAATCCGGGAACGACAGACCGGTCCCAGAACGATTCGATTTCGATGGGTACAAGGAACGCGAACTTTCTCAGCGAGGTTTGTTTGATAAGACGAAGTGGCGGTGATACTGTCGTTAAGATTGATGTGATGGCGGACAAATAGAAACAACAAAAGCTTGCCTTCATCGTCTACAATGTGTCTTTATTGAACTTTATATTAGGCTTCAAGAGACCTCCTCTATGTCGTAGATCCAATCTACGTCTGTAAAGTTGTCGTATGCAATGACAACCAATCGAAAGATATCTTATTTACTCAAATTGAAACGCAGCTAATTCATCTGAAATACGTATGAATAAATGCATGGCATTTCGAATAGAACAGATCGATTTCAAACAAATTAATCGTCTTCGGGCAGCATCAGCGTCAAGACTGGCTCCCCCTGATCACCAGGACCGATGTGTGCGATGATGTCCACGGTCTCCGTCCGCCCTGGTTCCATGAGGAACGCGATCCTGATGGTGGCCCGATCCGCGCCAGGGTGGCTCTTTTTTGCTGAACAGAGCACCAGAAACAGCAGATCGTGGAGGCGGCCAGTCGTACTTTGCCCTTCACCGGTCAACCCGGCTGGCGGTTCGACGTATCCGTGGTAGAGGTGCTCGGAGACGGCGGTGTGGACCTTGAAGCCGACAGCCCTGGCGGCGTCGGTGACGTCGATGAGTACACCGTCAGCGATGGCCTGTGCCCGAGTGTAGCTGTAGATCACGTTCCAATCGTTATCGGCGGTCATCGTCTGGCTCCTTTCCTTGCGTAGGTAAAATATCATCCAGTTTTCTTCGGAAATTCTGGCACAACTCGAGACCGACTTCAGCGCATGAGCGGACCATATCTTCCGATGCTTCTGAAGAAGATTTATCCATGATCTTAAAAAGCTGTTCTACTGGTCGGAACGCATTGATGATCTCTGACTTCAACTCAAGAATATCTGGTTGATCGTGTTCCATACGAATTTAATCCTTACGATTGATGCCATATTTTCTTGATATATCGCGACGATGAATAAATAATCGCAGGACGCCACGGCTGACGCCCTGCGATCACATTGAAGATGTTAACCGTCGGCGTCGTCGTTCATCTCCCGCACAAAGTCCTCCTGCTCTGCGGCGGGCATCCGTTCGAAGGAATCGTACATCTCTTGCCGCTCGGGATCGGGACCGAGATCAGGAGCGCCTGGAATAACGACCGGTCCAAAAGGATTCTCAACCATAATGCCGACCTCCGTAACTTTGTTCAGAATTACAATAGATTGTCGTGGTATGCTGCCAAGGCAGCTACAGGGGAAAGGATACCCTCGGCGCTGGGGCCAGGTCACGGGGGAGGCGGAGAAATTGGACGCGCCAGCACCGGAAACGGACGTTGGCCCGGAGCGGGGTTTCCTGAGAGATCGGGGCTGGGGGAGCCCAATGGGGAAGGTCACGGGGGAAAGGTCCGGGAGGGGGCAGGAGGGAGCGAAATACAGGGGTGTCTGGGGTGGGAGCACAACCCCAAAATTCCTCCAAGGGGGTGCTGGGACTACTTTCTCAGTGAAAGCATCGATATTTTAGCTAGTTCTGGGATGCAGGGGCCTGCTTCTTCTGATTTTCAGCAGATAGGGCAGGGAAATAGGCCGGGTTTGAGTGGGGAAGTGTGTTGACGGCGGTTGAATTTTTTCTTGCAAACACAGTCAGATGCATCGTTTTTTGCGAAAACGGTCCTAAAACGATGTGCTGGATGGCAGCTTCCTGCCATTTTTCACTGTCAATTTTGGCGGAAACCCCTGAAACAGCCCTGAACCGGGTCTAGTGGTGGCGGAGGGCAGTAGACAGAACCTGAGCTACGCATGTTGCACCTTTTTGTTTAATCAAACAACATACTGCCGAGAATTAGTCAACCGAAAATTCTACTTTTCGTGATAGTGACTCAGTTGTAATCCGCATGCAGCTCCCTGGTTCACCACTAACCATCGGATATTTCGACTCAAAATTTTGAAGCATAGATTTTTATCATCACCCATCTCAGGCAATCCCCGTTTCTCTCCCCTCCGTGAGAAAGCTTGAACTGGGGCTGAGGGAAACGGACTTTGCCCCGGAGCGGGGTTTCCCTGAGCGTTGGGATCAAGGGGAAGCCAATGGGAAGGTCACGGGGGAAAGGTCCAGGAGGGGGCAGGAGGGAGCGAAATACAGGGTGTCCGGGGTGTGAGCACAACCCCAAAATTCCCCCAAGGGGGTGCTGGGACTACTTTCTC
>Ga0268263_1002677_pt1 | contig 11112 bp, 9 predicted proteins | sample Biomet5_FD_190358 | JGI IMG/M metagenome (GOLD analysis project Ga0268263, IMG submission 190358) | Microbial communities from bioreactor (seeded with sewage sludge) at LBNL, California, USA - Biofuel metagenome 5 (SPAdes) (version 4) | ecosystem: Engineered > Bioreactor > Anaerobic >... | reverse complement strand
CGGCTCGCCAGTCTCGACTCGCTTCAGCGCCTGCGCGAAGTGGTCGGCCAGCGCCACCTCCAGGGCCGGGGTCAGGCTAAGCCCGTGGCGTCGCTTGAGCCCGGTGGACAGCGTCGTGGTGGCGCTGAGCACTTCGTAGGGCAGTTCGAGCAGCACCCGGAAGCCGCCGCTCTTGGCCAGCCCCGTCATTCGGAAGACCCGCTCCACCTTGGACTCGTTCACCACCTGGCCGCGGCTGGTCAGATAGCCGACCCCGGCACCGGTGGCGATCACCTCCTCGTGGGCGTCATCCACGGCCATCACAATGTTGTTGTTGTAGATCCGTTTGATGACCAGCATTGACCCTCCTGTGTGTGGGGGTTGCCGCCCGTGGCGGCGGGCGGCAACCCGAGTGGTCCGCCGTGGGTCAGTTGGCCTTGGGGCCGACGACGAACAACGGTGAACCTGCCTCGACCGGCCCATCGGCCAGCACAGTCAGTTGCTGCGACTTGGCCAGATTGGTCACCACGACCGGGCTGATCACCGAGCACCCAGCCGCGGTGATAGCTGCTGCGTCGAACTCCAGTAGAGCCTGGCCGGCGGTGACCCGCTGGCCCTGCTCGACCAGCAGCGTGAACGGAGCGCCGTCCAGGCGAACCGTCTCGATGCCGACGTGGATCAGCAGGTCGATTCCCGAGTCGGTTCGCAGCCCGATCGCGTGGGCGCTGGCCGGGGCGGCGACGATCGTGCCGTTGGCCGGGGCGATCACCTTGTTGGAGTTGGGGACGATCGAGACGCCCGGCCCGATCAGGCCGCCGGCGAACACCGGATCCCCGGTCTTGTCCAGCGGACGGACGACGCCGGCCAGCGGTGAGGTCACCGTCACCGGCACGGTGGATGCGGTGGCGTCCGACGACCCGCCGAACCCGGTGGCACCCCGTGGTGCGCTTACCTCGGTCTCGGTGGCGAAGCTGGACATGGTGCCGGGCTTCTCGTAGCCCCAGATCTGGATCAGAACCACAGCCACCACGACAGCGGTGATCAGACCGAGTACGGCACCCACCATTGGGACGAACAGCGGCAGGGCCAGGATCGGGGCCGGGCTGAAGCCGGTCATCACCGTGTGGAACAGTCCGAGCACCAGGCCGGACGCAGCCGCGGAGATCACCTCGATGACCAGCAGCCGTCGGTAGCGCAGCACGAAGCCGTACAGCGTGGGCTCGGTGATACCGCCGATGACGACCGAGAGGCTGGCGGCGGCAGCGGTATCGCGCAGCGGCTTGTTCCTCTCACGAGCGGCCTTGATCAGCATGCCCAACGCGATGCCCATCATCGCGTACTGGTAGCCGGCGCCGGCGCCCAGGATCGCCGAACCGCCGTTGGCCATCTCGACCAGGCCGATCGTGATGATGGCCCAGTGAATGCCCAGCGAAACCAGCAGCACCCACACCGCAGGAACCACCAGGTAGAACAGGAATGGTGCGCTGGTGCTCAGCCAGGACGTCCCCGAAGCGATCCCGTTGGCCACCACCGACCCGATCGGGCCGAAGACCAGCACGGTCAGCGGCACCAGGATCAGCAGCTCAAGGGTCGGGTTGAACACCTGCTGGAGCGCCTTCGGCATCCAGCGCTTCAGCCCGCGATCCAGGCCGGCCAGCGCCAGCGCGATCAGCAGCGACGGGAACATGGTGTTCGCGTAGCCGTACATGAACAGCGGCAGTCCGAACGCCTGCGCGATGGTCCCGGTCTCGCCGATGCCGACGAAACTCGGATGCAGCAGGGCAGCGGCGATCGTTGCACCCAGGTAGGGGTTGGCGCCGAGCTTACGACTCGCGGTGAAGCCGACGAAGATCGGCAGGAAGTAGAACACGGCATTGCCGGCCGCGCTCAACACCAGGTAGGTCGGGTCGGTCGCGGCCAGCACGCCGAACTGGGTGAGCAGCAGGGCCAGCACCTGCACCAGCGCGGCGCCGGTGATGGGGGCCAGCAGCGGCTGGAAGGTCGCGCCCAGGAAGTCGAAGACCCGATCCAGTGGGCTGGCCTTCGCTGCGCCGGTGGACGGGGTGGCTTCGGCCAGTCGAGCCCAGCCGGGAAGTGCCATCACTTGATCGCGGACCTGCTCGACGTGAGTGCCGATCACCACCTGGATCTGGCCGCCGGCCTTGATCGCCTGGAGGACACCCGGAATCCGACCCAGCTCGGCCAGCTCCACTTTGGATTCGTTCTTCACGACAAAGCGCAGCCGGGTGGTGCAGGATCCGACCCACGTCACATTGTCGGAACCACCCACCTTCGCCGCAATCTCCTGCGCGAGGGTTGTTGTCTCGCTTGCCATCATTTCCTCTCACTTCTTTGGTCAGGAAGTCGAGAGGTCTCGCCTGCACCTAACGCAAAAAAAGACCCCAACCGTCGCTCAACCGACGGCGGAGGTCTCGCCTGCGTGCGCAGTAGCAATCCTCATTGATGGGGCTGTGTGCCCGCGGAAATGTTCGCGCTCGGACTGGCGGGTGTCAACCCCCGTCCGCCTGAAGTGGTCCTGACTTGGGCATTGTTTCCACTGTGAGAATGGGACGAGTCAGGCCAGAGCGCTCAGCCGCACCGAACGGCTGCGAGTGAGGTGTGCCTCCATGGCGGCGCGGGCTGCGGCGTCGTCCCGGTTGCGGATGGCGTCCAGGATCGCGGCATGCTCGGCGTTGGTGATGTGCAGGTCATCGGTGCGTCCGGGCGGGCCCTGGTCGTAGATCCGCAGCTGCGCCGACCAGCGCTCCAGGGTGGACGAGATCGTCCGATTGTGAGCGGCCTCCCACAAGGCACGATGCCAGGAGGCGTCGGCCTCGTGGCCGGCCAGGGCGTCGCCGGCTTCGGTGCTGGCCCGGTGCAGGCTCTCCAGCCGGAGCAGATCCAGATCTGTGCGCTTGCGGGCCGCGGCGGCGGCAGCAGCCGGCTCGAGAGCGATTCGGCCTTCGTAGATCTCGATCACATCTTCGGCGGTACCGGTGCGGACGCGGAAGCCGCCTTCGGTGCGCTCGATCAGCCCTTCATGCTGCAGCGCGGTCAGCGCCTCGCGCACCGGCGTCCGCGAGACCCCGTAGCGGGCGGCCAGGGACGTCTCCAGCAGCCGCTGGCCCACCGGAAACTCGCCGCTGAGAATGTCGGCGCGGATTCGCAGGTACTGGTCGCTGGCCAGGGACTCTGCTCCGCTGCGGCTCAACATGTGCCCTCCCGTGTCGACTACTGCATGCATCTTCGCACAGGTCGGCCTCCGGCTTGGGGTGATGGCACTTCACGGCGTCCAGCGGACGGCACCGCCGGCGCACTCCTGTCGAGTGACGAGGATCTCGAAGGGCTGCGTGTGCGGATCTCGGCGCGGGGGCTTCGAGCTCGTCGCTGGATGCGGTCACATCAGGAAGAGTCGCGCACAGTCGGTTTCGTTGCAGCCAGTCCGAGGATTCCGGGCGCGACTGATGTTGGCCAGATGGCTGCCGGTTCGCGGTTCTGCAGCCCTCTTCGGTGGCTGAGCTGGTTTGCTGAGGTCATGCAGCGCAACGCAATAGGTGTTCGGAGTCGCAGCCGGATCGTCTACACGGCCGGGGCCGTTGCCGCGGTGGTGACTGTGCTGGCCGCCGGCTGCACGACGGCCGTCCCGGTTCCTCCGGCTGCGCCAGGGGCGACGGCGCCATCGTCACCGGCCTCGGGCACACCCGGCCCGGCCACGAGCGTTCATGTGAAGCTCGTGGTGAAGTCCGATGTGGCCACCACGGTCCACTACAGCGACGGGCAGACGACGCAACGGGTGGAGGCGCGCGGAGGCGAGGATGCGTTCGAGTTCGATGCGCCAGTGCCGTGGGTGATCGCCGGGACGGCCACGGCGAACATCTCGGCGATGGCCACCTGCCAGCTTTATGTCGACGGTGTGCTGGTGACCGACAAAGACCCGCAGCAGTCGACGATGGCGGTGTGCGCTGCCGCCCAGCAGGCGCCGTGGCCTACGGCCGAGGGCGACGATGGCGCACCCGCGGTACTCGTCGGCGGCGCTGGTAGCGGGACCTCTTGGTACGGCTGGGTGATCAATGACTGGGTGGGCTCGCGAGTGGGCAAGTCCCTGGGAGTCGGTGGCAACCAACCCAGCGGACAGGCCCGAGTGATCGCCGTCCCGCAGAAGGGCTCAGGTACCGCGACCTGCAGGATCCAGGCCGGAAAAGCAAGCCCGACGACCAGTGAGACCCACGAGCCCGGCGACATTGCGACCTGCGCCGCGACCTGGGGCTGAAACGCGCCCGGAAGACGAAAGAACCCTCCGTCGGCCGAGGTGGCCTCACGAAGGGCTGGCGTTGAAGCTCCCCCGCCTGGACTCGAACCAGGAACCTACGGATTAACAGTCCGACGCTCTGCCAATTGAGCTACAGGGGATCGCGCTGGGCGCGAGTAGGTACGTTAGCAGAACTTCAGCGAACGTCGTACTCCGAGCGCAGCCGGGCCAACTCTGCCGCCACAAGCTGGTCAGTGAGGACGGATTCGGGCGCGGTGCCGGTGGTGGGCTCGACGTGCCACTCCAGTGGTGAGTCGCCACGGCCGAGGTCGCGGCGAGCGCTGATCACTGCGGCCCCGGGCCCGCTGAGGTCGACGACGCGTTGCACGACGATGCTCTCGGTGACTCGCTCGTTGAAGACTTCGGGCAGCCGTCCGCTCTCAGTGAGGTGCAGTGAATGCTCGGTCTGATCCTGACCGCGCCAATGCAGCTGCTGGCTGTCTCGGTCCCAACCGCCGTGGGTGATCTGGTGCCAAGGCTGATGACTCCATCCGTCCGCGGCGGGGTACCAGAGGCTGTCGGTGGTGGCCACGACCTGGCCGTCCGCGCTGGAGCCCACAGCAAGCACAGCACTACGTCCGATCAGCGGGATCAGTCTGGGATCGGTCTGTTGCCTTGCGAAGAGTGCCATGACTCCATTGTGCGCGTTCAGCTGCCGATCAGCTTCCACATTGCCGGACGATCCGGCTCGGCCCAATCCAGGCTCGCCAGCCGTGATCGGTCGAACCACGAGATCACATCGTGGTCGGGACTGGTCGCCGGCAGCGGGGTCAGTGAGTGGACGAAGTAGCAGGCAAGGCTGATCGGGCCGTCCGGGGTCCAGGTGGTGGTCCGATCCAGCAGCGCGCCGATCTCGGCTTCGACGTCGAGTTCCTCGCGCAGTTCCCGCAGCAGGCCTTCGTGGGGCTCTTCGCCGGGCTCGACCTTTCCTCCCGGGAACTCCCAGCGGCCGCCCGAACGCAGGTGTGGTCGACGACGGCAGGCCAGGACATAGTCCTGCTCGGCGAACACGGCCGCGACGACGTCCAATCCACACCCCCTGATGGCCACTGTCTCACACCGTGCCTAACCAGGGGCAGGGGCCATCAGATGCATCAGCCAGTTTTCGTCGGTTCGGATCAACGCGAATCGGGTCGGACGTCCGGACAGGCCACCACCGGGACGCCCATGCAGAGTGATGATCACCTCGTCGTCGTGCCACTTCTCCAGTTGGTAACTGCCGGCATCCCAGATCCGGACGGTGCCGGCTCCGTATTGACCGGCCGGGATCGTCCCTTCGAAGCTGCCGTAGGCCAGCGGATGATCCTCGGTCTGGACTGCCAGCCGATTCTGCCTCGGATCGGTGGGCAGTCCCTTGGGTACGGCCCAGCTGACCAGCACCCCGTCGTGCTCGAGCCGGAAGTCGTAGTGCAGCCGCCGAGCGTGGTGCTCGTGGACGACGAAGGAGCGACCGTCGCTGGCCGGAGCCGGTTGTGTCGGAACCGGTTCGGGGGTCTTGGCGTCATCGCGCAGACTGCGGTACCTCGCCAGCCGGTCCGCGCGAGTGAGCAGGGGAGCGAGCAGGTCGCCGTCGGAAAGCCGCTCCAGCACCTCGGCGAACTCCAGTTGGCGTAGGCCCGGCCGGCCCAGCTCGTCCCAGCTCCTCGGGGCGGCTACCCAGGGACGCTCTCGGCCGCGCAGAGAGTACGGCGAGACGGTGGTCTTGGCACCGTTGTTCTGGCTCCAGTCGACGAAGACCTTGCCGTCGCGCCCGGAGCGACGCATCACCGAGGTGACCCGCTGCGGGTGAGCGGCCTGCAAGGCATTGGCCAGTTCATGGGCAACTGTCGAGGCATGCTCGGTGCTCAGCGTGCCGTCCAAGGACGCATAGAGGTGGATTCCCTTGCTGCCGCTGGTCACCGGGATCGCGGTCAGCCCGGCCCCGGCCAGCGCCTCACCGACCCAGCCGGCCACCTCGGCGCACGCCTCCAGACTCACCCCCTCGCCCGGGTCCAGGTCGAGCACCAGCCGGTCCGGCGGCTGCGGAGTGCCGTCGGTGGCGAACCGCCACTGCGGGACGTGCAGCTCCAGGGCGGCCAGGTGGGCCAGCCAGACCAGGGTGGCCACGTCGTCGGCCACCGGGTAGTCGTTGGGGCCGGAGCGATGCTCGATCCGGTACCGGTGCACCCAGTCGGGAGTGCCGTCGGCCAAGTTCTTGGCGAAGAACACATTCGGCGCCTGGATACCGTCTCCGACGCCATCGGGGTAGCGCTTGCGGGTGATCGGGCGCTGCCGCAGGTGCCCCAGCAGCACTGCGGCCACCTCGGCGTAGTAGGCGATCACCTCGGCTTTGGTGGTGCCGGTGGCCGGATAGAGCACCTTGTCCAGGTTGGTCAGCGACAACTCGCGGCCGTCGATGATCACTTCTTTGGTGCTCATCTGCTCATCCTGGTCCGGCTGGCGGCCGCCGTCGAGGCCGAGCTCTCCCCAGCTACAGAACTGCCGAGCCGAGTGCCTGCCCGATCGGCTCGCGGATCACCAGCTCGGCGCGCGAGTCCATCGACGTCTTGCTGGCATTGATCAGCACCAGATGCTCACCGGTGAAAGCCCTGGTCATGCTCGCGGCGGGCTGGACGACCAGGGAGGTCCCGCCAACGATCAAGGTGTCGGCGGCGGCCAATTCCTCCAGCGCCTCCTCCATGACCTGCATGTTCAGTGACTCCCCGTACAAGACGACGTCCGGCTTCACGGTTGCGCCGCACTCACAACGCGGAATGCCCTCGGCGGCCAGAATCGTCTCCATCGGATAGCTCGCTCCGCAGCGCGTGCAGTAGTTGCGCAGCACGCTGCCGTGCAGCTCCAGCACCCGCTTCGAGCCGGCAGCCTGGTGCAGGCCGTCGATGTTCTGGGTGATCACGGCGCTGAGTTTGCCCTGTTCCTCGAGCCTGGCCAGGGCCAGATGTGCGGGGTTCGGGCGAGCCTCGGGGTGCAGCAGGTTCGTCCGGTAGTAGTCGAAGAACTCTGCGGTGTGGCTGATGAAGAAGTTGTGGCTGAGGATCTCTTCGGGCGGGTAGTAGGGGCCCAGTCGGCGCTGATACAGACCTTGACCGGATCGGAAGTCCGGGATGCCGCTTTCGGTGGAGACTCCGGCCCCGCCGAAGAAGACGATCCGTTGGGCGGATGCGATCACTTCAGCTAGTGGTGAACTCACGGTTCGACCCTAGCTCTCGGTCGGCTGTCGGGCACGTCAGCGCCGGATTCCGGCCAGGAATAGGCTGCCCGGCATGCATCAGCAGTTGGCTGCGCCGATCGACGCTGCGCCGGCCCGAGCCGGAATCGGCGAGCGCCTGGCGACGATGATTCAACACCCGACGGTCTCCGCGGAATGGGACGTGACCGGGCCGACCCCGTTCACCGAGTTCCAGGCACTGTTGGCCGAGCTCTATCCGTTGGTCCACTCCCGGCTGGAATGTGAGCGGATCGGCGAGCTGGGCCTGGTCTACCGGTGGGTGCCTGCCACCCCCAACGACGCCGCTCCGGTCGTGCTGATGGGCCACTACGACGTGGTCCCGGTGGCCGGTCAGGAGTCCGCATGGACGAAGCCGCCGTTCTCCGGCGAGATCGCCGACGGCCACGTGTGGGGCCGTGGTGCCCTGGACGACAAGGGTGCGGTCTGCGTGTTGCTGGAGGCGGTGGAGAACCTGCTGGCCGAGGGCTGGGCTCCGGCCCGCGAGGTGCTGATCTGCCTGGGGGGCGACGAGGAGGTCTATGGGCGTTCGGCACAGCAGATCGCGACCACCCTGCGTGAGCGTGGAGTGCAACCCTGGTTCGTCCTGGACGAGGGAGGGGCGATCACCGAGATCCCATTCCCCGGAGTCAGCGGCTGGTTCGGCATGGTCGGGCTGGCAGAGAAGGGGGTGATGACCGTCCGGCTGAGCGCCGCAGGCACCGGCGGGCATGCGTCCGCGCCGTCCGGGCTGACCGCCGTCGGACGCATCTCACGAGCCGTCAGCCGGCTCAACCGCAACCCGTTCCCGATCCGACTGCCCAAGACCGTCCGGCAGTTGTTGGCCGCCATCGCCGACCATGCCGAGCCGAAGTACGCCCGGCTCTATCGGGCCGCGCTGGCCGTGCCGGCGCTGACCAGCCGGCTGCTCACTCTGGCCGGCCCGGACGCCCGGGTGCTGGTTCAGACCAGCCTGGCCGCGACGATGCTGGCCGGGGGCAGCAGCGCCAATGTGCTGCCCTCGCAGGCATCGGCCATGTTGAACATCCGGGTGAACGTGGGGGAGAGCACCGCCGGTGTGCTGGCGCGGCTCCGGCGAGTGATCGCCGACCGTGAGGTCGTCGTCGAACTCGTCGAGGGCGATGAGCCGACCCCCGAATCCGGCTTCGACAATCACGCTTGGCGGGTGCTGGCCGCCGCCGTCGAGGCCGGCTACCCCGGCGTCCCGGTGCTGCCGTACCTGACCACCGCCGCCACCGACGGACGCCACTGGCATCGGTTCACCCCCGACGTCTACCGCTTCGCCCCACTGCTGATGGACGCCGCCCAGCGCGGCAGCATCCACGGCGACAACGAGCATGTGTCGATCGACACTCTGCAGCGCGGCGAGCGCTGCTACCGGGCGCTGCTGAAAGGGTTGCCGGCATGAGCACTCCCGCCCCGATCACCGACCCCGGACGGGTGCGCTTCGGCGCGCTCGGTGCCGTGGTCGGCTTCCTGGTCTTCGTCGAACTGACCAGCGGGGTGATCCAGGGCTTCTACACCCCGATGCTCACCGACATCGCCCGCTACTTCGGCGTCCCCGATGCCGACGTGAACTGGCTCGAAGGCGGCCAGATGATGGCGGCCGCTTTGACCATTCCGGCCTTCGCCAAGCTCGGCGACATGATCGGACATCGCAAGATGCTGCTGATCTCCACCGCAGTGACCGCACTGGCGAGCATCGCGATGCCGCTGGCCGGCAACTTCTGGCTGTTCCTGGTCGCCTGGTCACTGCAGGGGTTCTACATTGTGTGGCTGCCCCTGGAGACCGCCCTGATCTACTCCCGGGCCCGGTCCACCGGGCATCCGGCCGCGCTCACTCGACGGGCGGCCGGGCTCCTCGTCGGCGCCCTGGAGACCGGCGTGATCCTGGCCGCTCTGGCCGGCGGTCAGCTGGTCGAGGTGCTCGGCCTGCCGAGCGTGCTGTGGATCCCGGCGATCGCGGTGATCGCCTGCTTCTTCATCATCTGGTTCGGGGTGAAGGAGTCGCCCGAGCTGCACGGCGGACGCTTCGACACCGTCGGCTTGATTCTGGTCGCGATCGCACTGCTCGGCTTCACCGGTGGACTGTTCCTGCTGCGGGTCTACGGTCCGGGCAGCCTGGTGGCCTGGCTGGTCACACTGGTCGGGCTGGTGCTGATGTGGCCGTTCATCGCCTGGGAATTGCGTCACAACGATCCGGTGGTGGATGTGCGGATGTTCACCAATCCGGCGCTGTGGCCGGTGTTCCTGACCGCCGGCTTGTTCGGGGTCAGCGTGCTCGGCGCGCAAGCGCCGCTATCCACCTTCGCCCGCACCGATCCGTCCGTCTACCACTACGGGCTGGGTGCCAGCAGCGGGATGACCTCGATCCTGATCGGGGTCTACGTCTTGATGTTGGCTGTGGGCGCGTTGCTGCTGCCGGTGGTCACCAAGCTGATTGCGCCGCGGGTCGCCCTGATCGGCGCCAGTGCCATGGTGGCGCTGGGCTACCTGCTGTTCCTGCCCTTCCACGCCAGCTTCGTCGAGACCCTGCTGAACATGGTGATCGCCGGGATCGGCTCCGGTGCCCTGGTCGCCGCGCTACCGGCGGCGGCTGCCGCGGCCGCTCCGCCGAGCCAGACCGGTGTCGCCACGGGGCTGACCAACTCGGTGAAGACGGTGGGTGGCGCCGTCGCGTCCGCCGTGTTCGGGATCGCATTGGCCACCCACCCGGACGGTACCGCAGCTGGCACTGCCGGCTCCTTCAGCGGCTACCTGACCGTGTGGACGGTCTGCGGGCTGACGGCGCTGGCGGCGGCGATCGCGCTGGCTGTCGTCCCGAAGGCCGCGTTCAGCGATCAGCCGACCTCAGCGGAGTAGCTCCAAGATGGTGGCGCCGACGCCGTCGGCGTCATTGCCGGCCACCTGGTGCAGGTCGGGACGCTTCAGGCTGGAATGACAGTTCGCGACCACGTAGCCGCGTCCGGCCCACTGCAGCATGTCCAGGTCGTTGGGCATGTCGCCGAAGGCGACCACATCTGCTGCATCGATACCCAACTCGGTGCACAGCAGCGCCAGCGTGCTGGCCTTGCTGACCCCGATCCGGGTGAGTTCGATCATCCCGTACGGGTGGCTGGTGGCTGCGTGGGTGAGGGTGAGCCGGTTGCCGACCACCGGAGCGGCCAGCTCGGTCATGGTGTCTGAGGCCAGCGCGGGATGGAAGCCGAGCAGCTTGATCACCTTCCCCAGCGAGGCGACCAGTTCGGGCAGCGTGCCCAGGTGATGGCCGGGCTCATTGCGCTGCCGTGACGGGGAGTCCGGTTCACAGCCGAAGCCGGTGCCGGTCTCGAAGCCGAAGCTGATCCCGGGGATCACGGTGCGCAACTCTTCGGCGACCTCCAGCGCCGCCGATGTGGGCAGCGGAAACTCGTGAATGACCTTGCGAGAGGCCAGTTCGACGACGGCGGCACCGTTGCTGACGATCACCTGCGGGTGAGTAGGGCCCAACTCGTCGAGCACGCCCAGCCAACGGCTCGGGCGCCCGGTGGCCACCACGAACGGCACGTTGAGCTCGGCCGCGCGCAGCACCGCGGACGCATTCAGCGCCGACACTTCG
>Ga0268263_1002672_pt1 | contig 11125 bp, 8 predicted proteins | sample Biomet5_FD_190358 | JGI IMG/M metagenome (GOLD analysis project Ga0268263, IMG submission 190358) | Microbial communities from bioreactor (seeded with sewage sludge) at LBNL, California, USA - Biofuel metagenome 5 (SPAdes) (version 4) | ecosystem: Engineered > Bioreactor > Anaerobic >... | reverse complement strand
AGCGCCAGCGCCAGATCGCCATGGACGGCTTCCGTCGCGGCACCTTCCGGGTGCTCGTGGCCACGGACATCGCCGCCCGGGGCATCGACGTCTCCCAGGTGGCCCACGTGGTCAATTTCGACATCCCAGACACGGCCGAGGCCTACACCCACCGCATCGGCCGCACCGGCCGGGCCGAACATGAAGGGCAAGCCCATACGTTCGTCACCGGCGAGGACCTGGGTATGGTCCGGGCCATCGAAGCCCACATGAAAAAGCCCCTGCCCCGCCGCGAGGTGGAAGGCTTCACCCAGGACCCGGCCGAATGGCGGCGTCCCGCGCCCATGGCCGCGCGCCAGCCGTCGCGTAACCGTCCCTACGGTGACCGTTCCTATGGTGACCGGCCCCAGGGCGGCAATCGGTCCCGGAGCGATCGTCCCCAGGGCGAGCGCTCCTTTGGCGAGCGCTCCGGCAGCGACAGACCCCAGAGTGACCGGCCACGCAACAGCCGTCCCAGCAACGACCAGCCCCGGTCCCGGGCGCCCCAAGGTCGCTCGACCTTCGGCCTGTCCCCGGAACGTGAGGACCGCCGCGACGGCAACCGCCCCCCGCGTCGGCAGCCCATGCCCCGCGCCGATGCCAGCGCCGCTTAGGGCTGATTAGCGGCGAAGGGGTGGGAGGGGAAAAGCCTCCGGCGGCCAAAGAGCGCGGCCCTTTGGAAACCCGTTACCGGGAACCGCTCCAATCACGCAGACGTAAACGGCCCGGTTCGGAAACCTCCGAACCGGGCCGTCTTGTTTTGTGGGCAGGCTCCAATGGCCCCTGACAGGCCGTCATGCCACATTCGCCTCGCCGCCACCCAAAAGCGAAAAGGGATTCCAAAGGTGTTCTTAGACACAGGGTTTGCGAATAACCGGGATATGCCGGGATGAGACGGGATTTCGTGGGATGATCCAGCATTCTCGCGGGATTAAGGTCCAATCAAGCCGCCTGGATCAGGGACATCAGGTTTGCGGAATCCCGCTTAAACCGGCATTTTCGGACAAAATGTTTGCGGAATTAAACGCGAGCTATTTTTCTCTTTAAACACCCTTTACAGAACCTCCATAGGGTGCAGGTCTACCTTCAGCCTTACTTTCCTCTCTCTATTAGCTTTACTACTGCCTGTTGAATGACCTCGTTGTTAGCACCAAGGTCTTTTAGGGTCTTTACTGCATAGTCAATTTCTCTCTCTAATTGCCCTTCTAAAAGCCTCTTGGTTGGAATCCTTTGCTCAACCCCTTCTTGTGGTGATTCAATTTTCCCTTGTAAAAAGAATTCTCGCATTGATTCCATGTCTTGTGTTTGGCATAAAAGCTTGAGCATAGTTCCAGTTCTACTGTTATTTGTTGTAATTTTCTTGATTGGAAATTCAATAAACTTAAAAAATAAATTAACTTTGTTGATTGCCTCAATATCATCTTTGTTTCCATGGTCAAAGTGCTTGTCTATAAAAAAGAAATAATCATATTCGTCTTCAATCGAGCCGAACAGATAATACGAATATGTAAAGTCATCTCCAGCAACGACAACTTCGATAATGGTATCAAAGAAATGATATAGTTGCAAAACAAAATGCAATATATCCATTTCTTCATAGCACTGGGCGCTGTAAATTCTATTCTTAAAAATAATTCTAAAATAGATGTCGCCAAGGATATCGTCAGTATATGCCGCATTTTCTGGAAAATATGGATACAACGGGCTTCCGATGCCGTAATAGAGCCAGTCTATCGACGTACCAGTCTTTTCCGAGACCGTAATAAGCCAATTTGGTGGCACGGCTTCACTTTTTCTCGCCCTTAAAACACCTTGCCTCTTAATCCCCAAGAAATCAGCTAATTGCGAGTCGTTTTGGGCTCCGCAGGCTTCGCAGAGGCGAGCCAGCATCTCGCTGGCTCCAGTTTCACTTTTTGATGACAACGTGTAAACTTTTTGGTTCATAAAAACAGACCACGGCTTGGCAATAACTGCCTATTTTTATTGTTTTTTTATCAAATACGCTTAACACGCAAAGCGAGAAAGCGCGAACTACGACCAGATTGACAATTTTTTGTTGACCTACGTCATCCTCTGGATTACAGAAAGACCAACTTAACGAAAGAAGTCCCGATTAAATAACCCCGATCACCGGTTGCTTCAATGCCAAAAAAAGCGCGCTTTTTAGGCACTCCAGGCCAACTCCCCCTGCCGATCGGCCCAGCGGCTGCCTCGGGCCATTTGGCAGGGGACGGCAGGACCAAAGAGGCAATCCGAGAAGCCCTAAAGGCAACCATCGACTCATCCCCATTCGATAGATCGAAAATAGCAGAAGAGATAACCAGGCTTACAGGCGAGAGTGTAAGTGAGCATGCAATAAATATGTGGCTCGCTGAAAGTAAAACAGAGAGACGATTTCCTCTAGAATTTATTGCTGCGCTAGTTCAAGCAACAGGCAATCCAAGTGTGATAAAAGCGTCTCTTCGCGGAACAGATTTCATAGTAATAACAAAGGAAGAATATAAATTATTAGAGCTTGGACGAATTGTTGCTGAAGAAACGTCTCGTCGCAAGCGAAAGAAAGTTGTAATGGAGGAGTTAGGTTTATGAGAAATTCAGAGGAGATTGTCATTTGGCTTATCCGTACCGGAATAAGACAAAGTGACGTAGCAAAAAAAATTGGGATTTCTAGAAGCGCTGTATCGCAATGGGTTTGGAATAAGGCATCTTCAAACAAGATAGCAATGGTATTTAAAGAGTATGGGTGTCCGTCAAATCTGATAGAAAAAGAAAAGCTGGGAATGTAGTGGAGTTGTTATTTTCTGCCAAGGATATTTCGGTATCTTTAGGCATAACCAAAAGAGGGGTTTTGATTAAAGCCAAGAACGAAAATTGGCAATCTGAAATAGTGTCGACCCAAGGTGGAAAATCATTTCTATATTATTTTAAAAAATTGGATACCTCGACGCAGACGGCAATACTAAAAAGCTTTCCTGAAAAATTCGATACAAACAAAGAATATCAAAAATCTACTTACTCCGATTATGCCTACAACTCTGAAGCCCTTTGGGAGCATTATCGCAGCAAGTCCGAAGCGGCCCGGCAGCGGGCGGAAGAGAAGCACAAGCTTTTGATCCAGATCGAAACTCTGGTGGATGCCGGGATAAAGCGGTGCGCGGCCTTCAACATGGTCGGCAAGGCCAACGATACCAGCCCCAAGGTCATTCAGAACTGGTACTACGGCAAGGGAGCCAAGCGCGGCGTGCGGGACTACCACAAGAAGGACTGGCTTGCCGTCCTGGTGGACGAATACACAAACGCCAAGCCGAGGCAGGAAGAAAACTGCCACCCTATGGCCTGGGACTGGTTCCTTGCCCACTACTTGGACCGCAGCCGGCCCACCCTGGCCGATTCCTACCGCCGCCTTCAAGAGACCGCCGCCGTTCACGGCTGGACGATCCCATGTGCTCGGACCCTGAAACGCCGCCTGGAAAGCGAGATTCCCCCAATTCAGATTGCCTACCTCCGCGAGGGGGAAAAGGCCATGCGCCGGTTCTACCCGGCCCAGGAGCGGGACAAGAACTGCTTCATGGCGGGGGAAGCCGTCAACGGCGACGGTCTCAAATTCGACAAGTTCTGGGTTGAGTTCGAGGATGGCGAGGTCATCAACACGGCAACGGCCTGGATATGGCAGGATGTCCATTCCGGCAAGCTCCTGGCCTGGCGGCTGGGAAAGACCGAAAACACGGACATTTTCCGGCTCTCCCTCTACGATCTGACGGAAACCATGGTCCCTTCCTTCGCCTGGATGGACAACACCCGGGTGGCCGCCAACAAGGCCATGACCGGCAAGAGTCCGCGTCGCCGTCGCTTCAAGAATCAGCCCTCGGACCCGGTGGGCATGATGCAGAAGCTCGGGATCGAACCCCGTTTCACCAATCCTGACCAGAAAGTGAGCAACCCCGGCGTGAAGCCGGTGGAACGCGCCTTCGGGATCGGGGGCATCCATGACGCCGTGCGCGCCCATCCCCGTTTCGCGGACCGTGGCTTCAGCAAGGCCACGGCCATCCCGGTGGGGGAACTCCGCGCAGTGCTGGAGGATGAAGTAGTGCGTTTCAACGCACGAACCGGCCGACGAAGTGGGATTTGCCAAGGCCGCAGCTACGATGAGGTCTTTGCGGAGAGCTTTGTGCGGTACCCGGTGCGCAAGATCACGAATACCCAGCGCAGCCTGCTGTTGCTCATGCAAGAGGTTGTGCGGGTTCATCGTGATGACGGGGGAATCGCCCTCGACGCAGGCAAGGGGCCATACGGCCGTAATCGATACTGGAACGAACGGCTTCCGCAGTATGAAGGCCGTGACGTTGTGGTCTATTTCGATCCTGAAAATCTGCAAAATGACGTCCAGGTCTATACGTTGGACGGAAATTTCATTTGTGAAGCCCAGTGGCTTCCCGGGGCAGCGTTCAATGATGTCGAAGCCGCCCGCGAATGGAACAAGAACAAACGTCGCTATCTCAAGGCACAAAAGGAGACTGCCAAGGCGCAACAACGCATGGACAAGCTGGAAATGGCCCGGCTTTATCCCTCTCCGACAGTCCCGGATCAACCCAAGGCCGCTGTCATAGCGCCGACGTTCGGCGGCGCGGACCTGCCGGGTACGGCCGGGCTGGAAAGTGTGGATGAAAAGCGGGTGAAAGAGCTTCAGGCCGGCATGGACAACTTGATTCGACAGGCGGCCGAACAGCGCCGCCGGGATCAGGAATGGGAACTCCCGACAGGGCGGGCGGCCCTGCCGGGAGCATAAAAAAGGGTATCGAGTACCTCTAACGAAAGGGAATAGACATGGGACTGCGTGCTGTCAATGACGACTCGGCAATGCCTTTGAACGGCGACGTGCGGGAACTGGTGCGTGCCGAAATGGAGCGCGGGGGAATGAGCCAGGCCCAGGTGACGCGGGAGGCAGGTGTCAATTCCGCTCGGTTGAGCCAATGGCTTGCCGACAAATACCAGGGTGACAACGCGGCGGTGGACGCGGCCATGCGTACATGGCTCAAGGCGCGGTTGGACCGGACATCCGGTGCTGCGAAGCTGCCGGAGGCTCCGGACTGGATACCGACCGCCACGGCCAAGAGGATTCAGGCGGCGCTGTTTTATGCGCAGATGGCCGGCGACATCGCCGTCACCTACGGCGGCGCGGGTGTGGGGAAGACCTGCACGGCCATGCAGTACCAGCGGGGAAACCCCAATGTCTGGATAGCCACCATGACGCCCGCTACGTCAAGCTTGGCAACCTGCCTGGAACGTATCGCTATAAGCGTGGGCATCCGGGAGGTCCCGCAAGGGGCGCTTCGCATCGAAACCGCCATCACCAGCCGCGTCCAAGGTACTGGAGGCCTTCTCATCGTGGATGAGGCTCAGCACCTGAGCAAGGCAGCCCTGGAAGGTGTGCGCAGCATCCACGACTTGACGCAGGTAGGTTTGGCGCTCCTGGGGAACGAAAGCGTCTATGCCCAGCTTACGGGCGGCTCGCGTCAGGCGCACTTTGCCCAACTTTTCAGCCGGATCGGCCGCCGGCTCCGGTTGAACACCCCGGACAAAGAAGATGTCGAGGCCTTGCTTGAGGCCTGGAGCGTGCCCGGCGACGCCAGGGAGAGTTGCCGGCAAGTTGCCCGCCAGAATGGTGCATTGCGTGGACTGACCAAAATGCTGCGTGTCGCTTCGATGATGGCCGCCGGGGAAGGCCATGCGCTGTCGAACGAGCACGTCAGGGCTGCTTGGTGCGATCTTGGGGGCAGGGCGTAAGCAACAGGGAACGACTTCGGGGGAGGTTGATATGAAAAGATATTTTGAATGGGAAAAGACTGCACTCGGCATCAATTGCCAGTGCCAGTCGTTCATGGCCCTCATCCGGGAGTGCTTCGTCACTATTGCCAGTGATGAGAATTTTGGGGTGTCGGAGCAAGCATGTTCCGGGGCGTTTATGGTTCTGGATTTGATTTCCGAAGGCATGGACGGAATGGCCGAACTGGCGTCCTCCCGGGAGGCTCCTGGAGCCGACTCCGGGAACAACGCGGCCGCGCAAGCGCAGTCCAAGGCGGCCTGACAGGCAGGGAGCAGGTCAAATCACTGCACCAAGACGTGCGAGAACCCGTTTACTGGTAGTTTACTGGCGATTTTTCGGGGCAAGGCCATGGTCGAGGCCATGGCGAGGTGAAAAAACGATTCTAGGGGCCTTCTCGAACGAATTCAAAGGGGGTTTGGTAACGTGGCGAAAATTCTTGAAATGCCAAGTGCGCTTGCCGACCTCAAGGCGCGACGTGAGGTGCGACGCCAAAAGATCGCGGCCCCCGCTCGTTCCGCTCGGGGAAACCGTGACGAGAGCATCCGCAAGGGGCTTCTCGCCAAAGTCCATATCGCCAAGAAGCAGCTTGGCCTGAGGGATGAGGATTGGCGGGCGATTCTGGAAACACGCTTCGAGGTGGACTCCTCGGCACGCCTGTCTCTTGGCCAGTTGGAGAACTTGGTCAGCTATCTTGAACGGTGCGGCTGGAAACCCACAACACGCCGCAAGGTCTTTGACAGTCACGGCAAGCCCCATGTGGCCACCCATGATGACACCGGCATGGGGCGCGAGGGGCAAATGCGCAAGATCGAAGCCTTGCTTGCCGAACTCGGCCAAGCCGAAGGGCACTACATGCCGTGGGACTATGCCGCCGCAATCCTCAAACATCAAACGGGCTTGACTCGCCTGGAATATGCCGACCCCATCCAGCTCAAAGGAGTTATCGCGGCCCTTTCCCGGAACATCACCCGCATGAGGAAACGCGCGAATGCCAACGTCTGAGGCGGACGAATTCGGCGGTCTCTTCCAAGAAATCGTCATGCAGATCGGTTTGCAAAACGCCTGCCGACTTTGCGCCGCGAGAGGCGGCAGGCTCGTTTACTTTCCGAAACGCGGAAGCCTCAGGGAGGGACACTGGCTGCCTGAACTGCTCGGTATGGAGGCGGCCGAAAAGCTGGCGGAATATATGGGCGGAGGCAGCGTGGACTTACCGCTTGGTCCTAGCGGCGGTCAAAGAGGCGCAACGCGTTTGGCCATCCATAGGGAATTGGCAAGAGGATTCAGTGTTCAGCAAATTGCAGCAATGTTTGGCGTTACGGCACGGACAGTGCGGAGATATAAAAACGGGGAATATTCCCACAAAAGTGTCTTGAAGCAAGACGGAAAACAATCTCTTGTCAAAGAACTTAATCGACAAGCGAAACGAATCGAGGCAACTCCTGTAGAATTGATTGAGGTCATGAGACGTCTTTTACGCCGTGTGCCTAGGGAGACTCTTGAAAAGGTCTTACAGCGGATTAGGCAGGAGGCAGAGCATAAGAAATCTGAGACTAATACTTTGTCTTCAGGGTCAGAATTGGAGAATTATGATGGTTGAAAACCGCGTTCGTATTATCATCGAAGGGGATGCCACCCAAGGCGTTCAGAGCATCAATCAGACCAATAGTGCTCTGGACACCCTGTCCGCGCGGGGAAAGCAGGCCGGGAGTACGGTCGGTGGCGCCCTTGATGGCGTGACATCACAGACCGTGGTCTTGGGTAACCAGGGAGCCGCATCCATCGGCCAAGTCGGCGGTGCCCTGGCGTTGCTCGGAAGCAAAGGGAGGCAGGCCAAGGAGGGCATGACCTCCGTAACCTCGCAGACCGAGGAGCTGGGCCGCCGGGGAGCGCCGGCGGTCAACCAGGCCAGCGGTGCCATGGACACCCTGACGGCCAAGGAACGGCAGGCCGAGGCGGCGGCAAAAGGCGCGACCTCCCAGATGGTCGAGCTGGGCAACCAGGGGCGTGCGGTCGCGAATACGGTCGCCGGCTCCTTTTCGCGGTCCAATTCCGTCATGGCCACCATGACGGACGGTGTAGCTGCCAATGTGGGCCGACTGGCCGCCGGCTATCTGACATTGCAATCGGCCATCCAGGCCGTCCAGACCGTTGCCTCAATGCAGTCGCTCTATGCATCGTTTCGGGGTATTTTTGGAGATCGTGGAGCAGAGCAATTTAACTATGTCATCGCGGCTGCAAACAGATACGGCAAAAGTATCGATGATATTGCAGGGTCTTACCGCAAGTTCGCCGCAGCGGCGGACTATGTTGGCATGTCAACAAACAACATACAAAAGATATTTGAAGCCACAACGCAAGCGATTACAAAGGTAGGTGGCTCATCTGGTGATGTGTCTGGTGCGCTTTTGGCTATCCAACAATCTCTCGGTAAGGACATCGTGGCGTCCGAAGAGTTTAGGCAGCAATTCGCGGAGCGAATCCCGGGCGCCATGAAGATGGCTGCCGACGCCATGGGTGTCACAACATCCGAATTTCAGAAGTTGATGGAGTCCGGCCAGGTTGTGGCCAAGGATTTTTGGCCCAAGCTGGCCGATGAGATGAACAAGTTCTCCCAGGGGTGGCAGGAATCGAGCAATACATTGTCCGCCAATTGGGAGCGTCTCAAAAATCAAGCAAAAGAATTGGCAAGTAGTGACATCGGTGGCGGCGCCATTGAGTTTGTCGGATGGCTTGGTCTTTCCACGGTCACTGAAACACTGAAGGAGATTAATAGCCTTTTAGAAGGGATCAGCATCAAAGCAAGGGCGATGCGTGCCGAAGCATCGGGACAATTGGCACCTTTCGAGACATGGACGAGTTCGCTTGATGAGCTCAAGCGAAAGCTGGATGCCCTGGATCAACAAAAGAAGTCCTATCTTGAGACACTCAAGGAGCAGGCCACGGATCTGACCAAAGCTCTGGTCGACTTGCAGACGCATCAGGTGGACTTCGGCCGGTCCCAAGAAAACGCGGACGTTCTGCGGCAAAAGCTCCGTTGGGTTGAAGACCAGATTCGCGCCCTGACCGGCCAGACTTGGACCGTCAATGTCGTGGCCAATGTCAATACTTCGCAGCTCGCAAACGCCAAGGCCTATATCCAAGATATCATCAAGGGAACGACGGAGGCCAAGGTGCGGACGCTCGAAGTCGAGCAGTCTAATCTGCAAAATGCTTTGAATATAGTAGACAGAGAACGCACGGACTTGGAAAATAAAATGGCAAATAAAAATGCCGATGTTCGTGAAAAATCATTTATTGAACAACAGCTTATTGGGGTAAATCAACAGATTTCAGATGCGAAACTTGGCTTTCAGGAGCTTGAAAAACAAAAAAAGAAACTGCTTGGGCAAGAGTTACAGGAAAATAGCGCAGTAAAAGCCTTCAACCAAAGTCATGGAGGTGTCAACTCATCCGAGTTGAGTAGACAAACGCAAATTATGGATGCTCATGCTCTTGCATTAGCCAGACGGGAGGATGCCGCCAGCAAATTGCAGTCTGGTTTGATTGATAAACCTATCTATGATGCCGAGATCATTCGTATCAAGGAAGCGGAAACCGTTGCAGTCGACCGCATCACCAAGGCCATAGAGCGGGAAGGCAAGGCGCGCAGCGGTGCCGCGAACGCCGCTGCCCGATACGGCGAGCAGGCCGCGTCCTACCTTCAACAGGCCCAGGATCAATACGAACAGCTCCAGGCCCAGCTGAACGGTGACACGCTCGGGGCCAAGCTGGCCGCCATCGACAAGAAATACAACCAGGCCGAATCCTCCATTTCGAAGGCCATGATTGGCGCCAAAGGCTCCACGGACGCTCTCCGGGCCGCGCGGGAAAAGCTCGAACAGAACCGTGCCCTGGAGAAAGATATTGCCCGGCTCAATGCCTGGAAGACGGCCATGCAGGACGCCAGCTCCATCTTGTCCAAGTTGGGCCAGATGACCGGTGACCCCCAGGCCATCTATGCCGGGCAAATGGCCCAGTCCCAACTTTGGCAGATCGAGCAGCAGCGGCGTGTCAACGCTATCGCCGATCCGGGCGAGCGGGCCAAGCAGCAAGCGGAGCTGTCCCGGATCGCCGCCTTGGAGGAGCTGGACGCCCGCAAGCATGCCTACGAGGGCATCAAGGCCATATCCGACGAGTACTGGACCGCCGAGCGGGAGCGCGTTCAGAATCACCTGGATGCCGTTCGTGACTCCGCAAAAAGCGAGCTGGCGTATAAGATGTATGAGGCCCAGCAATGGGACGAATACAACAAGAAGGTCCTCGAAAACCAGGTCGAAAACGCCCAGACCTACGCGGAGGAGTTCGCGGCAAAATGGGCGTTGGCATACGGCACCTACAAATCCGCGTCCGGCAAGGCGCGCGATTCTTGGTCGCGTGACGCGGATGCCACGATCAGCCTGACCGACAACATGGCCTCTGCCATCTCTGGCACGTTTGGTGACATCGTGCGCAGTGCCCAGGACGGCTCGCTGTCCGTTACAACGATCTGGCAAAACATGCTGTCCCGCATGGCCGATGCGTTGGCCCAGTGGGTTACCGACGAGGTGCAAAACTGGCTGAAGTCACTCCTTTCGAGCTTCTCCGGCTCCATGAGCGGGCTGGTGGGGAGCCTGTTTGGTAGCGGCACGAGCGCGCTAGCCAGTAGCGGCTCTTCCGTGGTCAGCGCCATGTCTGAAGTCGGCGTCTCCCCCTGGACGCTCGCAGGTGGATTTTTCGCCAAGGGCGGCGCTGTGGTTGGATCGCTGCCGGTCAACACCGTGCTCACCTCCCCCACACTTTTTACGTTGGCGGACAGCGGGTTCCGCCCCTTCGCGACTGGTGGCCTCGGCCTGGGTGGCGAGGCTGGTCCCGAGGTCATCATGCCGGCCGTCAAGATGTCGGACGGCAACTATGGCACGCGTGTCAGACTCGACCATGGCAAATCGGATAGCGAAGCAAAACAGCCCGTAGTAAATTCAAACACAAAGGTGGTTAATATACTCGATCCAAGCCTTGTGGGAGACTACATAAAAACGAGCGATGGGTAACCGCTCACAGGGTCTGGACAATTTTTAGTTAATGCACATAGTTGGCATATGGGGATAGCAGTGCCGGTGCGAACCTGCCTTACCACCGAAGTGGTGATGAACACCCCGTGGCCGATGCTGGGTTACGTTCATGTTCTGCACGGTGAAATCCAGGCGCTCAGGGAACGCATCGAGGTGCTCGAGGCCAAACTCAGCGCAGATTCCACGAATTCCAACA
>Ga0268263_1002665_pt1 | contig 11150 bp, 11 predicted proteins | sample Biomet5_FD_190358 | JGI IMG/M metagenome (GOLD analysis project Ga0268263, IMG submission 190358) | Microbial communities from bioreactor (seeded with sewage sludge) at LBNL, California, USA - Biofuel metagenome 5 (SPAdes) (version 4) | ecosystem: Engineered > Bioreactor > Anaerobic >... | reverse complement strand
GCGAGGTGTCGTTGGCCCATCGGGGGGTGCTTTTTCTCGACGAGTTGCCGGAATTCAAAAAATCGGTGCTTGAGGTGCTGCGCCAGCCTCTGGAGGACGGCCGGGTGACCATTGCCCGGGCGGCCGTGTCCCTGGCCTATCCGGCCGACGTGATGCTGGTTGCGGCCATGAATCCCTGTCCGTGTGGAACACTTCTCCAACATCAATAAAAATATCTATTTCAACTAGTTGGCTGGAGACTCGAACTTCCTTGACGATGGATTTGAGCCGTAGCGCCTTCCCCGTATCGTCTAGAAATTCCCAATTCGTAGAGAACGAGCAAAGATTTTCGAAAGATGTTTGCAAGAAAGATTTCGTCGAGTTCGTTTCATTGATTAGATCAAAAAGCCGATCTCTCGCACACGTTGCCTCTTCAATTTCATTTTTAAGAGCACCGTATCTTCTGTCGAAATCTTTGCCATCAATTCTTCCACACTCAAGTGCATTTAACAAGTTGTCAAGTCGCGTTTGCAAATTTTGTATGTTCTCCTCTAGTTGAGATATATCTCGAGTATCATTTCCCTCTTGGGTATTTTTTAGAAATAAATCTAAAATTTTTTGCTTATCTGACAAGAACTCTTTATTCTCGGAGAGAGATAGCACACTATCAACTACATACTTCTCTATTTCTATAGATGGGATGTTTAACCCCTTGCAAACCCCAACACCTTTTTGCATACGATTTACACATTTATAGTATCCATAAGTCCTGTCAGAATTCTTTTTAAAAGTTGTATTGCCGGCCATAGCACCACCGCACAATCCGCATTTTAATATACCAGAGAGAAGATAATTTCTTTTGCTATTTGTAGGTTTTGTTGAAATTGATTTGAGCATCAGCTGAACTTTTTCGTATATTTCATGTTCAACGATGGATGGATGTTGTCCTTCACATACAATCCAATCTTGCTTGTTCTGAGAAATTAGTTTTCCAGTAACAGGGTCACTTTTTCTTTTTCCGTACCAAGTCTTTCCAATGTACGTTGGACTAGTGAGTATTCGATGAATCGAAACGGTTCCCCAATGCCCCCCGTTCCGCGTTCGATATCCCTGTTCGTTAAGTACATGTGCCGTCTTGCGAACGCTATTGTGGTTAAGGAAAGTGTTGAATATACAATCAACGATAGCAGCCTCTTTAGGCTCAATGTATAGCTTTTTTTGTTCTGGATACACAGAAGCGCTTTGTGAAGCCGCTTCAATGCTATTAAGCCCATTGTTCACTAAATTTTTATGGCATAGCTCTTGAGTAGTATAGCCAAAAGGCACAACACCCCCATTCCATTTTCCTTGCTTAGCACGATGAGACATATCAACAGACACACGTTCAGCGACTAATTCTCGCTCAAATTGAGATAAAACACCTATCAATTGCCGTAATAATCTGCCATGAGCCGATGTAGTGTCTATATTTTCTGAAATACTAGCAAATCTTATGTTAGTGCTTTCAAAAAATTCTGTAAGATATAATAAGTCTTTTGTCGATCTAGTTATCCTGTCAAGCTTTGTAACAAAAACAGATGACACCAAGCCCGCTTCAACATCATGAAGCAATTCCTTCAATGCGGGGCGATTTGTATCCTTAGCACTATAGCCTGCATCTTTGTAAAGTTTATAGACATGAATTTGGTTTGCAACGCAGTAGGCACGAAGCCGTTCCTCTTGGGTAATCAATGAATCCCTATCAATTTGATTTGCAGTCGATACACGAACATATATTCCAGCGTGCGGCTGGCTCATAGGCGTCATAGCAATCACCCTGTTGGCTTTTATGCAAAACTAGATCGCTGACACTGGTAGGTCAACAAAAACAGCAAATTATGTGGAGACAAAAAAATAATCAGAAATTTTGGGCTGATATGAATTGTCGAACGTGGGGATATACAAAAAACAGCGAATCCTACAACGGGATGAGTTGCAGCATTCAAGCAATATGCGGGCAACTAATGCATTTCAGGCTGTGAAAGGACTTTCATGATGCGTACTTCACCTATATTTTCAGCTGGTTGAGTCCAGCTAGGTCCGGGCAAATCCGACCGATTCCGACGAGGTTTACCTACTCACACTACGCAACATGTCCTCAGCCCATATCTATTCGTCCGCACCGACAGCTAGGGCAGTGTCAATCCTAGGCCAAGGCCGAAGAGGTCCTATACACTTCTGCGCCTTCCGAGAAGGCCCCTATCTCTCACCCGTTGGTGAAGTCAATTCTATTTCAGATATCGGGCAACCAGACACTTATTAACGTTTGTAATTTTTATCTTTCAATTTTTTAAGTAATTTTTGACCAGGCACATCTAATTTTGATGTACCAACATTCTGAACTTGTGATCGAATCTTGTTTCCATCTGTCGACTGACCAACATCACGCATTTCTAACGGTTTGTCGTTTGATGATAAAAATAAAGGAAAAACTTGCTCTTCAAAGTTTGCTAAACTGTTGTCATTAAACGGTTCAGTAGTTTCTGATTTTTTGCACATAGTGTCGCCCAAATCATTTATTTCTTCAGGTTCCAAATCATCTTGACTGTTTGATCTCCTTTCTTTCGGATTTGTAAATTCTGCGCATCGGGCTGTGTCACATTGACAGGGGGGAGAGGCGCAGGCGTTACTGTATTGTTGGGAGAGTTCATTTCCTCTTTCGGCACATCTGTGTCCATGGGCTGGGCTGGCTGTGTCAAATGGTACGTTCGGTGTGTTTTTTCTGAGCGGGTCATATCCATCTGAAAAAGAACTGAGGGGGGATCCAGCCGAGGTTTCAACTCCGATTTTGGCATTGTCAACCCGGATGCGGTCACTGCAGGCCCCTGACTTTTCGAATCTCGGTAAAAGAGAAAGAACCCTGTCGCGCAAAGAGACACCAATGCCACTACTATGACGATCTGAAGTGAGCTGGGCTTTTTTTTTTGGGGGGGGATAGTTTGGAGTTTGCCAGCATTCCATAATAATCCTGCAGGAACACCTTCCGCAAGAACTTCTTTAACTAAGGAAACATTGTCCTGTGCCAACTCTGAAAAAAGCAAGTAATCTACATTTGATTCAAAAAATACTATTTCGATTGAATTTTCAATCACTCGCAATGAGTTCATCTTAGACAAAACTGCATCAAAGCTATTGACAGCCAGCTCGGCATTGTCAGCGACAAGTGTGTCAAAATCATTTCCCAAATAGTTTAATTTGTCATCATGTTGGAAAAGCCATAAAAAAAAGCATGCCCAGTTTTGCAATGACTCCATGTCGTCACTGAGGACGAGATTGTAACGTATGGGGGTTTTTAACTTGTCTTTTCGAGAAGAAGGAATCCCTGTGACCCAAAGGACTGAAGAGTTCAGTCCGCGCCACCTACTCAAAAGCAATAAGCCTTTCCGTGTGTCATCAATAGCACGAGCGAGGCCGCTCTCTTCTGCCACGCGTACTACCGTGTTGTATAAAGGCTGGTCAAAGTACGAGCTATAATCAAGATTAAAAAATCGAGTTAGCAGCGCGCCTTTCATGGCTTTCCTTACTTAAGCACTACTTGCCGGGTATAAGGTTCTTGCATGTTATGAAAAGTTGATTGTAATTTATCAACAGCATCGAGAAAGCTTTCAATCCTCTTGTTTCTCAATGATTTTGGAGCCTTCCGAATTTCATTTGACATAAACTTTCCGATTTGTAGCATAATATTAGCTGGCCCATAAGGAGACCAGGTATCTTTATTTGGTTCTGGTGAAATTGCGTAGAGACCCTCCAATTCTCCATCAGGATTCCAAGTAGGACGTTTTAGATAGCAGCACCCAATAGTATTGACAGGCATATATAAAAAAGCAACATTGCGAGATTCATTGTTAATGATATCAACGACGCCTTTATAGTATTCGTTCACAGTTTTATTGTATAATTCTTGAGATCTATCCGCAAGTATGGGGGATATTTCTGGCTTTGTAAAATAAGTTTCGCATTTCACAGGGGCCAAAATGCACAGACTTTGGAAGTCTTCTCGCTGACGAATCCAGTCACGTATCACATTTTCAACCTGATCAATGGCGAGATTACCACGTAAAACGCTTTTGTGTTTTTCTTGACAACTCTCCATGATGGAAGCCGCGTCTGTAGGAAGAACAAATACATCCCAGTTCTTCATATCAAGTTCATTCAACTTGTCAGGGTCATTAACCCAAAGACCCGGAAAATCATGTAAGATAAAATTTTGTTTAAAAGAATTTTCCTTTCCCTCTTCAAACCGCAAATTGAATACTTCATGTGAAGAGGTCCCCGTCAATGTGCCAGTGGTAAACGAGCCTTTGTTGATGCCGCTCTTTAACTTGTTAATACGCTCAGAAATGCGCTCTGTAGAACTTTGATCCCCAGAGGCTAACTTCAAGTGAGTTTTGTCAACTTTGTATAGTTGGGTAGATATATATTTAAACTCCTCGACCATGGCTGCGATCAAAGTTGTCTTGCCGATACGGCTTGGCCCAAACAATCCAATGTGATATACTTGAGTTTTATTTGTGTTGGAGGCCATCCATTCTGGCAAGACATCTGCAAGCCACCCCAGCAGTAAATCAAACATCGCCGGAGAAAGTTTCAGGTTCGACAAAACATTACGAACGGCTTTGGTAATCATGTCAATTTCTCCATTCTGGCGGCGCTATATAGCGGCTTCTCGTAAGGCATCAATTTGCTTTAATGCCTTGTTTAACAGATAACTCTTGTTGGTCTTTCTTGCTCCAGGTCGCAAGTCGTCGTAATAAGCCTTGAAAAAGCGGATCCACTCATCTTCCGCATTTTCGTTGCGAACAAGGGCGTCATCGAAAAATTCATAAGACACGTAAAGTATATTAAACACTTGGCGAGTTTCTTGGATGAGCAATCTTTTAATTTCTGACACAGTTCGCATTCCAATATCAACTAGATAGCGATAAAGACTTTCCGCCTGATCTTCAGGAGTTTGACCATCAAGGATGACGCCCCGCACTGCCTTTTTCAAAAGCCGAATTGGCTCATATGCACGAGGGTAGAACTGAGTATTGTGTTCAACAGTCAGCTTAAGCAACTGTTCAACCGCTTCATGCATTTGCGGAATGGCAAATTCTGTATTGTCAATGTAATCAAGAAGAACTTGTAAATTTTTTTCTACACTTGCATTATTAATGAGGCCATTTAAAACTTCGACGTCATTAAAAGCGTTCACAGCTTTGAGCTGCAAATCTTCCACGCGGCTTTTATAAACAGCATCAAGCATTGAAAAGCTCAACGCAATCTGCACTCGCATATGGTTTACCCTGTTAATCAAAACGCCTTCAGGAGCTGTCGCATTTGCTATTTCTTCGGCAGCATTTTTATGCCATGCAGCCATACTGCCTTCATTCATTCCATCTTTAAAGTAGCTATCAAGTTGAGTTTCAATCAAATCAAGTTGCTCGATGACACCCTCCAGTTCCGAGTCGCTGAGTGCCTTCTTTTCTAAATCAATTAATACAGGGCCGTTAAGCCATGCAAATCGTGCCTTAGCTTTGCAGGCCGCACGGCGCACTATCTCTTCTAAATCTTGTCCTTGTCCACGTTGCTTAAGCAACTGTTTTGCAGTCTCGGTAAATTCGCGAATTTCTTCACGAATCCTAGCCAATCGTTCAGAAAGATTACTGAAAATAGCTGCATCGAATTCAGGCATCTTATTAGATAGATGGTCAAGGGTTAGAGCCAGCACATCGGAGGACAATCCCTGTGAATCAGAACTGGTTGTGAGCAATATTTTATAACGGTTGCCCAATTTGCTTCGAGTTTCTTCATGCATGATGGCAGTGTTATCTTCTTTACAGCCACCCGCATTTAGCACAAGTATTACAAAGTCTGATGCTCTGGACAGCGGACTATTTTCTGAAAGAACCTCCAGTGCCTTTTGGGCCTCCTGATCCCAATCCATGCGAGTTCCTGATGGGCGACGTACAAAAAGACATACATCTACATCGTTTTGAAATCCCTCTGTGTGGCGATATTCGAGCGAGGGATCCAATTCTCCAAGACCTGGCAGATCAATTAGTTGCAGGGCTTTCACATCTGAGCGCGGGAAAGGGCAGCTGATGATGACCTTAGCTACAGCAAGGTAAGCATAGCTGGACTCTATCCCTCCTGGACGGCTGGAGTTTTCCACAGAATAAGCTACGAATTTACGCAACTCAGCTAGTTCAATCACTTCTTCATGTCCACGTAAGTATGGAGCAAAATGATTAATGTTTTTTTGAAAAGCCTGAAGTTTTTGACGGAGGATTTCTTCTCTGTCGTTGTCATAGTGATCAGGCAAGTGCATGCCACGAAACTCAGTCAATGTAACCGGAGGGGTTATTCCTAGCTCCCTATAAAATGGGGTCAGACGATGTTGAATGAAATCATTTTCATCATAAAATGAAACGTAAGCTTTATTTTCGGAAGAATTTTTGATTGTGCAACGCACGGCAGTAACAGGCAGGCCATCGCCGGACGGGACTTCATTATCACTTAAGCCAGATATTTTTTGAAGCAAGAAACTTTTGCCAGTACCCTTTGTGCCCGCAAACCCAATATTTACAGTTTCGCGCCCGAATCGCACTTTATTGACAATAATGTCCTTTTCTAGATCCACCAATTTAGCACGGAATTGACTGGTATTGTCCTGACACGCCATACATACTTCAGCAAAACCAACATTCCCATCTGATTGTTTTGCCAGTTCTTCAAGAATACTTTCTGTCTTTTGTAGTGGTTCATGCAGCTCCGTACAACGCTTTAGAATCTCTTCGACAAGCGGCAAACGAGCCTTTCGCTGCTTAATGATTTCGCCAATAAGTGCTGCAGTGCTCGTCATAGAATATTCTCCAGCATGATATTTAAAAGGTTTATGTGCGTTATCCATAGAAAGCAAACGCCACCAGCGTAGATTCATAGAAATCAAGGAGGTCCAATTATTTCATTGCTAGACTACCGTTTATATTTTACTACACAAGGCATGGTCCATGCAAGCACATAGTACAAATAAACTGACATGGCATCAACGTTGAGCGATATGCCCATTCACGACGCAAAAAATATTGACACAAACCCGTCAAAATAAACCGCAAGATTTTTGGAATATACAGAAAAATTATTTTGTATAAAGCCATTTTTTTGCAGCCAATATTCTGAATCGGCATGACCTTTAAAATTAACGACTGCCAAGATGAATATTATTCAACTCATTCAAAAACATATTGTCAAATGTTTTGTCAACGTAGTCTGAATTCCAAAGGCCCGAACGGCTGACTTTTTCTCTATTACTATAAAGCCCAAGCCAATTAGATGATGGCAAGTCAATTGGATTTCTTTCGAAATTGCTCAGTAAGGCTATTGAACTTTTTTCTATATACGAACGAAAACTATTGGGGCTAGGTTCATCTGGAATATCAACTAAAACAAAAGGGAACTTCTTGATGATTGAGCTAACTCTGATTTCGACTGGCGTTTCAGCAGAGCGCAAAGCATCTAGGGAAATACCTGTTTCTCGACTTGCTTTTCCAGCGTCGTTCTTTAGCCCCCATGTAGGTACATCAAGATCCTCTTTAGATATCAAGGCTTGGCCAACAAGTAATCTGAAGATTGATCCGCGATGATTGCCACTGCCCGTTCCCACTGTGCCACGGTGCTGTGCGAGCCGCCCTCGCAAAGATGATTTTGAACCAACAGTCAATCCATGCGTGCCTACACGCACTACTCTCGGACCGCATCCACTGTCGGAGCGTGGCTCACTTTCGTCAAAAAAGAAATATACATCCCGGTGTGGAATAGTATTATTTTTCATAGACTCAGAAAGTTTAAAGAATCCTCCTTGCTTTATTTTAAATGAATCAAGGAGATCGTAAAAAATTTTAATATTTTCCAGTCTATCCATTCTTAATCCTTGAATTCAGCCACGAAATTTGTTCACCTAGTCTCAAGCCTTCAAGCGGAATGATCACTTTCTTGCAAAATGTTAGCAATTCAGTCACAAGAAACTCTCTGTAGTATTTGCCAGCTAATATTACGACTTCATCAATAGTGTGTTCTTTTTCTTTCAATTTTGTGGCCACGTCGTGAGACCATTTGTGTCTTTCATCTTTTTTAAGCAATTTAAGTGTCATGTTATAATTTTCAATTGGCGAATTTGGAGCTGTCAAACCATATTTGGCTGATAGGATGTACCAGTTGCAAGGCTGCATTTCAACAAATCTTTTGGATTTAACAAACCAATTGGATACGTATAATTCCTTCGCCGGCAAAATCCCTTCCCTTTTTTTTTGATACGCATGAAATTAAAAATATTTTTTTCATTTAGTGTCTGTTTTTCAGTCATTAATGTTTAAGAATGTGTAAAATCACATGTCTTTGATATGTATTTCTGATATTGTTAACTGCTGATTTCATACAATTGTTTGGCTGAAGTGAGCATGGCATGGATCTTGGTGCGAATCTCTAGTGGCTCAATAAGTTCAGCGTGATCGCCAAAACTTAATAGCCACGAAGTAAATTCTTCATTACTTTTCACGGTCAAACGCAGGACAACCTCCCCAGAAGGCATCTCTTCTATTTCTTGGTCGTCACTCCATATCCTTTCTGTGATATATGTAGAGACAGTTGTATCAAAACGAACGGTGGCTTTGAAAGAATTTGTATCTATCAGCCCAAAATTGTTGTTACTTGAATTTGGAAGTTCGACAAAATTATGCTTCTTTCTTAGTGGGTTTAGACATTCAATCCTATGGACTGCCAATGTCATTGGCTGAACTATCTCTTGACCTTCGTCTTTCTTGATCCTCCAGCACTCTAAATACATTCCATTCTGATAGGACAGCAATCGCATTGGAGCTATCAAAAATGTTCTAGACGTGCTTGCTTGGGGACTTTTGTATTCAACATCACACAGTCTTTTTTTTGGGATTGCCTGCATGATTAACGTTATTATCGACTGATAAGGGGTATAGTCGATCATCCCTTTGGCAAATGATCTTGCAATGGGTTCACGTGCCAAGTTTTGCAGTGAACTATCTGGAAGCATGCTTGCAGTTTTATCGACCGTGCTCTGTAGTTCTATTCTAAAATGCTCAGGAAGCATGTGTGAAACAATGTCTTTGCAAAAAGCTATTTGCTGTACATTTTCATACATCATGCAGACAGTCTTAGATTTTTTAAGCCTATCAACCTGAAACCATCTTTCCCTTCCGTCTTTCCCATATTCTACTTGCTCAAACACTTCTATCTCAGAAATTAATCTTTCAATAGTCGTTTTAGAACATTGAAGTCTTTCTGCAAGGCTAGACAGTGTATGCTTCCTTCCGCTAAAAAGAAGCAAAGAATACAGCTGAAGCATTTTAAGCGAACTTGAGGCATCTGGGTTAAGTCTAGCCGGCATCTACTTCCCTCGGTGAGAATCAATCATTTCACAACTATTATACTCACGCTCATCACACAGGACGAAATCTTACCTTTTTTCCCCAAAAAAAATGGAAATCGCCCGTGCTCGAGATCGAACCATTTCTTGGCATCCTTCGCCAAGCCAAAGCTTTGAGTAACCTTTCAGTATTAAAGGTTTTTTTGCGCGAATTGTTGTAGACGCCCTATTGAAAATCTCAACACGACTTCTTTGTCCTGAAAAGGCTGGGATACCTCCTCCCGGACCAGGTCGCTGCCCTGACCAACGCTTTCCAGGAATGGTTCGATGACGCCTCCATCCGACCCCCTACCCTGAAAAGCCGTGGCCGGTATCGGACGGTATCGGTTGGTGTTTCTCTTTATTCGCTTCACCAGAGCCAGTGGGGCGAAATGCTTGCACTGAACGATGTTAACGATATCGATTACCGCGCTGGTTATGTCAAGTTGATAAAGCCCCAACATCTTGAAAAGAAGGAGGTTGCTGGTCGCGTGATCAAAGTCGTCCTTGTGGGGATTGGCCCGCCCCATGTCTCAGATCCATTCCGCCCTTGTCTCGGCCCAAGCCCCCGCCCAGTGCGCCCATTAACTGGACCACCGCCAGTTCCTTGGCCTTGGCTTCAACGTCCACGGTCATGTCCCGATCCACCCAGCACGTTGGAAAATCTTTGGGATCGACGAAATCGGCATGAGGCTTTGGATCTCCCTGGCCCCAACCATTTTTAGGCGAGGAAACATGACAGTACTGTTCGCGTTTCACGGTTGCCCAGGTGCCAGCGGCCAAATCCGTGGCCTCAAGCTCGTTGAGGCCATCAGGATTGCACCTATGGTGATGGACGTCGTAAACGAATGGAATGGAGAGCGCGTGGCACACAGGGAGCAAATCGCGCACGGTGTAGCTGACGTCGTCGTTTTCCAATGTGAGTCGGCTGCTTACTTTCTCAGGCAGATCCTTGAACGCTCCGCTCAAACGCTCCAGAGCTTGCTCCTTGTTACCGTAAACACCACCGGCATGGATGTTGATCACATCTGCTCCAACGGCCTCTGCCCAGACGGCCTGGCAGCATAGTTCACAAATGGAATTTTCCGTCACTTCCTTCCTTGGCGATGACAGCAGGATAAACTGATCCGGATGGAAGCTGAGGCGGACACCATTATTCTTTGAAAAGTCCTTTGTCGCTGCCAGCAAGCCATTGATTTGCTCACCGCCCGGCAAATCTTCAAGCCGGTAGCCCGTAACTGGGTGAGTCATTCTGGGAAATAGCTGTGATGAGATTCTAAACGCACCAAAACCCAACCAAAACCCATACGGTGAGCAGTCTTGACAGATTCCAGCAGACTTTTGGCGTTGTGGAGGCAAATCCCGGATATTTTTTCCAAGCGTGTTTTGACCGTCAGGTTCAACAAGGCTTTCGCCGTGGTCGTTCTAAACGATATTTTTTCTTCAACAAATAAGCAACAAAGCCAAAATCGCATAGCTTTTCCTTTTCTCCTGAAATTATTTCAGCATTCGGCCAGATCTAGCTTGTAAATTTATATTTCAATTTAAAAAATCGAGTTGACATATTATTTATCGATGGTAGATCGTTCCCATCTGACACGAACAAAACCAAGGAGCCATTATGATCGATAAGGAAATGTGGTCGGAAGCTGTTAATCTTGCTAAGGACCAACTGCGCCACGGTAAAATCCACTTTAGCGATCTCGAAAGCGTA
>Ga0268263_1002664_pt1 | contig 11169 bp, 8 predicted proteins | sample Biomet5_FD_190358 | JGI IMG/M metagenome (GOLD analysis project Ga0268263, IMG submission 190358) | Microbial communities from bioreactor (seeded with sewage sludge) at LBNL, California, USA - Biofuel metagenome 5 (SPAdes) (version 4) | ecosystem: Engineered > Bioreactor > Anaerobic >... | reverse complement strand
ACTTGAATTGGCTGATACGACGATTCTTTGTAGAGCAAGCACAGCCAAGGGCCGGGGACGATTCCCCGGCCCTTGCTGTTTTGGACTATGTGCTGTTGACGGTGCGGGCCTGGGATGTGGATGAGGTGGCCCCGGCACGCCAAAACGCGGCGAGCATCATGGAGCAATATTTTCCTGGCTTGATAGAGGTCCTGGATGCCATCTTGGTCAAGGTCTACATCTATTGCTCAGATACGGCGTCGGCAGTCGAATACGCACGGCAAATCGCCCAGTGCATCCGGCAGTGGGAACCGCCTCGACAGGCTCCAACCAGCAAGAGCGCTAACGATCATGGTTCTATGCCTAAGGCGAAACTGGAGGTCAACGATTCTGCTAAACAAATTGACCAGCGGTCTGAACCGGGTCAACCGCAAAGTGCGTTGAGCTCGTTACCGCTCAAGGCTCTTTTGCATGCGGAGGCGCAGGATCTGCCTCAGCAACTCGGTGAGATCATGGCGATTGAGCTTGCCAATAACAGCGCAGAATCCGCTGGTGACGCATTGACCGTGGCCGTGGAAGGCACCCGACATGCAACCCCCTTGCCAGCAGAGCAGAAGCTGCAAGCCCTTCAGGCCAGCATTGCGCTGCGTACTCGACTTCAGGGCTTTCTGCAGGCGCAAACGCAAAGGCGTTGCAGCATCGGGCGTAGAGGGAATCTGCATGCCAATTCGCTACACCGTCTGCAGGTTGGCAATGCTCGTATTTTCCAAAAAGAGTCAGAGCATCAAGGCGTTAACACCGCTGTTCATATCCTGCTGGATGTAAGCGGCAGCATGGCTGGCGCACCGATTAATCTTGCCAATCGAGCCTGCTTTGCCGTGGCAACTGCGCTGAGCCATATTCGTGGCGTGAATCCAGCGGTTACGGCTTTCCCCGCTACGACGGTCACAAACTCTGTATTCCCCATCATGCGGCATGGGCACACGGTGCCAGATCTGTTCGACATTCGGGCTTCTGGAGGGACGCCCTTGGCTGGAGCTTTGTGGTGGGTTTTGCAAACCATGCTGCCCCTCAAGGAACAACGCAAGATGCTCTTGGTTATTACTGATGGCATGCCGGACAACCCGTTGGCCGCAAACAATGCTATAGGGGTGGCCCAACAACTCGGCTTTGAAGTTTATGGCCTTGGCATCAGAGATGAGCACATCACGCACCTGCTGCCGCACTCCAGCCGGGTGGTCAACGACTTGCGCGACCTGGTGGCTGCCATGTTTGCCATGCTGCAGGCGGCATTGCTTAAAGGCAGTGCTGTATGATGGTGCCGCTTGATTTCAGACAATTGCGCCGAACGGCAATATTTCGTTTCTTCTTACTTAACAAAAAGCGGCGCATCCAGCGCTGCTAAATGAAGGGAGGGTAAATGAATTACCTGAACTGGATACCAGTTGTTATCGCTGTACTTCAGGCCATAAAAGATAACTGGGATGATTAATTCGTACTGCGGCTGAATAGGTTGGAGGTAGGAGAATTCCTACCTCCTATAGTTATGTTATTGGAAAAGAGAACAGCAGAACAGAGACTATTTTCGATGGATGATTGTTAGTTGTTGTCGCCTGGAGCATTTTAAAAGGTGCAATCTCTGTCAATTGGAATGCGATATAAAGAGTTCTTGATGGTTACAATGTTAGTGTCCAAGGCGATATTTGTTCAATAGTTGCACTCAGTAGAATCAAAAGTACACAGAAAAATTGTTGTTGCATGGATTTTGTAAATAATATTTCTTTCATAAAGAATGTCATTCATCTTTGGATTTGTCATGGGAAAATTTTTCAACTTTATAATCATGAATTTCTTTTTTCTTCATAATGATTTTTATTTTATATTTAAAGCGTTCCCAAAATTTAGCAGGTGTATCGCTGTCCTTTTTAAGAATTGTTTCTGAATACTTTTTATAGAAATGTGTCATGCTGAGGTTGTCGCGCACCCGGTGAAGTTCTGCCTCAATTGTGGCACGGTCATCAGCGTTTTTGTTTATATCATCGCAGGAAAGAAGCTTCTGCAAGATATCAATTTTATAATTAACTATAGATGCATTGCTTGTCTTAAGATTAGTATTGTGTTTAAAAATGAACGGGTATGAGGGGTTTTTATAATAATTTTCAATATAATTGATGTTAAAACTATCTAAAAATAAATCAAATGACTTTTTTTGTAACAATAAAAATCTGTTAAAGTATTGCAGTGTGCCACGATACTTCGCGACAACAAAATCATCATAGGATTCGAAGACTGTCCTTCGTTTCGCTATAGAAAAAAGTTTAGTTTCAACTATACCATGCGATGCCAAAAAAAGCAAAAAAATCCCACCAGCCATTGAAATTAATGTAGAAAAATCGCTATGTACTGTTTCGTTGACTTTGAAAATGCTGGGATCGTAAGCATTCAAAAAAGAACTGAAAGATATACAAAAATCCATTGACAGCGGAAGTTCAACAGCTTTGTTCTCACAATTTTTACAGTAAAAGAATATTTTTTCTCCAGTTAGTATTTCTAGTTGAGCATATCTATCTGGACCATGTTCGGCAATTCGCACTGGCGGAGTAACGTGCTTTTCACCACGGACAGCCGACATGCGGTCACCTAAATGGACGGGATTGTTATTGTCAGCAAGCGAGAGAAGTATCCCATGGCCCCTTTTTTTATTGATACTCAAGTATTGTAAGAATTCTTTAAAAACATCTTCAATGCTTTCATATTCATTATTTCTTTTATAAAAAATCGATATTGCTTCAAGAGGAATATTAGCAAGGTTGCACATCTTTTTATAAAAATTATCATAGCAAATTTTCATATCCTCCAGGGGAGATATCATGCTCTCGCTATTAGTTATTCCACAATCAACCGTTCCCTGAAAAATTAATTTGCTAAGGAATAGATTGAAAAACAAGGCAAGAGATGGTCGGTATTCGAGCTCTCTCGAAAAAATGGGAGATTTTTCAGCTTCATCGAGTTTTTTTGCAATTTTTTCTATTGCTTCGTCAAAAGTGTAGCACGCATTTTTTCCTAAGGAGCTTGATTGGCCAATTAGTTCTTTCAATCTCTCCCGTCCTTTCTCGTCGCAGGGCGAGGGGTGGTTGCTACACGGGGCGATCCCTTCAGTGCTAAGAAGTTCGCCTTTTTTTGCGTTTGATGTTCCTTTTGGAGATACTCGTCGTTTAATTTGATCTGATGTCGGAGGCCTAAGAAGATGAAGATGTTCCCATGTGTTTTTTTTAAGCTTTGACCTTTTGTGGAGACTTTTCATGGCCGCCTCTTTTTGGGGGGATAATGATACGTATTCGTGTATCACGACTCCAAACCGAAAAAAAGCGGGGCTATCGCGGGGCTAAAATAACAGCAATAAAAAGAGGCTTACGGATAGTATCCGTAAGCCTCTGTAATTTCTGGAGCCCTTGAGCAGGATTGAACTGCTGACCTCATCCTTACCAAGGATGCACTCTACCGACTGAGCTACAAGGGCGTAGCAACGAAGAAAGCTTCTATCCTAACCGTAGTGGATCGTCAAGCATTCCTTCACGATTTTTTTCTTTTTTTAAAACACGCAGGTCTTGGAATGTACGGCCCCCTTAGTCGGTCAGCATTTTGTGGATGGTGCGGAACAATGCCCTGCGGGCGTGCGGGGCGCTGTTGTCGGCGGCTTCTTTGCGCGCGGCAAGGGCCATGGTGCGCAGTTCGCCCGCCTCAAGTGGCTTGTTGCCCGTAGCTGGCGCGTCTTCCTCAGGCTGGGCGGCCTTTGTCCTGGTTGCCAGCAGGGTTTCCACCAGGCCTGTCAGCTCCTCCTCGTCGGCGGAGAGCAGTCGGTCGCGCCACTGCTCGGCCTTGTGCAGGGCGGCGGTGGCGGCTGCGGAAACCTCGCGGCGCGCATCCAGCATCGCCCGAATGGGCGCGGGGTCGATCTCGCGCATGACGCGGCCGATAAACTGCATCTGACGGCGGCGGCCCTCGTGATCGCCAATGCGCGAGTAGAGCGTCAGCGCTTCCTTGAGATCGGCTGGCAGGTCAAGGCTTTTGACCTCCTGGGGCCCGAGGCGCGTCAGCTCCTCGCCCATGTTTTGCAGGGCAATGCTCTGGCGTTTTTTTTCAGAGCGGCTGGGCGTCAGGGAGTCGAAACCATCCGCCTCGTCGCTGGATTTCCATTGATACTGATTTTTGCGCGGCATGCCGTCTCCGTCAGATGTAAATGCCCAGCAGCACGCCGATCAGCACGATCGGCGAAATGATGCCGTTGAGTGTAAAAAACGCCGTGTTTACGTGGCGCAGGTCCTGGGGTTTCATGAGCCTGTGTTCAACGAGCAGCATAACGCTGATGCCCAGCCATACAAGATACCACGGCCACGAAAGCCCGGCGGCAAAGCCCGCCAGCAGCAGAAAGATGGACGTCATGGCGTGCGAAAAAGCGGCCACAGTCAGCGCCGTATCCGGCCCCAGCGAGGCTGGCACGGAATGCAGCTCAAAGGCCACGTCAAAGTCCATGTCCTGAAAGGCATAATAGATGTCAAAGGCAGCCACCCAAAAGGTCACGCCCCAAAACAGCAGCACCGGCGCAAGCCCCAGGCTCGTTGGGTTGACCGAAAGCCAGCCCGCCAGCGGTGCAAGCCCCAGAGTCGCCCCAAGCCAGAAGTGGCAAAGGGCCGTAAAGCGCTTGAGCACGCTATAGATGGCTGCAAACAGCAGCGCAGGCACGGAGAGCCACAGGCATACGGTGTTTAACGCCGCGCATGCGGCAATAAAAATAACGGCCATCAGCGCGCAAAAGGCCCAGGTTTGTCCCTTGCTGATGACGCCTGTAACCAGCGGGCGCTGCTGCGTGCGCGGGTTGTCGCGGTCAAAGGGCAGGTCGGCCAGCCGGTTGAAGGCCATGGCAAACGAGCGTGCCGCGATCATGCCGATGGTCAGAAAAACAAGGCTGCGGGCAGAGGGAAGCCCCCGCGCGGCCAAAAAAGCGCCAGCCCAGGCGTAGGGCAGGGCAAAAACAGAGTGCTCGATCTTGATCATCCGGCAGATGTCGCCAAACTGGCCAAAAGGCGTGGAAAGCCTCATGCCGGAGAGCGAAAAAAAACGCATGTGTTCTCCTTAACCGCCGCAGTCGGCGGGGTCGCCCTGCAGTTTGGCAAGGGCGTGGGGCAGGGCGGGCAGCACGGCGGCAAGGTTTTCCACAACGGCCTTGCGGCTGCCCGGCAGGTTGATGATGATGCTTTGCCCCAGCGCACCTGCGGCCGCGCGCGATATGACCGCGTGGGGCGTTTTGGCAAGGCTGGCGGCCAGCATGGCCTGTGTAAAGCCCGGCAGGGGCGTATCAAGCAGGGCGGCGGTGATTTGCGGCGTTATGTCCCGCGGCGAAAGCCCCGTGCCGCCGGTGGTGCAGATGATGTCAAAACCCATGCTCAGGGCCAGGTCGGTGAGCAGGGCGCGCAGCTGGGCCGGTTCGTCCGGCAGCAAAAAACCCTGGCTGTGGCAAAGCGGCATGGCGGAGCCAATCATCTCGGCAATGGCCGGGCCGCTCAGGTCAAGCCGCTGGCCGCGTGCGCCCTTGTCGGAAAGCGTCACCCAGGCAAGGCTGTGCCCGGTCTTGCGCGCCGTAACTTCAAGCGGCCCCTCTGGCAGGTCGGTGAGCGCGGTCAAAAGCAGGCACTGGGCAGCATGGGCCGCCTGCCAGGGTTCTTCTCCATTGCCGCCGAGGGCCGACATCCCCGGAGGCAGGGGCATCCAGGTGCGCCCGGTAACCTTGAGCAGGGCCGTGCCGCAGGCTCCGCAAAAGCATGTGCCCACCCTCAGGTGCGGCATAGCCCACGGTTCGGGCGTCATGAGGCCGTGACTGCGGCAAAAATCTGTATCCGTGGCGGCGACTGGCAGCAGGGGCAGACATTGGCCCCGCTTGCAGGCGTGTACGTGCAGCAGGATATTCATACGTTGCTCCGAAGGGCTGACCGATGGGATGCTATCGGATTAGAGTGGGCAATAGATTATTGTAGCCGCAAGCGCAATGGGTTACAAGTCCGATACGCGCCCGGCTTGCGCGACCTGCGCGTTGTGAAGTTTTTTCTTTGCCTGCGCACAGCTTTTGCTGCCCCGCGCGGGCGGCCCCCCACGCTGCCGTGCAGCATCATTTCCGTGTATCAAGGAGTATCCCATGAGTACCCGCAGCCAGGATCAGACCCAGGACCTGAAGGTTCTCGGCACAGGCCGGCTTCAGTCCCCGGAAGGCGGCCCCAGCGTAGCCTTGCTGGAGGCCTTTCCCAACTGCTTTCCCCAGCGTCCCTATGTGATCAGCATCAGCTTTCCCGAATTTACGTCGTTGTGCCCGGTGACCGGCCAGCCCGACTGCGGCACCATCACCGTGGAATATATCCCCGACGAACTGTGCGTGGAATCCAAGAGCTTCAAGCTCTACATGTTCGCCTTCCGCAATCACCAGTCCTTTATGGAAACCATCACCAACAATGTGCTGGAAGACCTGCGCACCCTGCTTAATCCGTGCTGGTGCAGGGTCAAGGGGCTGTTTGCGCCGCGCGGCGGCACGCGCATCCACGTGTTTGCCGAAACGTTCAAGGACGGCATGCCCGAAGAGCAGAACCGCCTTGTGCGCGAAGCCGTGGCCGCGTGGAAGTCAGAGCCTGATCCGCACCGTCCGTAGGCGCGTCTGGCGTCGCCCCCGGCAGGTGATGGATGCCCTGAACTTTTGCAGGACTGCAACGAGGAACAATGATCGCTTCTGACAGCGGCGGCACACAAGGGCAGCGTAGCGCGGCCACGGTGGGTGACGCTTCCGGCGCGGCCGGAAACGGCTCTCGGCCTGCGGGCGGCTTTGCCCGCACGGCGGCCCTGCTGGGCGGCTTTGCCCTTGTTTCGCGGGTGCTCGGGCTATTGCGCGACATGAGCATGGCCTGGCTTGTGGGCGGCGGCGCTGCCGCCGACGCGCTGGTGGCGGCCATGCGCCTGCCCCATGTGCTGCGCCGCATGCTGGGCGAGGGGTCGCTTTCCATGACCCTGACGGCCAGTCTGGTGCATCTGGAGCGTCATAGCCCAGCCCCTGGACAGGCCTTTTCGCAGGCTGGCCGCAACCGGGGCATGCGTTTGCTGGCCCGTGCCCTGGCCATAAGGCTGGGGCTTGTGCTGGCGCTGCTTACCGCATTGGGGCTGGTTGCGGCGCCGTGGCTTACAGACGTGCTGGCCCCCGGTTTTTACGGGCCAGAGCGGCACGAGGCCATACATCTGCTGCGCATCTGCCTGCCCTACACGCTGGCGGCGGGCATGGCGGCTCTGGGTATGGCCCTGCTGCACAGCCTTGGGGTGTTCTGGCTGCCTGCGGCGTCTCCCGCTCTGTTCAACATTGTTATTCTGCTGTTTGCGGCTGCGGCTGCGCTGGGCCTGCTGCCCGCCGCGCCCGCGCTGGCTGTGGGCATGCTGTGCGGCGGCCTTGCCCAGTGGTTTGCCCAGTGGCTGGCTGTACGGCGGCTGTTGCCTGACCAGACAGACGGGCAGCCGGAGTGCCGAAATCAGCATGAAAATCAGGATATGGCGACGCTGCGCGCGCGGGCGGCGTCCCTTGCCTGGGGCTGCCTGCGGCGCGTGCCCGCCGGGCTGCTTGGCGCCTCTGCCCCGCAGCTGGCCATGCTGGCCGCCATGTCGCTGGCATCAAGCCTGGGGCGGGGGCAGGTGGCGGCCCTCTATTATGCCGAGCGGCTTTTGGAGCTGCCCCTGGGGCTGGTGGGCGTGTGCCTGGGTATGGCCAGCTTGCCTACCTTGAGTCGGCTGGCAGCGGTCAGGGATTTTTCGCTGTTTTCTGTCCAGCTGGGCACGGCGTTGCGGCTGACCCTGCTGCTGAGCCTGCCCGCCGCCGCCGGATTGTGGGCCGTGGGCCCGCGTCTGGTGGAGGGCCTGCTGCGTCACGGAGCCTTTGGCGACAGCGCCGCCTATGAAACAGCTCTAGCCCTGCGGGCGTACCTGCCGGGTCTGCCCGCTTTTGCGGTCAACCGTTCGCTGCTGGCGGCCTGCAATGCCCTGGGCGAGGCCCGGCGCACTGCGGCCAGCGCCGTTTGGGCAGTGGCAGCCACACTTGCGGTCGGGGCGGCACTGGTCCATAGTCTTTCGGGGAGCCTTGGGGTCATGGCCCCGGCGCTGGCTGTGAGTCTTGGTTTATGGCTGCAGTGCGGTTTTTTGCTATATGTGCTGCGCAGCGGCTTGAAAAGAAATTTTTTGCACGCTTCTGCGGGCTGGACCTGCCTGCCTGCTGCGGGCGCAGTCGCGCGGCAGCTGGCGGCTGCCGCAGTCACGGGTTTGAGCGCATGGCAACTGCTGGAGATGCTGCGCGGGCGCGGCGTCTGGCTTGAGCTGGCTCTGGCCATCCTTGGGGGCGCGGCGTCCTGGCTGGCGTGCCTGCTGATTATGCGCGACGGCGATGCCCTTACGGCTGCCCGCGCAATGGTGTACCGTCTGCGTGGCAGACCCCACAAACAGTAAGGAGCGCGGGAACGTGTTCTCGCGGCAATGTGTATGCCTCATATAAATCACGTTCTGCGCCGCAGGCTGGCCCTGATTGTATGGGCGGCCGCACTGCTGCTGTTTTTGCTCATGGGCTTGTGGAACGTCAACGAGGACAGGCAGGAGGCGGAAAACCGCCTCAGCAGCGAGGCCGGGCGCACGGCGGCCCAGCTGGCGGCCCTGCTGTCGTTGCCCGCGTGGGAGCTGGACGAGCTGGCAGCCCGCACCATTGTCATTGCTGCCATGGCGGACGAGTCCATTTACGCCGTCAAGGTGCAGACAAACCGGGGGCTGCTGGAAGGGCAGAGGCGCAACTATCAGTGGGAACCCGTGCCCTGGGACGATGAAATTGCCGAAAACAGCGTGCAGGGCATGAATCCTCTCAAGATGGAAAGGCGCCCCGTTGGTTCGGTGGAGGTTTACCTTTCGCCCCGCCTCACGGACGAAGACCTTGCCCAGAAGGCCCGCCGGGAGGTGGCGCGGTTCTCCCTGTCCGCCGCGTTCTGCACGCTGGTGCTGCTGGCCCTGCTGTGGCACTGGGGCGACCTTGCCCGGTTGCGGCTTTTGCTGTTTGACCGCAGCCCAGGCCGTCTTGACGCGCCGGTTGCAGGGCAGGGAGATGCCCCGGCCAATACGCCGGGTGATACTTTGGTCAATACCGCTGGCGGCGCGGATGCTCCCCCGGCTCCCGCAGTTGTCGACGGCAACGCAGCTGTGGCGGCAAGCCCGCAGGCCGTCCCCGCTGCGCAGGTTGCCGCGTCCGCACCCCAGAGCGACGGCATCACCGCCGGGGCCGTCATAAGCGCCGAGCTTGGACATGCTTTTTTGCTGCGTCGGCCTGAAGCCTGGCGCATCACAGCCGGGCTGTTTGGCAGAACCTTTGCCCACGCGCCCAACCTGATGCTGCGGCTCTACGCGGCTGAAGACGCGGAAAACCTGTGCCGCCTGGGGCGGATTCTGGAAAAAGCCGCGCCCTGCGTGGGGGCGGAAAGGCTGACCTCTGCCGCGCACGCCGTACAGTGGGCCATTAATGGCGCGGATGCCGGATCTGTGGCGCGGACGGTGGAAGAGTGCGTGCTGGCGCTGCGCGAAGTGCTTGACGCTCTGGAAGGGCAGCCGTCTGCCAAGGAACGTAGGCCCTCAGTATAATAATAGGGTGGAAGATAAGGAGAATATATGGGTTTTTTTTCAGCCATTAAAAAAATATTTGGCGGTGCCGAGGGTGCGGCCGCGCCTGAGACGCAGGCGGACATAAACGCGGTTGCCTCCGCGCCGGAAGGCGGACAGGCGGCGCCAACCCCTGCGGACGCGTCTTCCGCATCCCATCCCCTTGCCGCCGGCCCCGCCGGCGAAGCTCTTACCCTGCGCCTGCGCGAGGCGGAACCCCGGCTCTCCGTATGGCTTGGCATTGTGCTTGAAGACGTGGACGAGGCGGGTGATCTGCTGTGGCAGCGTCTGTCCTTTTTGCTGCGCGCCCTTGATGCGCCAGAGGCTGAAGCGCAGAATTTCGTGCGTGATTTTCAGGGCTGGCTCGCCCGCATGGATTATCGGCAGGTGGAGGAATTCCGCTCTGAACTCCAGTACCGGCTGGCTCTTGCCCTCGACATGGAAGACGAGGAGGACGAGCGCAACCGCCTGTTTCTCAAAATCAGTCAGGGGCTTTCGCGCACGCGTGAGCAGTTTGCCAAGGGGCTGGACGCGCTGTTTGCCGGGCATGGCGAGCTCAACGACGCATTTTGGGAAGAACTGGAAGAACTCTTTATCATGGCCGACCTTGGCTACGAGCCCTCCATCGAGCTGGTGGAGCGCCTTAAAGAACGCGCCCGCAAGGAAAAAGTTACGCAATCCGTCAAGGTGCGCGAGCTGCTCATGGCCGAGGTGGAAGAGATTTTTCGGGCGCCGCGCCGCATCGCAGCCGTTAACCCGCCTGAGGTCGTGCTGATGATCGGCGTCAACGGCGTGGGCAAAACCACCACCATTGCCAAGCTGGCCCATCGCGACCGCATGCAGGGCAAAAAGGTCATGATTGCCGCCGCCGATACCTTTCGCGCTGCCGCCATCGAGCAGCTGCAAGTCTGGGCCGAGCGCGTAGGGGCGCTGTTTCATGCGCGCACGGCCGGGTCGGACCCCGCTGCGGTTGCCTACGAGGCCATGGACCGCGCGCTGCAGGAAGGTGTGGACGTGCTCTATGTAGATACGGCGGGCCGCCTGCAGACCAAGGTTAACCTGATGGAAGAACTGAGCAAAATACGTCAGGTGCTGGGCAAAAAGCACGCTGGCGCACCGCACCGCACCATACTGGTGATCGACGCTACCACCGGGCAGAACGCCCTTTCGCAGACCAAACTGTTCAAGGAGGCCGCAGGCATTGACGAGCTTATCATCACCAAGCTCGACGGCACGGCCAAGGGCGGCGTGGCCATTGCCGTAGCCATGCAGCACCATCTGCCCATCACCTACGTGGGGCTGGGTGAAAAAATGGAAGACCTGCGCCCCTTCAGCGGCGCGGACTACGCCCGAGCACTGTTGGGTGCAAGGGCCGACGCCTAGGGCAAGATCCTGGGCCGTCGCCGTACAAAATTGCAAGCCCGGTCCAAGGCCGGTAGCGGAGCATGCCATGAGAAGAGCGTTTATCTGTCCGTCCAAGTA
>Ga0268263_1002661_pt1 | contig 11172 bp, 17 predicted proteins | sample Biomet5_FD_190358 | JGI IMG/M metagenome (GOLD analysis project Ga0268263, IMG submission 190358) | Microbial communities from bioreactor (seeded with sewage sludge) at LBNL, California, USA - Biofuel metagenome 5 (SPAdes) (version 4) | ecosystem: Engineered > Bioreactor > Anaerobic >... | reverse complement strand
TATGCCGCCATACAGGGCGGTGAACATCTGGAGGAGAACAGCATAGAAAGGAGGCAGAAATGGCAATTACAGTAGACGGTGATATTAATACAGCCTTGCAGAAGCTGGCAAGCGAAGTGATCCCGGCCATAAAAAACAGATTGAGTACGGTTGAAGATCGTGTTTATAGAACGAGTCATGTTGACAATGGCGACGGAACATTCACAGATGCGTACAGCGACGGACAAAAACATTTTTACGGTTTAAAGCAGTTCTCGGACAGCTATGCTATTGCAACGGCGAATGGAAGCATGTACCAATCATCGGGGCACTGTACAATAACCGCCACAGGCATTACTACAATACACAGTGCAGATGTGCAGGTGCAAGAAAACAGCTACAGGGTCTACACAGCAGTCGATTACTTTAGCGGTAACACGATATCTTTCGGAATGATGTCCGGCCTGAGCAGAACGGGCAAAGCACGAACAGCCTCGGTCGATGTCTGGGGGGTATAAACAGAGCGAGCAGCTCTTATTTTTTTTTTACAGGAAGGAGAAAAATCATGGTAAAAAAATATCATAAAAGTAAATCAGGAAACAAGTATATTAGTCCTCATTTCCAGGTAAAGGAGTTCGCCTGCACAGACGGTGCGGATCTGATCCTGATCGATGTCACCTACGTTAAGAATAAACTGGAAAAAATCAGAGCGCACTTCGGCAAGCCGGTCCATATCAATTCCGGATATCGGACCCTGGCATTCAACAGGCGCTGCGGCGGGATAAACAACAGCGCTCACTGCAAGGGCAGGGCATTCGATATATCGATCCCAGGTGTGAGCATCAGAGAGATCGCCGAGTATTGCGAAAAGATCCACTGCCGCTGTATCATCAGATACGATAACCTCGGCTTCGTTCATATCGATTCCAGGGACAGATATCGCGGCATACAGTCGGCATCTGGAAGACGTCAGATCAACAGTTTTTAAAAGATGAAACTATATTTAAGGCACAGGCAGGGCAGCTGGTATATGTCCTGGCTCCGCGGGTGGATCCGCGTACTGAGACACAGGAGGGACAGACTTCAATGAGCGTAGTAATCGACATATCACTAAAGGTACTTGAGGCATTCGCGATCCCGCTATTGCTTTTTTTTATCTACCGGAGAATGGGAAAACGGGATAAGATCAGCGATCAGCGTTATGCGGATCGGAGCAAGAAGGATACCCTTGAGCTGGAAAATTTAAACGCCAACGGGAAGCTGGCCAAGAGTACAGCAAAGCTGCTGGTAAAGTTGGTAAAGCAGGAAAAGCCGAACGGCGAAGTCAAAGAACTGGAAGATTATATTCAATATCAGACGGACATATCCCATGAGCTGGATGACCACGTTCGTATGATGTCACAAAGATAGGAGGAATCATTATGATTAATTGGAAGTTAAGGCTAAAAAGTAAAGCATTCTGGGTAGCATTGATCCCTGCAGCGCTGCTGGTAGCACAGGCCGTGCTCGCGGCGTTCGGGGTGGACTGGAGCTACGATGTGATCAGCGACAAGCTGCTGGCCATCGTGAACGCGGTATTCGCACTGCTGACCATCCTGGGGATCGCGGTCGATCCGACCACCCAGGGGATATCCGACAGCAGCAGAGCGCTGCAGTATAACTCGCCTGCAGGGTCCAGTGATGAAGAGGAAAACGAGAATCATATAAATGAAAGCGAGGCATTATAATGTTCGGAAAAAAAAGGAAGTAAAAAAGGCGGCGGAGGATGTGGCCGTTAACAACAGCGCCGTTTACCGGCACCAAAAATATGTAGCATAAGTCCTGGCCAAAAGTTGTACATGGCCAGGCAGCAAAAAGCCCCTGAGATCTCTCACGACTCAGGGGCTTTTTTTAGTTAAGCAAAAAGTTTTTCACTTTTGTCAGGATCCTCACATATATCTGTATTTCCTATTTCTACAAAGGCGTCTTTGCCTTGGCCATCGTAATACCAGGCATATGTTTTCCCATCACGGCCTGTATTTATGGTCAGATAGTCTGATATCAGCGCAGTATTCCTGTCTATTCCTAGTCTATCAGATATTAGATCAAACGCATTCATTTCTTTTAAATTATCCATATATTCACTGTCGAAGCCGTCCACATCATAACTGTTGAATCCGTCCCAGTCGGTGATCTCACCGTCCTCGAAGCAATCATCGTTCAGATATTCTGCCTTGACTGTGGCCACATATATGTGTCTCTCTTTTTTCTCTGCTGCGGTGAGGCGATCCCACGCTTCTGCTGCAGCTGCATTCGCGGATTCTATGTCTGCGTATGCGTCATGCCATTCATCCATTCCGCCATGCTCCATGTTAGTATCTACTACTATGTATCTTACTTCATTCATCATCTTTCCTATCCTCCTGATCTCGTTTACCACCAGTCTCTCTGTCCAGTCCGGGCAGCTTCTCTGGCCGCCTTCCCAATTCTCGATCGTCCTTTTTGGGATCCCAGATATATCGCTCAATCTCTGCTGGGTCAGCCCTGACTCTGTTCTTGCTTCCCTGATCGGGGTCTCTTTCAGTTCGACAACGTACCCTGTTTCTGTTCTATATACGTACAGATCTCTTGCATCCACGACCAGCTCACACTCGACCGTCTGATTCTCGCAGACGTCCTTGTACGTCCAGTCTTCCTCTGTTTCGATCTCTTCTACTTCCACATCCAGCGGCCTATATTCTGTATTCTCGAATTGCTCTTTTGTGATCATATATATCTTCATTTCTACACCTCCCCACTAATACAGTTTTTCGTTTCCGCCAAAATCGAATCCGCTATTCAGATCAGCTTTTCCGGGAACATATTCATCAGCTTTGTTATCGTAGTATCCATAATCTTTAACTGCACAGTGCTTGCTATTACTCCTGGTTTCGATGATCTTAAAATATGTTCTATCTTTTCCGTAGTTCTGCCAGTCGTTCATCTGGACTTCGTATCTGTATCCGTTGTCGTTTTTATTCCCATTATCTGCTATCGTGTTCAACGCTTTTTTACATTCGTTCTTTTTCATCTCTATACCTCCTGGGCTTTGCCCTTTCCTTATCATGTCTATAATATATCACTCAATGAGTGGTATGTCAACTACTATTCTGCGTGTTGCAGAAAAAGTTGCACGACTCTGTGGTCGTACTTGCCGTAGTGCGCATATATGCCATATTTAATACTATATATGCTCGTATTTTTCGCAGTATCCACAATATACATACACCAGCTAATTCAAGTCCTGTCATCCGCACCAAGACGATACGGCACTGATAAGCGAAGATCAGATGCCGTATTTTTCTATGCGCAGCCTTTGCGGATCGCCTGACTTAATCCTTTATTTGTTTATAGTTTTGCGCTATAATCATAACGAGATGAAGAAATACAGAAAGCATTCCAGGCGCAACCCCTGGCGAAATACAAGAAGGAACATGGACAGGGACTGGAAAGCCATATGTGCAGCAGTCCTGGTCGTAAGCGTGCCGCTCATGGTTATTTTGGGTACGCTAAATTATGTTGTGAGATATTCGGGTGTGTGGAAATATGATCTGACATCGTCGCAGGTACTGACGCAGATATCCACACAGATAGATGAAGATCAGCTGCTGAATGCGGTGTCTTCGTACATGCAGCATAAGACAGATAGTTTCGAACTCAAGGAGGATGTAGAATATCAGCCTGAAAATGTTTTCAAGGCCGTGGATAAGAAAGCGGCGAAGCGTATCCGTGAGTTTATGGATGTCACTATGGTCATAGGGATTATCATGCTGCTGCTGACGGCGGCGGCATATTTCCTGCTGATACGCTGGCGCAGTCATGAGATACATATGAAGCGGTTCCGGCAATCCGTATGGGTATATGCGATCAGCATAATCGTATTGTGTCTGATATGCGTGATACCTCCGGCCCGTCATTTAGTTTGGGGCCTGCTGATGGGGACAAAACTGCCCGCGGATGACACGCTGGTCGTTCTTTTCGGCGGAACGCTGGGATTCCATATCGCTATGTACTGGCTTCTCATATCGGCAGTGATAACAGGGATACTCACATATGTCACCTGGGAGATAGCCGGAAGGAAAAGAATGTTCAGAGGCCTGGAATAGAGGCTTGAAACAGAAGACTGGAACAAAGGAGCAATCTATGGTATACATATATCTTGCTGACGGATTCGAAGAGACCGAGGCTGTAACGATCGTCGATATCATGCGCAGAGGCGGAGCAGACGTTTCGTCTGTGTCGGTCACAGGCAGCCGCATTGTTGCCGGAGCACACGGCATCGCGCTGACGGCCGATCTGCTTTTTGAGGAAGCGGACCACAGCAGCTGTGAAATGATAGTGATGCCGGGCGGCATGCCGGGAGCAAAAAATCTGGCGGCACATGAAGGCCTCACGGACAGGATCAAAGAATTTGCTGCTGAGGGCAAGTGGCTGGCAGCGATCTGTGCGGCACCGATGGTACTGGCCGGAGCGGGTGTGCTGAACGGCAAAACCGCAACGATCTATCCGGGCATGGAAGACAGACTGACCGGCGCAAAAGCAGTCGACAGTCCGATAGCCAGGGACGGGAAGATAATAACCAGTCAGTCTCCGGGTACGGCAATGGTATTCGCATTATATCTGCTGACCGTGCTCAAGGGTGAAGAAAAGGCGGCGGAGGTCGAGGAAGGATTGTGCATGTCATGAGCTTAAAAGTAGATCATCATGTTCATACATATTATTCGGACGGACAGCTGTCACCTGCAGAAATAGTCGAATGGGCCTATAATAAAGGCCTGGATCAGATAGCTATCACAGACCATGACGGCACAGGCGGCGTTAAGGAAGCGGCCGAGGCCGGCAAACTGAAAGGGATCACAGTCATCCCGGGCATCGAATTTTCCACGGAAGCGGAAAATGGTGTCAGTCTGCATATACTGGGGTATAATATCGACATCGATAACAGCGAACTCGCAGAAGCCTGCCATGAGATCCGCCTGAAGAGACAGGCAAGAAATGAAAAATTCCTCAAGGCTTTGAATGAAGAAGGCTATGCGCTGACAGCAGAAGATCTGCTCCTGAGAGAGGGGCAGGATTTCATAGGCAAACCGATATTCGCCAGGGCAATGGTCAGGAAGGGCTATATCAGCGAACCGGCAGAAGCGTTTGAAAAAATATTCACTTCCGAGAAGCTGCGTGCTATCAGAAAAGAAAAGATCCCTGCCAAAAGGGCAATAGAACTGATCGGCAGAGCGAACGGCACGGCAGTTCTGGCGCATCCGGGTCTGATCAGGAATATCGGAGAGCGGGGCAGCCGCGAGTATTATGCCAATCTTGAAAGGCTGCTGAAATCTCTGAAAAAGTACGGACTGGCCGGTATGGAATGCAATTACAGCAAACATACAAAAGAAGAGGAAACGCGCTTCACCAAAATGGCAAACAAATTCAATCTGCATATAACCAGCGGCTCGGATTATCATGGCCCTGATATGCAGGAATAAACGAACAGGAAAGGAAAAGCGACATTGTTCAGAAAGACGAGAGACAATATAAAAGCGGCGCTTGAACGTGATCCGGCTGCAAGAAACGGGCTCGAGGTGTTTTTATGCTGTCCGGGGATATGGGCGCTCATGTGGCATACTCCCGCACATTTCCTGTATGAACACAACTTCAAACTCATTGCCAGGATCATATCGCAGATGACCAGAAACAGCACGGGCATTGAGATCCATCCGGGAGCGAAAATAGGCAGCCGATGCTTCATCGATCACGGCATGGCGGTAGTCGTAGGAGAGACGACCGAGATCGGCGATGATGTGACCATATATCAGGGAGTCACGCTGGGCGGCACAGGCAAGGATGTAGGCAAAAGACATCCGACAATAGGCAGCAGGGTAGTCATCAGTACGGGAGCAAAGGTGCTCGGACCGTTCAAGGTCGGCAATGATGTGAAGATCGGGGCAGGCTCTGTGGTGCTCAAAGAAGTACCGGACAGCTGTACTGTCGTTGGTATCCCCGGAGTAGTCGTGAAGGGCAAGAAGATCCCGACATCCGAGATGGATCAGGTCGATATGCCGGATCCGGTGGCTGTGGAGATCGAATGCCTGAGAAGGCGCATAGTTATGCTTGAAAACAAACTTAAGGAGCTGGAAAAATGAAGATATATAATACGCTGACAAGGAAAAAAGAAGAATTCAGACCGATAAGTGACGGCCATGTGAGTATGTATGTATGCGGACCTACAGTATACAACTATTTCCACATCGGCAATGCCAGACCGTTCGTGGTTTTTGATACTCTGAGGAGGTATCTCGAATACAGAGGATACAGTGTCGATTTCGTCCAGAACTTCACCGATGTCGATGATAAGATCATCAACAAAGCCCGTGAAGAGGGAGTCACTGCTCCGCAGATCAGCGAAAGGTTCATCGACGAATATTATAAAGATGCAAAGGCTATAAATGTCAGGAAGGCGACCGTGCATCCGAAGGTTTCCGAGACCATGGATGATATCATCAAATTCGTGAAGGATCTCGAGGAAGCGGGCTACGCATATGAAGTAGAAGGAGATGTATATTTCAGCACCAGAAAGTTTGCGGGATACGGAAAGCTTTCGGGGCAGAATATAGATGACCTGGAAGCGGGCGCAAGGATAATGATAGAGGAGAAGAAGAAAGATCCTCTTGATTTTGCATTGTGGAAAGCCCGCAAGAGAGATGATGAGATCGCCTGGGAATCCCCATGGGGAATGGGAAGACCGGGCTGGCATATAGAATGTTCGACCATGAGCAGGAAATATCTCGGAGACACGATAGATATCCACGCCGGAGGGCAGGATCTGCAGTTCCCTCACCATGAGAACGAGATCGCTCAGTCGGAAGCACATAACGGAAAGAAATTCGCGAATTACTGGATGCACAACGGATATATCACCATCGATAATCAGAAGATGAGCAAGTCGAAGGGCAATTTCTTTACAGTAAGGGATATACTGCAGAAATACAGCGGCGAGACGATAAGGTTCTTCCTTTTGTCAGGGCAGTACAGAAGTCCCATCAATTTCAGCGAAGAGCTCATGGAACAGGCAAAAAATTCTCTCGGCAGAATGGAGAACGCCAAAACGAACCTGGAATTCCTTATTGAAAAGGGAGAAGGCCGGCTTACCGGCGAGGAAAAAGAAAAACTGGCGGCGTATGATAAATACAGACAGCAGTTTATTGACGCCATGGACGACGATCTGAACACGGCAGATGCTATCTCGGCAGTTTTTGAGCTTATCACAGCAATAAACACAGCAGTGCAGAAGGGCGCCAGCGGGGAATTCGCACAAAAGTCGCTGGAGGTACTGATGGAGCTTTGCAATGTGCTGGGACTGCTGCAGGCGGACGATGATGATACCGTCGACAATGATATACAGGCGCTGATAGATGAGCGGCAGGAGGCAAGAAAGAACAAAGATTATGCCCGCGCCGATGAGATAAGAGACAGCCTGAAGGCAAAGGGCATCACGCTCAAGGATACCCCGCAGGGAGTACAGATAATAAAAGAATGAAAACGGATGCGATAAATACCACGGCGCTGGCCTTCATGGGGGATGCCGTGTACGAAGTATATGTCCGTGAGCATGTCATGGAATCAGGACAGCAGGCGGCGGACAAACTTCACCGCATGGCGGTGAAATACGTCTGCGCCGAGTCGCAGGCGGCGGCAGTAAAAGCGATGTTCGATGATCTGTCCGAAGACGAGCAGAAGCTGGTAAAAAGAGCGCGTAACAGAAAAAGCGCGACCAAGCCAAGGAATACCGACCCGGTCACATATAAATGGGCGACCGCTTTCGAAGCTCTGGTCGGTTATCTTCATATCAGCGGCGACCGTGACAGGGCTGAGGAAATCATCAACGAAGCTATAGCATTTGCAGACAACGGCAGAGGTGGAAATGAAAAAGAAAATCGATAAAATCAAAGAAATAAAAAAAGGGCCGAAGCTCAGGGCGGCAAAACGGAAGGGCTCGAATAAAGCGGGTTCAATAATCGGCGATTATTACCTTACCGGACGGGAATACACCAAGCAGAACAAGGAAGCCTATGAGGAAAAGTACGGCAAGGGCAAGAAGCCGTGGTCTACAAGGGAAAAAGTATACCTTATCGTATGTATCATCGGTGCCATAGCGATAGCCTTGAAATATCTTGTATTTAAATAAGGAGGGGCGGAATGAGCAGAGCTGATGTATTATTTGTCGATATGTGCAGCGACATAATCGAGAACGGTTTTTCTTCGGAGGGGCAGAAGGTCAGACCGCACTGGCCCGACGGCGTTCCGGCACATACCATAAAAAAATTCGGAATAGTAAACAGATATGATCTGCAGGAAGAATTTCCGGCGCTGACTCTCAGACCTACGGCTATAAAGTCCGCCGTAGATGAAATGCTGTGGATATGGCAGAAAAAATCCAATGATATACATGAACTGAAAAGCCACATCTGGGACGAATGGGCAGATGAAAACGGCACCATAGGCAAGGCTTACGGATATCAGCTGGGGGTGAAATATAAATTCGCTCAGGGCGAGATGGACCAGGTGGATAACGTGATATGGCAGCTGAAAAACCAGCCATATTCCAGACGCATACTGACGAACATATTCAATTTTCATGATCTCATGGAAATGGGACTGGAGCCGTGCGCTTACAGCATGACTTTCAATGTTACCGGAGACAGGCTCAATGCCATACTCAACCAGCGCTCTCAGGATATACTGGCTGCCAATAACTGGAACGTGGTGCAGTATTCTGTTCTGCTGCATATGATGGCGCAGGTGACCGGATTCAAGGCCGGAGAACTTGTGCATGTGATCGCTGATGCTCATATATATGACAGACATGTACCGATCATAAAAGAGATGCTGGACAGACCGCAGTATCCGGCACCGAAATTCAGGCTCAATCCGGATATCAAAGACTTTTATGATTTTACCCCAGATGATGTTATCATCGAGGACTACCAGAAAAATCCTCAGATCAAGGGCATACCGGTTGCCATATAGGAGAAGCTGATGAATGCCATAGTAGTGGTCGACAGCAACTGGGCCATAGGAAACAAGGGCGGACTGCTCATGCATCTGCCGGAAGATCTCAGGCACTTCAGGGAAATGACGATCGGCAAAACGATAATAATCGGAAGGAAGACGCTGGAAAGCTTCCCGGGAGGCAGACCGCTTCCCGGAAGGACAAACATAGTCCTGACCGGCAACAGAGAATATGAAAGAGATGACTGCATCATCTGTCATTCCCGCGAAGAGGTAATGCAGAAGATCTCCGATGTGGATGAGGAGGATGTTTTCGTCTGCGGAGGAGCAAGCGTATATCGCCAGTTCATGGATCTGTGCGATACTTTTTATGTTACCAGACTGGACAGAGCTTTTGAGGCTGACAGATATTTCGAGGATCTTGACAGAGCCGAGGAGATAGAGGAGACCGACAGCGGATCTGCCGGAGAAGATGAAGGAGTAAAGTACCGCTTTGCGAAATACGAAAGAAAATAACAATATAATCGCGGGAAGAAATCCTGTCATGGAAGCATTGAAGAACGGCAGAGATATCGACAGGATCATTATAGCCGAAGGCGCGGAAGGCTCTGTGAAAAAGATAGAAGCCATGGCCAGGGAACGGGGCATAGCTGTGCGCCGTGAAGACAGGCGGCAGCTGGACAGGATCACGGAGGGGGCAGCGCATCAGGGCGTTGCCGCATATGCTTCAGATTATAAATATGCGGAAATCGGCGACATACTCGGACTGGCGGAGGAACGCGGCGAGGATCCTTTTGTGATAGTCTGCGACGGCATAGAAGATCCGCATAATCTGGGAGCGATAATCAGAAGCGCGGAATGCGCCGGAGCGCACGGCGTCATAATCGGCAAAAGAAGATCCGCGGGACTGACGGAGACGGCGGCGAAATCGAGCGCCGGCGCAGTGGAGTATGTCCTGTGCGCAAGAGTGACTAATATAAGCCGGGCGGTAGAAGAGCTGAAGGCGGCAGGCATATGGGCAGCCGCCTGTGATATGGACGGAACAGCATACACTGATGCTGATCTTAAAGGTCCGCTGGCTCTCGTCATAGGCGGAGAGGGCACCGGCATAAGCCGCCTCGTCAGGGAAAAATGCGATTTCACCGTTTCTATTCCGATGAAGGGCAAGGTGAATTCACTGAATGCCTCCAATGCGGCGGCGGTGCTGATGTATGAAGTAAGAAGGCAGAGAGATGGCCAGCGATAGGGATGCACGCCACGAGATCCTTGCTCTCAGAGCAAAGAACGGTGATCAGGAGGCAGAGGAATGTCTTATAAGGGAGTATAAAAATGTTGTGAGAGGAAAAGCTCACAGCTATTTCATTATCGGCGCAGATGAAGAGGATGTAGTGCAGGAAGGCATGATAGGACTTTTCAGGGCCATAAGGACTTACGACGCCGGCAGAGAAGCCAGCTTCAGGACCTATGCGGAGCTGTGCATCAGCAGGCAGATCATTTCGGCGATAAGAAGCGCTGCCAGGAAAAAGCATCAGCCTCTTAATACATCTGTTTCTCTCAACAAACCTGTCGAGTCCGAATCCGGACAGACTTTGGAAGAAACCATACCGGGAGGCGAAAATGCCGATCCGGAAACGCTCATGGTCGTCAAGGATGTAATGGGCTATGTGACCAGGAACGAGGGCAGGCTGTTCAGCGATTTTGAACTGACTGTCTGGAGCGAATATATTGACGGCAGGAGTTATGCGGAGATCTCTGAAAAACTGGGCAAAAATCAAAAGGCTATATATAATGCTATGGACCGCATAAAGAAAAAAATCACAGAATTTCTCAGTGACTCATAGGGCGTGAAATCGTTGACATCACGGGACGAATATAGTAACATAGCAATGTTAATATGCTGTTGTAGCTCAGTTGGTAGAGCACTTCCTTGGTAAGGAAGAGGTTCGGCAGTTCAAGCCTGCTCAACAGCTCCATATAGAAATGTTATTTTTTTTATTTACGGCAGGAGATGCCGGAGAAAGGGCCGGCAGCCCTAAGGAGGATAGTAAAATGGCAAAGCAGAAATTCGAGAGGACAAAGCCGCACATCAACATCGGAACGATAGGACATGTAGACCACGGCAAGACGACGCTGACAGCAGCGATCACATCAGTACTCAAAGAGAGATATCAG
>Ga0268263_1002659_pt1 | contig 11176 bp, 9 predicted proteins | sample Biomet5_FD_190358 | JGI IMG/M metagenome (GOLD analysis project Ga0268263, IMG submission 190358) | Microbial communities from bioreactor (seeded with sewage sludge) at LBNL, California, USA - Biofuel metagenome 5 (SPAdes) (version 4) | ecosystem: Engineered > Bioreactor > Anaerobic >... | reverse complement strand
TGGCCGAGACGATCCGCGTCGCCGCCACCGGCCATCGCAACACCCCCGACCTGTGGTCGATCATGCAGATCATGGGGCCCGACCGCGTCAGGGCCCGCCTGGACCAGGCCCTCAAGGAAGCCGACTGATGCGCTATCCGCGTTTCCTGCCGGCCCACGGCACCGTCGGGCTGGTCGCCCCCTCGCTGGGCATCGCCGGCCAGCCGTATACCCGGCGCTATGACAGCGCCTGCGCCATCTTCACCGCCCGCGGCCACTTACTGAAGGAAGGGCCGTGCGTCCATGGCTTCAGCCATGCCCAGAGCGCCCCGGCGGCGGATCGCGGGGCCGAGATGACGGCCATGATGACCGCCAAGGACGTCGACGCGGTGATCAGCGTGGCCGGGGGCGAGATGATGGTCGAGATGCTGCCATACGTCGACTTTGCCAGGCTGCGCCGGGCGGCCCCGCGCTGGTACATGGGCTTCTCGGACAACACGTGCATGACCTTCGCGCTCAACGTGCTGTGCGACACCGCCTCGCTGTACGGTTCCAACTTCCCGTCCTTCGGCATGCGTCAATGGGACCGGTCGCTCAGGGAGGCTTATCAGATCATGTCCGGCCGTCGGCTGAGCCAGACCAGCTATCCGCGCTATCAGCTCATCGACCTGAAGGGCCGCCGGGGCCACGCCTTGGATGGCTACAACGCCACCGAGAAGGCGGCCGTCAAGAGCCTGTACACGTCCGGGGACCTCAGGGTCAGAGGACGTCTGATAGGCGGCTGCCTGGACGTGCTGCAGCTGCTGGTCGGCACGCCCTACGACAAAGTTTCGCGCTTCGTCGACCGCTATCATGACGACGGTATCCTGTGGTATCTGGAGGCCTGCGACCTCAACGTATTCTCCATCAGCCGCGCGCTGTGGCAGCTGCGACAGGCCGGCTGGCTGCGGGGCTGCTCCGGGATCCTGCTGGGCCGGCCGCTGCATCCGGAGTCGCTCATGGACGTCGGGCTGGCCGAGGCCTATCATCGGGCGCTGGACGGACTGGACGTGCCGGTCGTCTACGACATGGACTTCGGGCATCTGCCGCCCTGCTGGACGATCGTCTCGGGCAGCGTGGCGCAGGTCACGGTCCAGGGCCGCAAGGCGGCCATCGAATACCAGCTGCGCTGAGTCCTTCCGCCTATCACCATCTCCCATCGAGGCCGACGGTCATCCGTCGGCCTTTTCCCTGGGCCGCACGAAGAAAAGGCCGGTGGGCGGCCGGCCGGGCAGCGGCATAGATTTTTATGGCTCAGCCGGCTGACAAGGACCGCCGGAGCCGCTGCTTGTATAGGACATGGTCGAAGGATGTGATGACGGTGGCGTTGATCCCTGGCACCGGGTTGTCGACGGCCAGCGTGTCGCGCGGGTCGTAGATGATGACCTGACCGTAGGTACGGTCCTGACTGATCGAGCACCAGGCATAGGTGTCGATGGACTGCTTGACCGTGTCGGGCCAGAGGGCACAGCTCATGGCCACGGCATCGGGCAGGTCGACGATATGGCGCCCGCTCTTGCGGATGTTGTAGGCCAGCAGGCTGCGGTTGCAATCGACGGAGAAGCGGCCGACGGGGCCGGAAGCCGCGATGGCGGACAGATCATCCTGATCCCAGGCCGCCGGTCCGCAGCACATGTCGAAACCGATGACCGTCAGCGGGATGCCGCTTTCCAGTAGCAGCCGGTAGGCCTCGGCGTCGGCGAAGACGTTGAACTCCGCCACCGGGGTGGTGTTGCCTCTGCCCAGGCCGGCGGTGCCCATGGAATAGATGCGGTGCACCCTGGACATGGCCTGTCGGTCGGTCAGCAGCGCCAAGGCTATGTTGGTAGCCGGGCCCAGCATGACGATGTCGATGTCGGGTGCGGAACGGACGGCCGACAGGATGAAGTCGACGGCGCCTTGGCCGTCGGGGACGGCCGCCGGATGGATGAGGCCGGCATCCCCCATGCCGTCCTGGCCGTGGACGCTGACCGCGCTGACGGGCTGGCGGCACAGCGGGGCCGCACAGCCGGGATGGACCGCGATGGCGCGTCCGGAGATCTCCATGGTCATTAAGGCGTTGCGGGTGCCCTGCGCCAGCGGCACGTTGCCGCTGACGGTGGTGATACCGAGGATGTCGACGTCCCTGTCCATGGCGGCCATCAGCAGCGCGACGGCGTCATCGGAGCCCGTGTCGGTGTCGATGATGAGCTTACGCATTTCAATCCCTCCCTTGGCGTATTGTTGCCAATCACAGGATAACGCGTTATAGTTTCCCAAAACAGGTCAATTGACCCAAACGAGGAACGCCATGACTGCCATCAGCATCCCTGCCGCGATACCGTACACGGAACGCGTATACCGCCCTGGTCAGGCCATCATCGATGGCCTGCGGCCCAGCGACACTTTTTACATACTTACCTCCGGCACCGCGGACGTGATATACCGTCATGTCGATGGCGAGACCTTCTGCGTCTATCGCTATCAGGCCCCGGACTTCTTCGGCGAGGTCGAGGTCCTGACGGACCTGAACCAGCCGCTGCCGGTGGTGGCGGCCGAACGCTGCGTGGTACGGGCCATCAAGTGCCAGGATGCCCGGCGGTGGCTGCGCCAGGACCAGGACTTCAGTTTCTTCGTCATGCGGCGGCTGTGCGAGAAACTGTACGACAACATGTCCAAGTGGGCCGACCAACGTTTCCTGTCGCAGCGTCAGCGGCTGCTGGCGGCCTATCGGTGCGCTGTGCGCGACGATCGGCTGGACAGCCTGACCAAGGCTGATCTATGCCAGCAGCTGGGCATGCCGCTGCGCAGCCTGAACAGGGTCATCGCCCAATGCACCGATGTTGCGACATACAGCCGCCACCATTTCCACGCCGCCACCAAAGGCGGGGCCCGAGGCCGCTGAGGCCGGCAGGCCGCCGACGATGTGCCCTGCATGGAAAAGCGGCCGCCCGGATGGTAAACTAATGGCAGAGGTACCGACAACATGAAAGCTATCATCCTGGCCGGGGGCACGGGCAGCCGCCTATGGCCCTACAACAGCATCCGCAACAAGGCGATGGTCCCGGTGGCCAACCGGCCGCTGGTCCAGCATTCCGTCGACGCCCTCCATCAGGCCGGCATCGACGAGATCGTCATCGCCGGCTGGCACCACATGGATGACGTCAGCCATCACTTCCGCGGCGATCCGGCGGTCCGGGTGGCAGTCGTCGAGCCGAACAAAGGCAGCGCCGACACCCTGGCGGCCGTGATGCCCGATCAGGATTTCATGTTCCTGATGGGCGACGTGCTGGCCGGGGCGGAGGACGTCGCCCGGCTGGCCCAGGCCGCAGGCGGGACGGTGCTGCTGGCGGCGGCCGACGACGATCCGCACAACCACATCATCGCCCAGCTGCAGGACGGCCGCTGCGTCTCGTTCATCGGTCATCCGCGCGGCCTGGCCTCCGGCAGCTGGCTGGTCGGCGGCCGCTTCGACGGGCGGCTGAAGGACTGCCTGACCCACTGCGCCAGCTACTTCCCCAACACCAAGGTGGGCGTGGCGGCGCCGGACGAGCACATCGTCGAGGCGGCGCTCAACGACTACGCGGCCGCGCTGCCTCTGACGGCCCTGCCGGCGGCCAGCCCGGCGCTGGACATCGACAAGCCCTGGCAGATCCTGCAGGCCAACGCGGCGCTGGTGGCGCGGATGTGCGCCAAGCTTGATCATGACGTCCTCGATCCCACGGCGGCCGTCGATCCGACCGCCCGCATCCAGGGTCATGTGTCGCTGGGCCCCGGCTCCCGCATCGGGCCCGGGGTGGTGGTGAAGGGCCGGGCCATCATCGGCGCCGGAACGCTTCTGGACAACGGGGCCGTCATCATCGGCGACGCGGTCATCGGCGACGGCTGCACGCTGGCCAACGGCTGCAAGGTCACCGGCCCGGCGGTGATCGGCGACGAGTGCATCATGGAGCAGACGGCCGAGCTGGCCGGCGGGGTGGTGATGCGCAAGAACTACCTGTACCACCACGGCGAGTTCTTCGGCCTGCTGGGCCAGCGCTGCGACCTGGGGGCGGGATGTCTAAGCGGCAGCCTGCGCTTCGACGACGGGGCCGCCGTCCAGACGGTCAAGGGCCGCCGGGAGCACGGGGTGCCATATGCCAACGCGACCTATGTGGGCGACTTCACCCGCGCCGGTGTCGGGGTCATGTTCATGCCGGGGGTCAAGGTGGGCACGGGCTGCGCCATCGGACCCGGCACCATCGTGGACAGGGACATCCCGGACAACCGGCTGGTGTACGTCAAGCAGGAGCTGATCGACAAGCAATGGGGCCCGGACCGCTACGGCTGGTGAGCCCGATAGGAGGATGTCATGCTGAAATGCTATAAGAAGGGCTACCCGCGCCCGCAGCTGACGCGGGCCGACTGGACGGACCTGAACGGTATCTGGGATTTCGCCTTCGACGACGGTGACGTCGGCCTGGCCCAGCGCTGGTACGACAGCTTCCCGACGTGCCGGTCGATCGTGGTGCCGTTTTCCTATCAGTGCCGGGCCAGCGGCATCGGCGACACGGCGGTGCATCGGGTGGTATGGTATCGCCGCACGCTGGATCTCGACCGCGCCGCGCTGGCCGAGCGGCGGCTGATGCTGGTCTTCGAGGGCTGCGACTACCACACCGACGTGTGGGTCGACGGACGGCTGGCCGGCAGCCACGACGGCGGCTATACGCGGTTTGCGCTGGACGTGACCGATCTGCTGGGAGCCAACCCTCCGGTGGTGACGGTCCGCGCCTATGACGCCCCCGACACCGCCCAGCCCCGCGGCAAGCAGCGCTGGCAGGATGAGAGCTATGGCTGCTGGTACGTCCCGACCACCGGCATCTGGAAGCCGGTCTGGATGGAGGTCGTGGATGCCGTCCGCATCACGGACCTGCGCCTGACCCCGGACGTCGGCCAGGGCTGCCTGGACATCCAGGCGCAGCTGACGGACGCGGCCGTCGGGTCCGTGCTGGACATCGAGGTCGGCCTGCAGGGAAAAGCGCTGGCCCATCTGGCCGTCGGGGTCGACGGGCCGCAGGTCAAAGCCCGTGTCTGCCTGCCGGGCCAGGAGCTGTACGACTGGGGCCTGAAGCTGTGGAGCCCGCTGGCGCCCAACCTGTACGACCTGGACCTGCGGGTCATCAAGGACGGCCAGGTACGCGACCGGGTCGGGTCCTACTTCGGGCTGCGCGATGTGGCCATCCAGGGCGGCGACATCCTGGTCGACGGCATGCCGATGTATCAGCGGCTGATCCTGGACCAGGGCTACTGGGCCGACAGCGGCCTGACGGCCCCGTCGGAACAGGCCTTGATCGATGACCTGGACCGCATCCTGGCGCTGGGCTACAACGGCCTGCGCATCCATCAGAAGATCGAGGACGAGAGGCTGCTGTATTGGTGCGACGTCAAGGGTCTCATGGTCTGGAGCGAGATGCCGGCCCAGTATGACTTCAGCCCGCGCGCGGTGGCGGCTTTCACCGCCGAGTGGACCGCGGCGGTGGCGCAGAACTACAGCCATCCGTCGGTCATCGTCTGGGTTCCGTTCAACGAGAGCTGGGGCCTGCGGACGATCAGGACGGACAAGGCCATGCAGGACTTCACGGTGGCCATCTACCATCTGACCAAGGCGCTGGATCCGATGCGGCCGGTGGTGTCCAACGACGGCTGGGACCAGACGGTCACCGACATCGTCACCCTGCATGACTATCAGCCCGACGGCCCGACGCTGACCGAACGGTATACCCAGTTCAAGGACGACATCCTGGCGGGCCGGCTGTTCCATTGCGGCGACCATGCCGCCATGGTGCCGGGCTTCGGCTACCATGGCCAGCCGGTTGTCATCAGCGAGTTCGGCGGCATCGCCATGTCCGGGGCTGCGGGATGGGGCTATGGCGAGACGGTCGCCGACGAGGCGGCGTTCATCAAGCGCTTCGACGCCATCACCACCGCCATCAAGCGGCTGCCATACGTGGCGGGATACTGCTACACGCAGCTGACCGATGTGCAGCAGGAGGTCAACGGCCTGCTGGACCACGACCATGGCTTGAAGGTGGATGGTGAGCTGATCAGGCAGATCAACCTGCGGCCGGTGGGCCAGCGCGACGCCTATACCAGAAAATGAAAAAAAGAAGATGCGTGCAGGGCATTGGCTCCGCACGCATCTTTCGTGTCGCATCGTGACAGGGATGAGGATCACAGATAGCGGTCCAGGTAGCTGTCGATAAGCTCCTTGGTCTCCTGGCGGCGCATCTGGGTGATCTCGTTGATGTCCTTGACCCCCGCCATGCCCTTGGCCAGCATGGCCCAGACCTTGTAGAAGTCGTCCATCGAAGGCATCAGGGCCTTGCGCTTGCGGTAATGGTAGTCGGCCAGCACCGTCTGGTAGCGGCGGTAGGCCCTGTCCACCGACTGCTCCCATGACATGTACAGGTCGGTGGCGGCGTGCTCGCCGATCTTCCGCAGCAGCGCGGTGTCATCGCCGATGACGGCCAGACGCGCGGCCAGGCTGGCGGCGTCCTCGTCGATCAGGATGGCGTTGCGGCCGTCCTTGGTGTCCTCGGCGGCGCAGCTGCCCTTGATCAGCACGCTGGGACAGCCGCAGGCCGCGGCCTCGCGGACGACGATGCCGTTGGTGTCGAAGGTGGATGGGAACAGGAAGGCGTCGGCGCGCGTATAGACGGTACGTAGCTGCTCGCGGTCGTAGATCGGTCCGGTGAAGACGCAGCGGTCGTCAATCTTGGATTTCATGGCGTAGTCCTTGACCTCGTTCAGGGCCATGCCGCCGCCGACGAAGATCATCTGGAAGTCCAGCCCCGCCCCGCGGATGGCGCGCAGCGCGTCGATGATGATGCGCAGGCCCTTGTACCACATGATGCGGCCGACGAACAGGTAGGTCGGCACGTTGCTGCGGAGGTGGTACCTGCGGCTGAAGGCGGCGACGTCCTTGGCGCTGGCACGCTGCCGGCTGATGTCCACGCCGTTTTCCATGACGACGTAGTCGCCGCGGTAGCCCAGCGAACGCAGGTTCTCGCCCGCCCCCCGCGACACGACCCAGACCTCGTCGACGGCGGCAATGTTGCTGACGAGATATTTGATGGCCACGTCCTGCAGCATCTTGTTGTCGACGGCCCGCTTGATGTCGATGTCGAACTTGGTATGGTAGGTCATGATGACGGGCTTATGCACGATGTCCCGCACGGTACGGGCCAATATCGTCGAGGAGAAGGGGCAGTGGGAATGGATGAGGTCGATGTCCATGCGCTTGAACTGCGTCAGAAAGTCCAGGCCCAGCGGCATGCCGGCGCGGTAGCCGACCATCTTGGTGGTGTCGAAGCTGGGATAGCGCAGCACCTGGAAGGGATAGTCGTCGTGGGCCTTGGGGTATTCGGGGGTCGCCACGGTGACGCCGCAGCCCCGGGCCGAGAGGATCTGGGCATAGTTGAAGGTGGCGTTGGACACGCCGTCGATGACCGGCGGGAATGAATCGTTCATCAGGCAGACATTAAGTTTCTTGCGTGCGCTCATGAGTCCTCCCTGGATGGTGTCGGATGCGGGCCGTCCACGGCGGCCCATCCACCTCAAAGTCTATATGCTTATGCCTTCGTTGGCAAGTCGGCTCATCCGCCGTGGAGCATGCCCTTGAGGTCATAGATCGCATCGAACTGCGCGCCGGTCAGCCAGCCCGAGGCGATGGCGGCCTGGCGCAGGGTGGTCCCTTCGGACCGCGCGCGGGCGACGATGGCGGCCGCCTTGTCATAGCCGATGTGCGGTGTCAGCACGGCGGCGTTCATCAGCGAGCGTGACACGTTGCGGTCCATCACGGCGGCGTTGGCCCTGAGCCCCTTGAGCAGATGGACGTCGAAGGATGTCATGGCATCAGCCAGCAGGTCGATGTCCGACAGGATGTCGGCGGTGATCAGCGGCATGGTGACGTTGAGCTGGAAATTGCCCTGGCTGTTGGCGATGGCCACGGCCTGCATGTCGCCCATCACCTGGATGGCGGCCATCACCAGCGCCTCGGCCTGGGTCGGGTTGATCTTGCCGGGCATGATGGATGAGCCGGGCTCGTTGGCCGGGATGGTGATCTCACCCAGCCCGGCGTCCGGACCGCTGGCCAGCCAGCGCACGTCATTGGCAATCTTGATAAGGTCGCTGGCCATGGCATCCAGCCCACCGGCCAGCGCGACCATGACGTTGCGTGAGGACAGGCCGGAAAACTTGTTGGCCAGACATGAGAAGCGCATGCCGGTCAGCTTGGAGATGTAGGCCACGGCCGCTCGGTCGAAATGAACAGGCGCGTTGACGCCGGTGCCCACGGCGGTGCCGCCCAAAGGCAGGCGGGCCAACTCGCCATTCAGCGCCTTCAGCAGCCGGCGGTCGGTCTGCAGCAGGCCGCGCCAGCCCTCGACCTCCTGGCCGAAGGTCATCGGCGTGGCGTCCTGCAGGTGGGTGCGCGCGATCTTCATCTGACCGCGGTAGCGCCGGGCCAGCTGCGCCAAGGTGGCATCGACCTCATCCAGCGCGCCGGCCAGCCGGCCGTTGATGGCCAAGGCGGCGGCGACATGGATGGCGGTGGGGAAGACGTCGTTGGTTGACTGCGACATGTTGACGTCGTCGTTGGGGTGCAGACGGACGCCGCGGTCCGCGGCGTGATGGACGATGACCTCGTTGATGTTCATGTTGGTCTGGGTGCCGCTGCCGGTCTGGTAGACGGACAGCGGGAACTGGCCGTCGAGCCGGCCGGCGATGATCGCCTCGCAGGCGCTGCCGATGGCGTCGCATTTGGCACGCGACAGCCGGCCGGCGTCGGCGTTGGCCAAGGCGCAGGCCTGCTTGATGATGGCCAAGGCACGGATGATGCCGATGGGCATCGTCCGGCAGCCGATGCGGAAGTTGTCGAGGCTGCGCTGCGTCTGCGGGCCCCACAGCCGGCCGTCGGCGATGGCCACCGGTCCCAGGGAGTCGTGTTCGATGTGTCGCTTCATGTGGATACCTCGTTTCTCTGCCCCTCAATTATGACATACGTTGTATAATATCGCCAACAGAGGGTGATGGACATGGCGATGGAGAAAGCGTTGCTGGCGGGAGGATGCTTCTGGTGCATGGTCCCGCCGCTGGCCCAGCTGGCAGGGGTCGTCGATGTCGTGTCGGGTTATACTGGCGGTCATGTCGCCCACCCGACCTATCAGCAGGTCCGGGGCCATGGCACGGGCCACCGCGAAGCCGTCATGGTGACCTTCGATCCGGAGGTGGTCCCATACCGGAGGCTGCTGGATGTCTATTGGCATCAGATCGATCCGACCGACGACGGCGGACAGTTCGGCGACCGCGGGTCCAACTACCGCACCGCGATCTTCTACATGGACCAGCGGCAGCGTGTGGAGGCTGAACGGTCGCGGGATGCCATCGCCGCGCTGGGGGTGTTCGATAAACCGATCGTCACGGAGATCCTGCCCGCCGGCCCGTTCTATGCGGCCGAGGCTTATCACCAGGATTACGCCCGCCGCCATCCCGACCGGTATCAGGCCGATGCGGCGGTGCGGCAGCGCCATGAATTCATCGCCTTCCGCTGGCAGGGGCATGACAAGGGCTGAGACCTCCGGGTCCCGGCTTTTTTATATATGTGACCACGGGCGGACTGGTTGTACACAATTACTCGTTCGAGCCATAAAAACTTGTTAAAAACCAAATATAATCAACATGGGAACCGTCTGAAGAGCCACAAATAACCGCCCGCGTAACCACACGACCAATATACTGTGGGCGTATTGAGGCGGTCTTGTGTCTTCAAGGTGACCGCCGGAAGGAGATAAACATGGCTGCGAGGAAAAAGAAAAAACCTATGGATGAGAAGGAAGCGACCTTCGTCGTCCGTCTCACCAAGAAGGGTGCTCAGCCATGGAAGGGCCACGTCGTGTGGATCTCCGGACGCAACGAACAGAACTTCAACAGCATGCAGGAGCTCTTCGAACTCATGGGGACCGCGCTAGAGAACGACGGCCCGAAAGGAGCGGGGAAGGATGAAAGCAATGCCGGATAAATGTATAAAAGGGTCAATTGAAAGGGGTAACAAGCATATGACGAAGAACAACAACATGATAGGTAAGTACACGCGGCGCTTGTTCACCGTACTGCTCTCCATGGTCCTGTGCCTGTCGATGATGTCATACGACGGCATTCTGGCCAGCAGCAATACGCCCGCCAATAACGGAACGGAGACGGCGGATGTCATCACCGGGGCCGACGAGCAGAAGAGCGGAACTAAAGCAGGCACGACCGGCGAGGGGGAGACGACGACTTATACCGTCACCTTCTATGCCATGGACGGGACCACGGTGCTCGATACCCAAGAAGTCATCGCGGGGGGTTCGGCCGAAGCACCGGAGACGCCGATTGTTGAAGGATACGTGTTCGATCATTGGGATACTAACTTCACAAACGTCAACGTCAACATAAACGTGGTCGCCATATATAAGAAAGCCGTCACCGTCACGCTGACGGTCTTATACGTTTACGAGGACGGTAACGCGGCAGCTAAGACCTTCTCCGGCCAATACGACGAGGGTACGACGGTAGATGTAACGATTCCGACGATCGCCGGCTATGCCGCCCAGATAAATGGCGCCTCAGCATCAAGCTCGCTGACCGTGACCGTCGATGCTGACAAGTCCATCACCGTCACCTACGTGGCGTCAGACGTCAACTATACAATCAAGGATCATTTCCAGAACGTCGACGGCACATATGCGGCAGCTTCGGCCCGGACGATCAGCGGCAAGGTCGGAGCGCAAACCGCGGCCAACCCCGTAAGCTATGACGCTGCTGTATATTACATCGAGTCATATGCGCAAAAAACCATCGCGGCCAACGGTGGCACGGTTGTCGACATCTACTATGCCCGAAATATAAAGTATCTTACTTTCGACTCCCAGGGCGGCAGTTACTGTACCAAGAAGAGCGGGCTCTATGGTGCGACGATAAGCGTGACCTCGATTGCGCCGACGCGCGCCGGCTATCAGTTCATGGGATGGTTCACGGAGCCCAATGGCGCTGGAACTAAATATACGGGAAACGTCGTTCTGAATGGCGATGTCACGTTATATGCCAATTGGAACCCTCTCAACGTCAACTACACAATCGTCTATCTCATCGAGAATGCCAAT
>Ga0268263_1002658_pt1 | contig 11179 bp, 8 predicted proteins | sample Biomet5_FD_190358 | JGI IMG/M metagenome (GOLD analysis project Ga0268263, IMG submission 190358) | Microbial communities from bioreactor (seeded with sewage sludge) at LBNL, California, USA - Biofuel metagenome 5 (SPAdes) (version 4) | ecosystem: Engineered > Bioreactor > Anaerobic >... | reverse complement strand
CGGGTTCATGCTGACAATGGTTTTCACGTTGTACTTTTTCGTGGTAAGGCTAACGAATTTCATCATCACCAGTGGGCCGATCGCGATCACTTCGTCATACTGGTTCCCGGCAAGGATCAGCGATTCCAGCGCGTTGGTTACAAGGCCTTTTTCACCGTAGCTGCCATCGTCGGTCAACAGATGCAACTCGTCGCTGACCGCGCGAAAATCATCTTCCAGAATGACCAAATCACGGGTACGGAAACCGACGACACTGTGTACCACCGTGCCCTGCATATGCAGTTTTTTGGCGATGGGGTAGGCGATGGCGCTGCCAACACCGCCGCCGACCACACACACCTTACGGAGCCCTTCGGTTTCCGTTGCTTTGCCCAGCGGACCGACCAGATCCTGCAAACGTTCTCCAACCTGCAGGCGGCCCAGCTCCATCGTTCCGGCGCCGACCAGCTGGAAGATCAGCGTTATGCTACCGCCTATACGGTCATAATCCGCAATGGTCAGGGGGATCCGTTCGCTTTCCGTACCGGCGCGCAGAATCACAAATTGCCCCGGTTCAGCTTTACGAGCAATCAGGGGAGCGTGTACGGAAATGCGTACTACAGTTGGATTCAGTTCCTGTCTGGACAGTATTTCAAACATCTTAATCCTCGTATTCCTTAGCGTACCGCGACGCACTCGATCTCTACCAGCCCGCCAAGCGGTAATGCCGCGACCTGTACGCAGCTTCGCGCGGGATAATCGCTGACAAAATAACTGGCGTATACCGCGTTCACAGCGGAAAAATCGCTCATGTTCGTGAGGAAGATAGTCGTTTTAACAATGTTTTGATATCCAAGCCCTTTCGTCGCAAGCACAGCGCCCAGATTTTTCATGGAGCAATGGGCCTGACGTTCTACGCCGTCGGCCAGTTTCCCGGTCTCCATATCAATCCCCAACTGACCGGAGGTATAAACCATATCCGTTGTGGCGATTGCCTGCGAATAGGGACCAACCGCTTTTGGCGCGGATGCGGTAAACATAACTTCCTTCATTTTCATTCCTCCCTAAACCTGAATAACGTTGTACACAAAATACAACGAATCCATTGTAGCATCAGGAGCAAATGAATGTAAAGGCTTGAGGGCACTTTGATATTGTTATTAATATGTCAAAAACAATCATATCTACTTTGAAAGGCGGTTCCGGAGATTCCATCTTCACAGTTTTTTGAAATAAAACCCTGCGATTTTTCATATTTCGCTCTTGCTTTTTCGGCGGGTTTTTGTTATAGTATATTCCGCTGGCAAGAAAGACAGCAACCCAATACGACGAATCAATAGGGGGCATTAGCGCAGTTGGTAGCGCGCTACATTCGCATTGTAGAGGCCAGGAGTTCGAATCTCCTATGCTCCACCAGACTTACCGGCGTTCGAACTTCTCGTTCGGGCGCTGGTTTTTTATTGGGTATAGCTTATTAACAGGCCGATAAAATAACACTTGTTCTTCAAACGCGATTCTGCTATGATAATATACAATATGAGGGAAATATGCCTTCCGGCCTCATAAAAAAAGAAGCGATGATCTTCGGTTGCCCGTAACAAGACCGATGCAAAACAGGGGCTTCGTAAGGGCGGAACGGCAGATAAAACGGCTGATTGCAAAGAATCTAGGTGAAGGCGATTGAACATGATTGCAAATGTCGAAATGGATATCTTCGGCATCATCGTCCTGTTCTTTTTCTGGCATAACCAACAATGCTCGGGCAGCCTTTCTTTGGATGATCAACTATTTAATAATATTCTGATTTTCACCATTGTAGAGCAGCTGATGGACGCAGGCCAATGGGCACTGGATGGCGTTCATTTTTTCGGGGCGTATCAGCTTCAAATGCTCTGTTATTCTCTGGGTTTTGCGGTCGCTCCGGTCATTACATGCCTGTGGGTCATGTACTGCGATATTCGTGTGAATATGGACGAACATGGACTGAAAAAGCGGATGCCGCTTTATCTTCTGCCAATTTTACTAAACGCTCTTCTTCTTTTTGCAAACCTTTTTATCCCGCTGGTTTTTAAGATTGACGAGGCGCATATTTATCACCGTGACCGTCTTTTCTGGGTATATATGGTGCTGATGTACCTGTATGGAGTTTACTCTTTGTCACTGGTGGCGCGAAAGACCTGCCAGCCCAATCCGTCGGCGGAGCGGGTGGAGTTTCGCTATATCGCGTCGTTCATTATCCTGCCCCTTATTGGCGGCGCATTGCAATGGGCATATTATGGGCTCTCCATCATCTGGTTATGTATGACGCTATCCATTATCATGGTGTATACGAAAGTGCTCAGCCGTCAGATCCTGACAGACCCGCTGACAGGGTTAAACAACCGACGCAAGCTGAACCAGTATTTAGGCATGAAAATCAATGCGACGGAAACAAACCAGACTCTGTTTCTGATGATTATGGACGCGGATGATTTCAAGTGTATCAATGATCGATACGGACATACGGCCGGAGATCGTGCACTGGTTGCCATTGCCGAAATTATCAAGGCTGTTTGTTCTCACCGGGGTTATTTTTTAGCCCGACTGGGAGGCGACGAATTTCTGGTAATCGGTCATGATCAGGAGGACATGAACCCCAAGAAGCTCTCCGAACAGATTGAGGAACGGATGAGGGATTTTAACGCGGTAACGTCGGAGCCGTTTCAGCTGTCGCTAAGTATTGGCTGGGCATATTTCCTTCCCGGGGAGATGAAAACAGCAGACGGGTTGCTCAACGCCGCAGATCAAAGCATGTATCAGGTGAAGCACAGCAAACGGATCCGTTCGACTCTGCCAAACAGAACGTGTGACGGATTGCAAAGTGAATAATGATGATGGTTCTGGAGGAAACGACACTTTGAGTTTTCTCTTCGGATATATGTATTGTGTTATTTATCCTTTCTTACAACGCGACCATCAATTGCATAATACAATTAAATAAAGGAAATTTCCAAGCAACAGGCTAACAGGTGACAGCCGTGTCGCAAACATGTTATAATCAATATCGGATCAGGCCAACACTCAACCAGCCGTGTATGATCAGGCGAACTTTTCCTGTGGCAAAACGGGGAAACAGGTTTGTGCCGCCTGGTTTGTATCAGCCCAGCGACTTGCTCCGAATATGTTCCGTAAAAGCGCTATATCCTTAGAAATTAATAGAAAAAGGACACCTCAGCATGATACAAAGCGAATCAGATCAAGCGGGAAAGACCTCTCCTCTATTTTCCCTGATTATGCCCACATATAACCGCAGATATTGTATCGAACAGGCGATCCTCTCTGTTTTATCCCAGACTTATGACCGGTATGAGCTGATTATCGTGGATGACGGTTCCACGGATGATACGGACGTTTTGATACGCGAACGGTTTCAGGCGGAAATCGACGCGGGAAAAATCCGGTATATCCGACGGGCGACCAATCAGGGCGTGTGTATCTGCAGAAACCTTGGCCTTGAGCTTTCTCAGAACGAATGGATCGGTTACCTGGACTCGGACAATACGTTGCATACCGACTTTTTATCTGTGTTTGCTAAAGCGATTCGTCAGCATCCAGAGGATAAAACATTCTATGCGAACTGGCATCGGAGAAAGACTGATAAAAACGGAATCTGGTATTTTGGGCCGTTTTCGTATGAAGTTTTAAAAAAAGGCAATTATATCGATATGGGGATATTCGTTCATCACCGCTCGTGTTATGAAAAGCTGGGCGGTTTTGACACCAACCTGAAACGGTTGGTGGACTGGGAGCTGATCCTGCGCTACACAAAGGAGTATCCGCCTGTCTCCCTGCCGGATGTTGTGATGGAATATGACGATTTGGAAACCAACCCACGCATTACTCAAAAGGAAAATTACCGCATTGCCTATAACTATATCACGTCGCTTTATGACCCGGATATTATCCGGATCAGCGTAGTGATTGTGTGCTACCAGCAGGAAGCGTTTATCACGGAAGCTATTGAAAGCGTACTGAAACAGCAGGGTCAGTTTTGGCTGGAAATTATCGTTTCGGACGATGGTTCTACAGACGCGACCCCGACCATCCTGGCGGAATACGCTGAGAAATACCCGACATTGATTCGGAACCTTTCTCAGAAGAAAAATATGGGCATCTCAAAAAATTACAAACGATGCTTTGCCGCTGCCCGGGGGCAGTATATTGCGGTTCTTGAGGGGGACGACTTCTGGCTTTCGCAGGACAAATTATCCAGACAATCGCTATTCCTGGAAAATTATCCTGAAAGTTCGATGGTGTTTAACGCGATTCTGACACAGGACGAACAAGGGAACCGAGCCAGAATTGACCGGCAGCAGAAGATTTTCCACAACCGTCTGTCGGGGTATGATTTGATTGCCGACCGTTACCTCAACCCGATTATCAACCTGTCCAGTTGTATGTTTCGTACGCAGATCATGCAGCAATTGCCAGATGCACTGTATACCGGAAGACTCTCCGAAATACCGCTGGCATTTTATCTGGAACAACTCGGTACGATCGGCTTTATTGCCCGAACAGACAGCGTGTACCGAATTCACAGCAGAGGCGTATGGCAGGGGAAGACGGAAGAAGAGCGATTCCGTGAGGGGCTGGGCATACGGGAAAGAGCCTTTCGTGCCGCTGCGCCACGCTATCGCAGGCTGTTGGGGAATACGATATATAGAGAGTATGTCTCAAAACCGAATTATGAGCAATGGGTATCCGAGAAAACGCGGAACGAAGTTAACCTGATATTGGAAACGGCGAATGCAGAGCCCCCGACTGCAATGGGAATTTTTTGTGTGAAAGCGAAACAGAACACAGATAAAATATTCACGTCCGAGGGATTGGAATGGTTAACAAAATCTGTGGATCGGTTATACCTGGTGGTATTGGGCGAGATGTCGGAGCAGGAGGCGGAAGCCGCTTTGCAGTATAACTTGCCTACGATCAAACTGGGAGAACAAAATTCGTTTCCTACGCTGGGGGCGATTCAGCTGGATTATCTTTCCCCGAATGAGCCTGCCCTGTACGATGAAGTGCTGACGTTGAACCTGTATGCGACAACAGAGGCGATTAAGGCACGGTCGCAGGAAAGACAGGAGCGTCTGACTGCTCAGCAGATCGAAGCCAGTTATGCCGGGAAACCGCTTAAAAAGGCATGGCGATATTATCGCAGGAACGGTATAAAGAAAACGGTGAAAAGGTTCTTAGAGAAAGTGAGTAACCGACTGAAACGGGAAAACAAGTAACGGTTAGTCCGGAACCACCGTTAGAAACCCGCTGATCCGACTTGTACTCTGTATGCGGGCAAACCATCCAGCGCGTCAGCCTGATGAGGACTGAAGCGATGAACCGAACTAAATATGCCATAAAAGGACGCGATCAAATGACAGGAAAGATTGAAAAAATTAAAATCGCTGTTGCCGGAACAGGATATGTCGGTTTATCCAACGCGATTCTGCTGGCGCAAAATGCCGAGGTTACCGCAGTTGATATTCTGCCCCGGAGGGTAGAGCAAATTAATGCGAAAATATCGCCGATCGTGGATCGTGAGGTGGAGGAGTACCTTGCGCATCATCCGTTGAATCTGACGGCCACCACAGACGCAGAAGCAGCGTATGCGAACGCTGATCTCATTGTGATTGCGACTCCGACGAATTATGATCCGGTGAAGAACTATTTCGATACCAGTTCGGTTGAGAACGTACTGGAAAGCGTAATGACTGTCAACCCTGATGCGGTTCTCCTGATTAAGTCTACGGTGCCGGTCGGATATACCGAATCAGTCATCAAACGGTATGGTTGCGATCATATCCTCTTTTCGCCGGAGTTCCTCCGGGAAGGAAAGGCGCTTTACGACAACCTGTACCCCAGCCGCATCATCATGGGCGTTCCGGAAGGAAACCAGCGGTTGACCGAAGCGGCGGAGACCTTTGTTTCGCTGATGAAGAAGGGCGCGCTGAAGCAGCAGATCGAAACCCTTTATATGGCTCCCACGGAAGCCGAAGCGGTCAAACTGTTCGCCAATACCTATCTGGCACTGCGAGTCAGTTTTTTTAACGAATTGGATACCTATGCCGAAGTACGCGGGTTGAATACGAAAAACATCATCGAGGGCGTCTGCCTCGACCCGCGCATCGGCACGCATTACAACAATCCCTCGTTTGGTTATGGTGGCTATTGCCTGCCCAAAGATACAAAGCAACTTTTAGCGAACTATAACAACGTGCCCAATAATATCATCGGGGCGATTGTGGATGCGAACCGCACCCGCAAGGATTTTATCGCGGAACGGATTCTGGCACGGAACCCGAAGGTGGTCGGCATCTATCGGTTAACGATGAAAGCCAACTCCGACAACTTCCGGCAGAGTAGCATACAGGGCGTGATGAAACGGATAAAAGCCAAAGGCGTGGAAGTGATCGTGTATGAACCGACGCTTATGGACGATCAGTTTTTCAACAGCCGTGTATATAAGGATTTAGACCAGTTTCTCTATGAAAGCGACGTGATCGTCGCCAATCGGTATGAAGATGCTCTGGCGGGGGTACGGGAGAAAGTGTATACGCGGGATATCTATTTCCGCGATTGACCTGCGTACGTTGCTTTACATAAACTGTTACCGACAGCGCTGACGGATAAGAGAAAGCTGAATACAAGAGCAAGATATACCTGCAGATTTTTATTGATCTGAACGCCGGATTCGCATATAATTGTTCTATAAATGAACATGTGGGAGATTTTCCCGATGCCTGTAAAACCGGAAGGAAGGCGTAAGGTGTGAAACTGACCCTGCAGGAATACCGCACAATTGTGGATAACGCTCCGAACCTGATCTGGCGGGCCGGCACAGATACAAAGTGCAATTTCTTTAACAAAACATGGTTAGCCTTTACCGGTAGAACGATGGAGCAGGAATTGGGCGAAGGATGGACAGAGGGTGTTTTTGCCGATGACGTGGAACGATGTGTTCAAACATATCTGGAAGCGTTTGCAAACCACCAACCCTTTGAAATGGAATATCGCCTGCGGCGGCACGACGGGGAGTGGCGCTGGATCAGCGATCACGGCGCACCCTATCATGGAGAGGACGGAGCGTTCGCTGGCTATATCGGAAGTTGCATGGATGTAACGGATCGGGTGGAGGGAAATCTGTACAAGGAGCAGGCGCAACGAGACAGTCTCACGGGGGTTTACTCCAGACAGTATCTTCTAAGCCAGATTCAACGTTACGTGGAACTGGCGCGAAACCAGGGGGCAAAGCTGACGCTTGCCATGCTAGATATCGATCAGTTCAAACAGATCAATGATACATACGGGCATCTGACAGGTGATAAAGTGCTGAAAGTGTTTGCGCAAACCGTGCAGCACTACATTCGGGAAACCGACCTGCTGGGGCGTTACGGCGGAGACGAATTTGTAATTACGTTCTGGAAATCAGACAGAGAAACGGCTGAAAGTATCATTCACCGGATTCACGATGGGCTCCGGGAAATCGCACTGATCTCGTCCAACGAAGATATCCTGTTAACGATGTGCTGCGGGTTATGCGAGTACCGGGAGAATCAGACAGTCGAAGATATGCTACACGAAGCGGACCGGGAGATGTATGCCCAGAAAAGAAATCGCCTGCCTGAAAACCGGCGCGAGGGCGATGTATAATAGCAAACTGTGCCCTCGTTTCTATACGGAAACGGGGGTTTAAATTCCGTCCTGCAGCGGAGAAGCCAATATGTCTATTACGCCTGCTGATCGGTTTTTTGCCCGGCAAGATAGTCTTCGTATTGTTTTGAGAAGTACGTAATTTTGCAGGAAACTTTGTTAAGGTATCGATTCATTTCCTCGATGCGTGCCTCAACTTCGGCACGATGCTCCGTCAGCATCTGGCAGCGCGTCTGCAACGTTTCGGGACCCTGCATGCTCAGCGTGACGAAATCCCGGATTTGTTTAATTGACATGCCGGTGTTTTTCAGGCAGCAGATCAGACCCAACCATTCCAGATCCTCGTCCGTATACCGACGGATGCCGCCTTTACTGCGGCGCACAGGAGGCAAAAGCCCCTCTTTTTCATAATAGCGTAGCACATTCGGAGACAGGTTGGAACGTTCTGCCGCGGCTTTTACCGTATATTCCATTTAAATTCCTCCTAAAAATGAGAATAAACCCTTGACTTCGCGTTAACATGAAGGTTTATCATCAGCATAGACAAAACACAAATCCCTGTCAAGCCTGCCAAAGGAGGAATCACAATGATGAAATCGTTAACGGACAGCTATCGCCTTGCAAATGGTGTACAAATCCCCTGCATTGGGTTTGGAACATGGCAAACACCCAATGGCGACACGGCGGTATCGGCGGTTACCACCGCGCTGGAATCAGGCTATCGCCACATTGACACCGCACAGGGGTATGGAAACGAACAAAGTGTGGGGATCGCTGTCAGACAAAGCGGGATCGACCGCAAAGAGCTGTTTATCACCTCCAAACTGAACAACCCGGAGCATGGCTATGAAAAGACGCTTGCAGCGTTTGCGTCGTCGCTGAAAAGACTGGATATGGATTATCTCGACCTGTTTTTAATCCACTGGCCCAATCCGATTGCGTTCCGGGACCGTTGGGAAGAAGCGAACGCGGGAACTTGGAAAGCCTTTGAGGAGCTTTACCGCGCCGGAAAAATCCGGGCAATCGGCGTAAGCAATTTTCGCCCGCACTATCTGGAAGCCCTGATGAAGACGGCCAAGATTTCCCCGATGGTGAACCAGATTCGCCTGTGCCCCGGCGAAACGCAGGATGAAACGGTCGAATACTGCCGCGCACGCAATATTCTGCTGGAGGCGTACAGCCCTTTAGGCGTCGGGAGAATTTTCGACGTTCCGGAGATGAAAGCGCTTTCGGAAAAATATGGAAAATCCATCGCGCAGATCTGTATCCGGTGGAGTCTGCAAAGGGGTTACCTGCCCCTGCCCAAGTCGGTTACTCCTTCGCGAATCCGCGAGAACACGGATGTGTTTGGCTTTGAACTGGAACCGGAAGACGTACAACTGATCGCTGACTTGAAAGGCTGTGTGGGGTATGCGGCGGACCCGGATACCATTACCTGGTGAGAATGCCTTTGAGGCGGTATAAGGAGGAGCCGAATAATGAGAACCATTCAATTGGGAAAATCCACCCTTCAGGTGCCCGCAATCGCGGTAGGCTGTATGCGAATCAGAAGCCTTGCTTCTGCTGAAGCGGAACGTTTTGTGAGCGCCGCGCTGGAGGAAGGAGCAAACTACTTCGACCATGCCGATATTTACGGAGATGGTTCATGCGAAACGATCTTCGCGCAAGCGGTACATATGAGCGATACTGTACGGGAGAAGTTGTTGATTCAATCCAAATGCGGCATCCGACGCGGCATCGGGTTTGACTTTTCCAAAGAACATATTTTGGAAGCGGTGGATGGAAGCCTGAAACGCTTAAAAACGGATTATCTGGACGCGCTTCTGCTGCACCGCCCGGACGCGCTGATGGAGCCGGAGGAAGTAGCCGACGCGTTTGATACTTTGTACAGCAGCGGAAAGGTGCGCTGGTTTGGCGTGTCCAACCAGAAACCGATGCAGATTCAACTGCTGCAAAAATACATGCGCCAGCCGATCGTTGCCGACCAATTGCAGTTAAGCATTACCAACGCGACGATGATCACCAGCGGCCTGCATGTGAACATGCTGACTGAAGATGCGTTGGACCGCGACGGGAGCGTGCTGGATTTCTGCCGCCTGAACGACATTACAATCCAGCCCTGGTCGCCCTTCCAGTTTGGCTTTTTCGAAGGCGTATTTCTGGGAAGCGAGAAATATCCGGAACTTAACCGGAAAATCGACGAACTGGCGGCAAAATACGCGGTCAGTAATACAACCATCGCCATGGCCTGGCTGCTCCGGCATCCGGCGAAAATGCAACCGATCACGGGCACGATGAATATTCAGCGGTTGAGAGATTGTGTAAAGGCAACGGAAATCCAACTGACGCGGCAGGAATGGTACGATATTTACAAGGCTGCAGGGAACACGCTTCCGTAAGGATTTGCAGATCGCGGCTGTATATGCGTAAGAGCGGTGAGACGAAAATCTCACCGCTCAGCTTGCTGAAAAAGGCCCATCTGCGTTGTCAGCCGCGGGATGGCAAGGGGCATCACTTACAAACGGTAAGCTCAACCCCTTGCCAACCTTACTTCCTCGCATCTGAACCTTTTTGAGCAAGCTGCTCTTTTCTGCTGAGAATTGGTTTGTCAACGGTCTGAGCGGTGAGACGAAAATCTCACCGCTCTTACGATCCACTTGGCACTTTGAGGAACGAACCAACCTGTGCTTATTCGCTAAACAGAGCGGTGGACAGGTACCGCTCGCCGGTATCCGGAAGCAGCACGACGATGGTCTTGCCCGCGTTCTCGGGGCGGGCCGCCAGTTTCCCTGCGGCCCACAGCGCCGCGCCGGAGGAGATGCCAACCAGTACGCCGTCGGTCTTGCCCACTTCACGGCCTGTCGCGAATGCGTCTTCATTTTCCACGGGGAGGATTTCATCGTATACTTTCGTGTTCAGCACATCCGGTACGAAACCTGCCCCGATTCCCTGAATTTTATGTGCGCCTGCGGTGCCGGTGGAAAGAACGGGCGAAGACGCGGGTTCAACCGCTACGATTTTTACGTTCGGATTTTTCGACTTCAGGTATTCCCCGACGCCGGTAATCGTGCCGCCGGTACCGACACCGGCAACGAAAATATCGACTTTTCCGTCAGTGTCCTCCCAGATTTCCGGGCCTGTGGTAGCGCGGTGCGCGGCGGGATTGGCAGGATTTACGAATTGCCCGGGGATGAAGCTGTGCGGTATTTCCTCCGACAGTTCCTGTGCCCTTGCAATCGCGCCTTTCATTCCCTTTGCACCTTCGGTCAGCACAATCTCAGCGCCGTAGGCTTTCATCAGGTTACGGCGCTCGATGCTCATGGTTTCAGGCATAGTCACGATCATACGGTAGCCGCGGGCCGCCGCGATGGACGCGAGGCCAATGCCGGTATTGCCGCTGGTTGGTTCGATGATAACGGACTCCTTCGTAAGCACGCCGCGCGCTTCGGCATCGTCAATCATGGCCTTGGCAATACGGTCTTTCACGCTTCCGGCGGGGTTGAAGTATTCGAGTTTC
>Ga0268263_1002657_pt1 | contig 11179 bp, 6 predicted proteins | sample Biomet5_FD_190358 | JGI IMG/M metagenome (GOLD analysis project Ga0268263, IMG submission 190358) | Microbial communities from bioreactor (seeded with sewage sludge) at LBNL, California, USA - Biofuel metagenome 5 (SPAdes) (version 4) | ecosystem: Engineered > Bioreactor > Anaerobic >... | reverse complement strand
CTGAGAAACTATATGTGCAAACGATTGCCATAGCAAGAAGCACTGTTAAAAGTTTCTTCATTTTAAGAATTCCTCCCTTTTTGTTATAGTTATTTGTAAGATTATAGTTATACGCGTTGTGCGCAAAACTTACAAATGAAATTAAAGTTCACAATGATTAATCGAATCTAAGCATAATAATGAGAGGTAAGTCTTGAAAAATAGTATGGCAGAACATAGTAATATCTTATGGAAAGGAAGTAATAAAAAAACTGGCAATACCACTAAATAGGTATATACCAGCGATTTCTACGTTTGAAGAATTTTCGGTTATTATCGGCGTTGCACCGCTGATAGTGCTGATTCTGACTTACAAAAAGAAATAACCGCCCACACCCATGTTTGCGGTTATTTCTAAACCAATTACTGGCTAACCGTCTATCGGTAGCTCTTTGTGATTTAAGTATAAATGCAAATGAAAATGATGTCAATATGTGTTATCAGCCTTTGCGATTCCAAATGATAATTTGACTGCTTTACAATATCTTTGAATTTGTACTGTTATTATATTAAATTTCGGATAATATATTTGCTGTTAAACCGGCAAAATAGTAAATTAAAAGAAGTATAGAAACGCGTATATTAAGATATGGCTGACGGGCAGCCACGACAATCAGGGGAAGAGGTCATGCGGATCATTAACAGGGTCCGCTTTTTAGTTGGGAGGATAACAAGATGAAAACCATACGACTAGGGATCGGACTTACCACAGGGCGCCGGTCATTTAAGAAAGTACTTAAAGCATATATGGACACATGGAACGACAGCAAGGAGGATATCCCAGAAGGCGTGACCTTCAGCCTCAGCCTGTTCGTGTCCTACGACACCGATTATCAAAACACACAGTCCACAGATTTCACCAACCTCAGGCAGGACATCGTCGACGACTTCGACAACATCGTATTTATAGGAGCTAAGAATTCTGCAAGGGATATCGACATACTGGGCAAGCGGGAAAACCTGACTTCATCTGAACTGAAGAGCGTGTTCGGCGCGGGGTATGCCGGAAAAAGAAATGCAATACTATATTCGGCTATTCAATATCAGATGGATTTTCTGCTGTTCCTTGACGACGATGAATATCCTATGGCAGTGACCAACAGCAAGAACTGCTGCCTGTGGAGCGGACAGCGGGTATTTTTCGAGCATCTGAGCCACATCGAGAAAGCTGACTACACTAATGGATATCACTGCGGCTACGTTTCTCCGATACCGCAGATCGATTTTGACAATGTCCTCACTGAGAAAGATTTTCGCTGCTTTATTGGAGCTATCAGCAATGACATTATCAATTGGGACAACATCAGAAGACTGATGGAGACTGGCGGCGTGACTTATGCATCGACAGATCTTCTGGCATCGCCGAAGGTTATGGAAGTACCTTGGGAAAACAACTGCCGCTTTATCAGCGGCGCCAACCTATGCATCAATCTGCAGAAGCCAGATCGCACGCTGCCCTTCTTCAATCCTCCAGGCGCCAGAGGAGAGGATACTTTTCTTTCTACGATGCTTGAGGACCGCAAAGTGTATAAAGTACCGTGCTATGCTTTCCACGACGGCTTTTCTTACTACAACCATCTGCTGGAAGGTGCTCTGCCGATACATCTGAAGCCGATAACTGCCAATTCGCCTAAAGTAATGACCAGATTCGTCAATGCCTGCATAGGTTGGGTCCGCTACAAGCCGCTCTTTATCTATATAACTGAGCCAGACGAGTATGAGAAAAAAATAAAGGACATAAGAGGAGCTTTGCAGCAGACAGTACCTCTTATGTCCGAACACTTCCACGATAGCCGATTTTCAACTGTTCCTGTGGAATTCGAAAAATATGCAAAAAATGTTGATCGTCATTACAACCGTTACATCATGGCTCAGCAGACCTGGGATAAGATCATTCAGCTGTGAATAAATAACGGAACATTAGCTTGGCCGTGTTTCAGTGGGGCACTATACCCCCACTGAAATGAAGGCATGTCTCCCGCTTTCAATTTCCTGTTTCAGTTCCTGAAACATCTGGTAATATTTTGACTTGCATAGTCTAATGATTTCAAGTGCAATATCTGAATTGTACGCATGGGCAATATTGTTCCTGCTTACCATAGCGGAAAGCCAAAGTTGTTCATCAGTGATCAGACCTGCCTGATACGCTGTCTTCAATATCATCCTTGGTGAGTCGGTCGAACTTTCAGGATATCCATTAGTTTGAAGTATTTCTTTTAATGCTTTCCAGGATTGCTCGAAACATATACCATATAGACCAACTAATCCTGTGAGTGTGACATTATTATAAGGCTCCTCATATTCGTATATTTCTGATAAATTCTTTAACGAAGCACAAAAGTTCTCATATTTTTTCATAAATAATTACCCCGTCTCTCTCAATTGATTCTCTGAGCTCAGGCCTTATCATACTAGATAAATCAACAATATCAAATTTTAACAATGTTGATGTTTCCTCATCTACCGCAACAGTAAATTCAGAGATATTACCACCGTTTACCGCTAAATCAATGTCGCTTGTTTCATAGTAATCTCCACGTGCTCGCGATCCAAATAATATTACTTTTTCTATGCCATTGACAGCAGCGAGTTTTGAAATTTCGTTGAGTACGATACTATTAATGCCTGAATTCATATAAATCACCTCTTACATACTAGAGTAATTATATGATGTAAGACTCACATTTGCAAGTGATTTGCTAGCTACATCGCCTTAACGCCGCATTCCCGTTCTACGTTGAGTCGGCTTGCCATTGCCTCTTGACTGCTTGGGAAAATGTGAGCGTAGTGCAGGGTTATGTCGATGCTTTCGTGGCCCATGCGGGCAGCGATGTCGACAGCTGAGAAACCCATGGAGATCAGGAGTGACACGTGTGAGTGTCTCAGATCGTGGATTCGGATCCGCTTGACACCAGCAGCTTCAGAACCGCGGCGCATCACCGTGTGCAGATAGTTAAGCGACATGGTGAAAATGCGAGCCTTCGGCTTATAGCCGCGGCGGTTCTTTTTTATGAAAAGCTTCAGCTCGTCGCAGAGAAAGTCAGGCATGCGAACGATGCGGTTGCTTTTCTCAGTTTTTGGCGGAGTGATGTAGTCGGTTTTATTGATGCGCATGTATGTTTTGCTGATGGTGATCGTCTTGGCATCGAAGTCGATGTCGCTGCCGGTCAGCGCCAGCAGTTCGCCTACCCTCAGACCGCACCAGTACAGTATCTCGAAGGCATACCAGCTGGCAGGGTCATCTTTGATCGCATTGGAAAAGCGCAGGTACTCATCGCGGGTCCAGATCTGCATTGGGCGCGCTTTTTCTTTGCCTATGCGGCCGGCTTGCTTGACGGGGTTGTATCTTAAGCCGTAATAGCGGACTGCGTGGTTGAAGATGGCGCTCATCTGGTTCTGGATCGTGCGCAGATAGGTATCTGAGTAAGGCTCGCCCTCGGCGTCACGGTAATCGATCAGGCTGTTTTGCCAGGCTATGATGTCGGAGGCGGTGATGTCAGCTATTGGACGCTGGCCGAAATATGGCTTGATCTTCAGCTGCACCAGTTTTTCCTTGGTGATCCATGTGCTGTATTTGACTCGCGGCCTAATGTCCGCGAAGTAAGTTTCAATAAAATTGTCGAATTTCATGTCTAAGGCGCCGGAGTGCTGCTCTTTAAAATCGCGTTCCCACGCCAGGGCTTCACGTTTAGTGCTGAAGCCTGTCTTTTTCTTCTTAATATTTTTCCCCTGAATGTTCTCGTAATAAAATGAAACGTACCAAATACCCCTGTCAGTCTTATAGGCCGGCATATAGATACTCCTCCTCAACAATAATTACACATTTGCACACAATTAACATATGTCCAAGACAAAAAAACAGGGGAATCTTACGATTCCCCTGAAGTGTTTAAATTATAAGAGCTTATTACTATTTAGCAGTTCTGAAAGCCTTGTTTGACCAGTCTGAGTAATATTTAACTCCGTTGATTGTAACAAATGCTCTAACCTTGTAGTAATATACTTTACCCTTCTTCAAGTTCTTAGTGTTGACATATTTCTGAGTTGAAGTAGTCTTCATATACTTGAATCCGTAGTTCTTGTGAAGTGATCTCATTACCTGGTATTTAACGCCTGTAACTACACTTCCCTTAACTTTCCAAGTGATGATGCCCTTGTATGCCTTGGATGCAGCAGTGATCTTGAGAGCCTGAGCATCTTTGACAAGAACCTTCTGAAGGTCGATCAGCTTGTCGTATGAAGTTTTATAGTTCTTGTAAAGTTCCATCTTAGCGTCAGTTGAAAGTGCATTGTATGCCTTTAATGCAGCTTCGATTGCCTTTACGTCTGAACCATCAGCAGGGATCGTAGCGATCTGATCTACAACAGCCTTTACCTGTGCTGTCTGAAGAGCAGCGTTAGTTGCAGGAACTGTCTTGCTTAAAGTTGCATAAGTAGTAGTGCCGTCTGCTGACTTAAGAGCTTTTACGTTAGCAATTTCAGTAGGAGTAGCATTAGCAGGAGTATAATCAGCTACATAAGCATCATATAACTTGTTCAGTGCCTCTACTGCAGCAGCTTCATCAGCTGTAACTTTGCCGTCTTTCCAGATAGCATCTGAAGCATCTGCAATTGCCTTTGCTTCAGCAGTCTTGATTGCGTTATCAGCATTTGTAAGTTTAGTTATTAACTGAACTTTGTTTGCAGCATCGCCGATAAGATCACAGTAATCGTTATGTGTATTAATGTCTTTCTTCAGTGCTGCTACTGTAGCTTTGTCAGCTGCTGTTGCAGTTGTAGGAAGAGCGTTGACTCTAGTCATAAGATCTGCAGCTTCTTTCTGAAGAGCAGCCTTAGTCTTAAGACTGTCGATCTGTGATTTAGCATCTGTATAAGCAGTCTTTAATTCGTCTACTGTGTAAGCATCGGAAAGACCATCCTGCAGATTTGTTACCATTGTACCCTTATTCCATGAATAATCTGAAGCATTGATGTTAGCAGCTTTATAGTTAGCATATGCAGCAATGTCAGCCTTATACTGTGCCAGAAGAGCCTGGAATTCAGGTGTAGCCTGATTTGCAGTCTTAGTAGCCTTAGTAGGGATTGCAGCAAGCTTTGCATAAGCAGCAACGAAAGCAGCATCAGCATCTGCTACTGTCTTAGTAGCACTGATAGCAGTTTCTGCATCACTCATAACTTTTCTTACCTGATCATAATTTGACTTGTCATAATTAGTTGTCAGGTTGTCGTCCCAAGCTTCAACAGTAGGATAGCTCTTGCTGTTGACAGTGATATTCTTAGCGTCAGCACCAATCAGAGCCTGCTGTCTGTTGTATACGTTAGTTACTGTGTTGTCATAATCTATGGCAGCACTTGCATTTCCTTTGTAGTATGTTTCGTCGATAGCATCATCAAGAGCTACATCAACTGTAGTTGAACCTTCGATACCAATAGTCTTCTTTAGAAGCTCAGCCTGATCTTTCAGGTCTTTAACATGCTGTACGACAGCAGTTGACTTAGCCATGTCATATGATGTTGCAGCGGATGCTCCGTTGAAGATGGTGTATGTATCATTAGTGATATCAGCATCAGCTGAAGTATTAGTGTATGACCAATAACCAGTTTTGATTGTTGATGATGTGAATGGGCTAGCTACAGTTACCAGATTACGATAGTCACTTGTGTTGTTGACAGCATAAGTGATTATTTCTGTTGCAGCAGCAGCATCAGCTTCAGCAGCAGCGATCTTTGCGTTAGCATTAGCGATCGTTGTAGCATTAGCAGCGGATCCCTTAAGATTCTCGTTAAGGATGATGTTGCTCTGTGCAGTCTTAGTAGCTGCAAGCTGAGTGTTTACATTACCAAGCATAGTAGTCAGAACAAGGTTCTTAGCCCATGCAAGTTTAGCAGCTTCTGTAGGAAGATCAGCAACCTTAGTGATGTTGTTGAGGCCTACAAATGTAACTGATGCAAGAGGAGCTACAACTGTACCACCTGCATACAGCTTGCCCGTAGCGCTTCCATTGTTGACTGGAGCAGTATAGATATCATTTACAGCAGCGATATCAGCAGTAGCAGCAACCCAGTCAGCTGGTGTTCCAAGTCCGCTGATTGCAGTGATAGCTTTTGCTTTGTCAGCAGCAGCCTTGTCATAATTGCTCTGTGCAGCTCCGTTATAGTCCTTTGAGTAAACTGAAAGGTCAATAGCGTTGATAGCCTTTAATGCAGCAGCTTTTACTTCTGCATAGACATTCTGAGCAACAGCTGTAGTACCAGAACCAGTTCCGTCTGCTGCGAATATAGCTAAATAGCTATCAGCATCATAACCTGCCGATGGCAGATAAGTTGCTTTTGCAGCCCAAGTTGAATCATAAGCAGCGTAGCCAGCTGCTTTCCAAGCTGCCTCGGTTTCATCAGCACCTGTGCCAATAGCACTTGCCAGATAGAACTTGCCATTATAGTTAGTAACACCTGCTGTTGTAGCAGCAGCGACTGCATTCTTTGCGGCAGCATATTTTGCATCAACTGCAGCAACCATTGCCTGATAATGTGCATCATAAGCAGAAATCAAAGCAGTTTTAGTAACGTCGATTCCCTTTATGTTCTTGGATGCATTTACAGCACCATTAGCGTTTTTACCCATTACAGTTGCAACAGCTGTGTCTCTCTGAGCCTGTACATCACCAAGGGCAGCTTTGTACGCAGTATCAATGTTAGCTAATACCTGCGCTTCAGTCAGGTAATTGTCACCTGCTGTAGCTGATCCTGGAGCAACAGCCCATACAGCTGAGAAACTATATGTGCAAACGATTGCCATAGCAAGAAGCACTGTTAAAAGTTTCTTCATTTTAAGAATTCCTCCCTTTTTGTTATAGTTATTTGTAAGATTATAGTTATACGCGTTGTGCGCAAAACTTACAAATGAAATTAAAGTTCACAATGAACTCTACTTTTTCGGAGGTTCAATGGCTGCAGCAGTGAATAACGAACGAGTATTTAGTACATTTCGATGAATATCAGGTAAGGTTTATTCGGTTATCGAAATGAGGTGGCATAATTATCAATACTTTCAATTATATTAATTTTTCTTAAGGCACTTGCTATTTCAATGCTGATTGGTTACAATGTAGTAAGTAATGTAACCAAAATATTACGAAAATTTTTTAGAGAATTATTGAGGAAAGGAAAGGGATTATGAAAAAATTAATAACAATTGTGCTGTCAATGGCGATGGTGCTGTGTTACATTCCTATGATGGCGTACGCTGATACAACAACAGATATCAGCACAGGGTATACAATTAGCACTATTAACGACCAAACTTACACAGGCAGTGCTATTACACCTACTGTGACTGTTACGACAACAGCAGGAAGCACGACATTAAATGCTACCACAGATTATACTGTTGGATATTCTAATAATATTCAAGCAGGTCAGGCAACGGTTACAGTAACTGGAAAAGGAAGCTATTCGGGTACGTTAACTAAGACATTTAATATCAAAAAAACTGTTAGTGATGATACTCCTAATTCAGTTGCTATCGATGCAATTGCAAATCAGGCTGCAGGCACTACATTATCAGCAAGTTCTGTAGTTGTAAGGGATAACGGCAGTGTTTTAAGACAGGGAACTGATTACACATACACTGTTAGCGGAACTGATAGTAAAACGGCTGTGGGAACAAACACACTTACAGTTAATTTTACGGGAAGCTATTATACAGGCTCTTTAACGAAGACTTTCATGGGTCAGTATAATATTAGCGATTGCTATGATGTAACCTGCACAAGCAGCAAAACATCAAGAGAATACAATCCGAGTATTGCTGCTGGAGCCACTGGAGAAGTTTGTGACACAATAGTTGTGAACAAGAAAAGTGCATATAATGGAGTGTCTTCATTGCCTGCAACTTTGATACTCAATACGGATTATACGGTAGAATATTCTGGCAATAAGGCAGTAGGAACACCAACTGTCAAGATTACATCCAAAGGAACATATGGTCTCACTGGATCGATAACTAAATCAGCGGGATTTACCATTACTGCTAAACCGATTACTTCATCAACTATTACTACAAGTCTTGGTTCAGGAAATGTTCCAATTGTAAAGGATATAGTATCAGGTACTACTTATACATTAGTTGCCGGTACTGACTATTCAATGTATCCAAATGGAACAAACTATACGATCACAGGTATCAACAATTATACAGGAACAACAACAATCAGCGGAACTGCTAATGATCTGAGCAACTGCACTATAACATTTGCAGGATTCGACTATCTTGGTCAGCCTACTTATACAGTAATGCTTGGTTCCAAGATACTGACAAGATATACAGACTACAATATTACGGTTACTCCATCACTGGCAAACCAGACCTATTATTATGTAACACTTACGCCAGGAACTAATGGATTATACACAGGAACTAAGGCAAGTACTATTGTTTATTCAAACAATAAGGACCTGAGCAGCTGCAGCATCAACTTCGCTGGATTCACTTCAAGTGGTTATCCGACATTCACAGTATATAATGGATCAACTAAGTTGACTGAACTGTCTGATTACTATATTAGTTATTCACCTTCTGCAATTAACCAGACATCATATACAGTAACGCTTACTCCTGGATATAGCAAGACATATACAGGAACTAAGTATCAGCTTGTTTATACGAATGGCTCATACAGTCTGGCTAACGCAACAGTATATCTTTCAGGTTCATCCTTCACATATACTGGCTCACAGATCAGACCTACAGTTTCATCAGTTTATGTTAACGGAGTTTCAGTTTCATCATATTACTACGATGTAACATATGGAACTAACACATTAGCAGGAACTGGAACTGTTACTATCACAGGCAAGAACGGATACTCAGGATCCAAGACGACTACATTCACTATCGTTGGAGCAACGATCGACAACTGCACGATTTCATTGTCACAGTCTACATATGCAGCTGATGGAACTGCTAAGACTCCTACTGTAACAGTAAGAGACGGCTACACTATACTCAGCGCATATTCAGACTACACGGTTACTTATGCATCCAATATCACTGCAGGTACTGCAAGTGTTACTGTAACAGGCAAAGGCAAGTATTCTGGCAGCAAGACGGTTAACTTCATAATCACTGGTCTGCCTCAGACTATGACTCTTGCTCAGGAATCATACATTAAGTATCCTGGCAGTGATGCATTTGCATTGAGCCCGACGGCTACTGGCGACGGAACTGGATTCACATTTACTTCAAGCGACAACTCAGTTGTAACAGTTACTGCATCAGGCGTTGTATCCATCGTTGGTACTGGCCGTGCATATATCACTGTAACGACTGCAGGCGTTAAGAAGTATGCTCCTGTTTCCAAGCAGGTTGTCATTCAGGTTAAGCCTAAGAAACCTATTATCTCAGTTTACAACTCAGGCAGCGGGCAGATCAAAGTTAGAATCACCAAGGTTGTTGGAGCTACTAAGTATCAGATCAGATACGGAAGAATGGGAGAATATACTAGCGCATATTCCGCACAGTCAACGGATTCATATCTGACTCAGACTAGGACGATTTCTAACCTCGAGGCTGGCAAGATGTACTACGTAAAAGTACGTTCATACAAGACTATGAGTGATGGAACCAAGGTTTGGGGAAATTGGACAACCGTCAAGAAAGTAAGAGCATAAGTTACTTTTTAACATGAACAAAAAAATAACCCGCGCGGGCGACTGCGCGGGTTTTGTTATGCTTAAGCCTTGAAAAGACTGGAATTATGGCGTTTCTTAATAATTTTTAAGAAAATTGATTGCCCCGTAGGGGTTGTTTTTTTGTGAACTGATGGTATCCTATTACGTGGGTGCAAGGGGCACCCGTTAAAAAGAAGAAAGAAAGGAAAATGGGAAATGAGAAAGAAACTATTCGCACTGGTATTGTCCGCAGCGATGGTAGTCTGCATGGTGCCTATGATGTCATTTGCAGCAACTACAGCTACATCCGGTGACCTGACTAAGGCCAAGGTTGCAGCAATAGCGGATCAGACCTACACTGGGCAGGAAGTAAAACCTACAGTAACAGTAACACTAGAAAACGGGGACGCAGTACCGGCAACAGGCTATACAGTAGCCTATAAAGACAACACTAAAGTCGGAACTGCAACTGCAACGATCACAGGAGCAGGAACCTTCTCAGGTTCAACTACTGCATCATTCAAGATCGTCGCTAAGACATTCAGCGCATCATCAATGCCTACGATCACGATTCCTAACCAGCTGGTTGGAACCAAGGCAGTTACAGGCGCTGTTGTAAAAGACGGAACAACAACACTTCAAGAAGGAACAGACTATGCTATCGCAGCAGTTGACAATTCAGCAGCAGGAACTAAGGAAGCTACGATCACTTTCAAGGGCAACTATGCCGGAACAGTAACTGCTAAGTATCAGGTCGTTACTACAGAGCTTAAGGGCGCTATCTATCTTAACGATACTTCAGCTACTTATCTGTTCGACGGAACTGCTAAAGAGCCTGCACTGACTGTAAAAGATGCAGCCGGCAAAGCTCTGACAGCAGGAACTGATTACACTGTAGCATATCTTAACAATGTAAATGCTGGAACAGCTACGATCCAGGTTTCAGGCGCAGGCAACTACGCAGGAACTCTGACTCAGAGCTTCAGTATCCACGCTGCAGACCTGTCAAAGGCAGTTCTGACAGTTAATCCTACAGATTACACTTACACTGGATCAGCTATCACTCCTAAGTTCACAGTTGTATTAGGCTCATATACGCTTAAGGATGCTGATTACACATTGGCTATGACCAACAACACTAACACTGGCAAAGCCGATATGACACTGACTGGAAAGGGCAACTTCACAGGAACTCTTAAGGGACAGTTCAACATCGTAGCAGCTGACTACACTAAGTTCGATGTAGCCCTTGAAAAGGCTGAATTCCCTTATACAGGAAAAGCCATCGAACCTAAGGTCACAGTAACTCAGGGAACATACACACTGGTAGCCGGAACTGACTACACTGTTGCTTACACTAACAATGTAAACGCAGGAACTGCTACAGTAACTGTAACAGGCAAAGGCAAGTTCCAGGGAACTAAGACTGCTGAATTCAAGATCACAGGAACAGAAAACGCTATCACTACTA
>Ga0268263_1002650_pt1 | contig 11212 bp, 12 predicted proteins | sample Biomet5_FD_190358 | JGI IMG/M metagenome (GOLD analysis project Ga0268263, IMG submission 190358) | Microbial communities from bioreactor (seeded with sewage sludge) at LBNL, California, USA - Biofuel metagenome 5 (SPAdes) (version 4) | ecosystem: Engineered > Bioreactor > Anaerobic >... | reverse complement strand
CAGTTTTCAAGATGCTCCTGACTTCCGAAAGCGAAATCCTTTATTAATACCCTGCAGCATGTACTCCCGAACTGTTTTTTAAACTCATCATGAAGTTCCCTGCTTAAAGCCATAACCTTTTCATTATTCTGCCCAGGCTCTTTTCTTCCGTACTTTAACCCCAAGGCAGCTATTGCGCCGCTGAGCGCCCCGCATGTACAGCCTGAACCGCCTATCCCGACAGGAAAACCGGATGTCACCATTACCGCGTCGGGAGGCAGAGGCTGGCCAAGATAGTCGTTAATCACCGTAAATACAGCCTCTGAGCACAGATAATCACCATTTCTGTATAATTCTTCAGCATGTTTTTTTAAGCTTTCCTTTACAGCTTCATCCATTTAAAATACCTCCATCCATAGTCAGCAGAGTAATATCCAACCCTTAAAAATGAGCGGCAGAACAGTTTTTCCTAGATATCCGGCAAATCCGGACCACTTATTCATACCCGCCGGGTATGAATAATATCTATTTTCACATACAGGAATTATTATTTTCTTCAGTTTTTTTATCAGATTCCTTTTCTTCTTCAGGTATTTCTTCTATTTCAACGCTGCAGCAGCATGAGCTTTTCTTTGCCTTCTTATTGCCGAACAGGCGTGCTAAAAATCCTTCGTTATTATCTTTATTCTGCATGTTAAATTTTTATCCTCCTTATATACGATGTTGTATTCGATTGGTTATGCATTATCTTTCAGTGTGTCAGCAGTGCTTCAGTATTATATCCGTTTTTTCCGGTGTTTTTTATAATTATCGGCATATGACAGTATCACTGGCATGAATTATATGATCGAATTAAAAATATATCCTCCTGTAACCGCAGTGATAAAGATTATCATTACGATGGCCGCAACCAGTTTTTTCTTAAATATTGCCGCCAGCATGCTCATTTCGGGAATCGCCATGCCCGCCCCTCCGATAATCAATGCAATCACGGCTCCGACACTCATCCCTTTTTGCATCAGAGCCACGCCTATCGGGATAGCGGTTTCAGCGCGGATATAAAGAGGAACGCCTATGGCTGCGGCAAGAGGAATGGCGAATGGGTTATCAGGTCCTGCAAATTTTAGGACGAAGCTTCCAGGTAAATAGCCGTAAATAGCCGCCCCTATTCCAATGCCTATTAGCATGTAAGGTAATAGGCCTTTAAAATCGCCGAAAGCTTTGGAGAACGACAGTGTTAATTTTTCCTTAAATCCCGCAGGAATATCTTCTTCGCCGGGATGTCCGCCAGACTTAATTCGGACGTTTTTAATAAGTTTTTCCCCGCCTATCTTTTCAAGGAGAATGCCAAAAATTACGGCGCAGATAAACGTAACCAAGAAGTATGTCAGAGCTGCCCTAAACCCCATCAATGCCATAATCATAGTTAGTATGACGGGATTCATAAGCGGCGATGATATCACAAATGACATTACGGCACCAAACGGTATTCCCAATTCAAGAAAGCCAAGAGTAAGCGGAATGGTTGAACATGCGCAGAACGGGGTCAATGCCCCTACCAAAGCACCGACAAAATTGCCGAATATGCCGTTTCCTGACATATATTTTTTTATTTTATCCTGGGGCATATACATAAGTATCAAAGCTACGATAGTGCTGATGGCAAGAAACAATACAGTCAGTTCGGCTGTGATTGATATGAAATATTTCATTGTCTGTATAAATGTGTTCACAATAGCTCATCTCCCGTAATTCATATTACTTCATGTACACAAGGCAGTGAGGCGTACAATTTCATTGGCGTGCCATAAGTTTTTATCCAGATTAAGCGCACTGCAATCGGAAGTGCGGAAATTTCCTGAATGAATCAAGCTCCGGCGTTATGTTTTTCTGCTTTCATGCATACGCTGCTGCAGGGACAGTATTCACCAAGAGCAGTTGAATCCATGAGTATCTTCGGGATGTCCTCCCGTGTGATTTCAACGAATCCGAATTTTGCAAAAAACTTATCTGCAGTATTTGTAAGAAGATACATGGGCATTATTTCATTTTCAATAGCATATTTCATACTTTGCACAGCCATGAAACTTCCTATCCCGGTGCCCTGCATTTCAGGCTCTACTGCAAATGAACGGAGCATTGCACCGTCTCCTGAATGCACTATTCCAAAACAGCCTGCTGTTTTGCCGTCTTTCTGACATATACGGAAAGAAGTCACATCCTCTATCCCTGTGGTTGTCAGCCCTGTCCTTTCAAGCAGTGAAAAGATATACGCCTTATCAGCTTCAATTGCTTCGCGGATCTCCAACAGATATCATCCTCCTGGCAGAAATCATAACTATCAATGTGTGTAGTAATTAACAAAACCATAAGTAGCGCATTGAATAAATTATATTTATATGTTTAAATATTGACATGTGTCTATATATAATCTATATTGTTTTGCGGTATTAGTCAAGTCCCTGTTGCCAAGATATCCGGCCGTAGGTGTTTTTTTGTATTTTAAAATTGCCGGGAGGTATTTTAAACCGGCATATTTTACTGCGGCGGTCCTATCAATAAGAGCAGGCAAAAATTCAATTTTAATAAGGCGGGATATGCATGACTGATAAAAAAAGTACAGAGGCACTTGGTTTCTTCGGGCGTTATCTGACAATATGGGTAGCATTATGCATGGCAGCCGGTGTTGCAATAGGAGAGTTTTTCCCTGCGATTCCGGCAGTTCTTTCAAAGTTTGAATACGCACATGTTTCGGTCCCTGTCGCTGTGCTGATTTGGCTCATGATATATCCGATGATGCTGAAGATCGATTTTTCGAGTATTCTGCGTGCAGTCAAAATGCCTAAGGGACTTATCGTAACCTGTGTTACGAACTGGCTGATAAAGCCATTTACGATGTATGGCATTGCCTCATTTTTTCTTTTTGTTCTATATAAGAACCTTATACCTTCGGATCTGGCAAGAGAATATCTTGCCGGTGCGGTGCTTCTTGGTGCCGCCCCCTGCACGGCAATGGTTTTTGTCTGGAGTCATCTGACTAATGGTGATCCTGCTTACACGCTTGTTCAGGTCGCAGTCAATGACTTGATAATTCTGGTTGCGTTTGCTCCGATAGTTGCCTTTCTGCTTGGTGTTTCCGGGATAGTGGTACCATTGGATACGCTGATTCTTTCTGTTGTTCTTTTTGTTGTAATTCCTCTTACTGCAGGCTGGCTTACGAGAACATACTATATAAGGCATTACGGTGATGAAATGCTTAACGGTTTTATTTCAAGGTTTGAGAATATAACAACAATAGGCCTGCTCCTCACACTTGTTATAATTTTCTCGTTCCAGGGCCGTGTCATAATAGGCAACCCGATTGATATATTACTTATTGCAATACCTCTTACGATACAAACTCTTTTTATATTTGCGATAGGTTATTTTTGGTCGAAAATGTGGAAGCTCCCGTATGATATCGCTGCTCCTGCAGGACTCATCGGCGCAAGCAATTTCTTTGAGCTTGCCGTTGCTGTCGCAATTTCTCTGTTTGGTCTTAAGTCAGGTGCTGCGCTTGCAACGGTAGTCGGAGTTTTGATTGAAGTTCCCACCATGCTTTTATTGGTGTATTTTTGTAACAGTACAAGGAACTGGTTTGCTGTAAAAGTTTTTAATGCCGGTTGACATCATGTATTTATGTGGTAATATTGCCACATAAGGGGGGTGGGCTGGTGAATGACAGGGATATGATGCAAAATAAAAAGGTTGCGATACTTAAAGGTGTGGCCCATCCTGTGCGTTTATCGATAGTTGAGGCTCTGGCGGTGCGTGAAATGTGTGTCTGTGAAATTGCTGAAATGTTTCACTTTGACAGAACAACTATTAGCAAACATCTGGCCCTGATGAAGAAACTTGGAATTCTGGAAGACCGCAAGGAAGGCCTGAATATTTATTACAGCCTGAGGATACGCTGTCTGCCTTCAATGCTTGCCTGTCTGGAAAACGTTGTAGATGGAGGATATTCAGAAAATATGTCTTCATCATGTAAGTGCGGAAAACTAAATGAGGAGGAGAGATAAAGATGAAAATTCAGATACTGGGCACAGGTTGTCCCAAGTGCAAAAAACTGGCAGAGCTTTCCGAACAAGCAGCAAAAGAATTGAACTTGGACTATGAAATGGAAAAAGTGACAGAGGTTTCAAAAATAGTTGATTTCGGGGTTATGTCAACGCCGGCGCTTGCAGTGGACGGGAAGGTCCTTATTGCCGGACAGATACCCGCATATGAGAAAGTAAAGGAGCTGCTTGTCAAGGCAAAAGGATAGCAGTATTTTTCCCCGTTATAACGGGGATTTTTTAGAACATATTATGTGCAATAAATGTCACATAATGACTGCAGAGGGAGCTGATTAAATGAGCGACTTTAAAAAATTTTTATGGATATTAAGTTTTTTCCTGATCTTTTACTTCCTGCCTGACGGCAATGAACGTATTGCCGCCGGGTTGACAGAGTCTGTAGCGATGATGTCAGATTATGCCAGACAGCATGTCCTTCTCTGCCTTATTCCGGCCTTTTTCATAGCAGGGGCTATTTCCGTTTTCATAAGCCAGCAGTCTGTTATGAAATATCTTGGATCAGGGGCTAAGAAATGGGTTGCATATTCGGTGGCGGCGGTTTCAGGAACTATTCTGGCCGTGTGTTCATGTACGGTCCTTCCGCTGTTTGCAGGAATATATAAGAGAGGCGCGGGGTTGGGCCCTGCATCGGCTTTTCTGTATTCAGGCCCTGCGATAAATGTCCTTGCCATCGTTCTGACAGCAAGGGTGCTTGGTGTTGAAATAGGGATTGCAAGGGCAGTAGGAGCAATCCTGTTCAGCGTGATAATAGGGATACTGATGTCAGTTATATTTGAAAAAGAAGAAGAAGCCCGCCAGGAGGGATTTACACAGCTTCCTGACGAAGATATGGGCCGTCCCTTGTGGAAAACCGTTATCTATATGGCGAGCATGGTTGTTTTTCTTGTTTTTGCAAACTGGGCAGCTCCTAAAACCCCCAATGCATTTTGGGAGGCAGTATACGATATAAAGTGGATCATTTCAGGAATAGGCCTGGCAGTAACAGTTTTGACGGCCGCTATGTGGTTTACCGCCGAAGAAAGAAAAGACTGGTATTCATCAGTATGGGGATATGCACTTCAGGTTATGCCGCTGCTGTTCGGAGGGGTACTGGTTGCTGGGTTCCTTCTCGGACGTCCCGGACATGAAGCACTGATACCAAGCAGGTATGTCGTCATGCTCGTAGGAGGCAACTCATTGAGCGCTAATTTCTTTGCTGCAATTTCAGGCGCTTTCATGTACTTTGCCACCCTGACGGAAGTCCCCATCCTCCAGGGACTGATAGGCGCCGGCATGGGAAACGGGCCGGCCCTTGCTCTCCTTCTGGCCGGTCCAGCACTGTCACTGCCGAGTATGATGGTCATCAACAGCATTCTGGGCCCCAAAAAAACGATAACTTATGTAACGCTTGTCGTGCTGCTTTCTACGGCAGCAGGTATTATTTTCGGAGCACTGGCATCTTAAAATGCAGTATGACCAAACTAAAATAAAACGATGCAAATCATTTTAATATCAGTATTTTGTATCTGCCACAGGATCGCGGACTGTGAGTCATGTTATATGTCTAAATGAAGCAATAGATAACATAAATAAATTTAATATGGAATTAATATGTTCATATATTGACATATATCAATATATGGGTTAAATTTGCAGGCGCGGTTATGAGAGTTTAATATTAAATGCAGCATGTCAGGTTATAAGTGTTAAAAGCAGCTAAATTTTAAGAAGGCAGGGATGGTAATTATGAGGATGCTGGCAGAATTTTTCCCCGAATTTGTTGAGAAACTGGATGAAATCGATGCAATTTATAAAGAAAAAATGCCAATTGATGAAAAAACATATCAATTCATATGTTTTGCTCTTTCAATAAAGGGACGCAGCAAGCCATGTGTGCTGAAACATTTCAAAGGAGCTTTGGAGGCAGGGGCTACGGTGGAGGAGCTGAGTTATATTTTTGCTCTTACGATGCGTGAAGCCGCTGGCGCTGATGACTGCTGGACCCACGACGTTATAGGGGACTGGAAGCAGATAATAGCAGGAAATGTAAGCTGCACCTGTCAGAAATAAGCAAAATCAAAGCCGGGCAGCTGGTTGGATCAAACATAGCGCAAGCGAGTCACCTGTGGGGTCAGCATTTAAACCATAAGTGGCTCCTTTTATTTTTTGTCCGGGGAAAATCTTCTGCTGAGGTGCGTTTTTAAAAAATTACAAGGTGTTTTGCGGAGGTCGTGTCTGTTATGAGTGAATGTTGCTGTTTTACAAAACAGCTTTCCACTGCTGTAACTATGAAGGATAGGGTCGGTTCATGGAAAGCAAGATGGAATATAGGGAGAATGAATTATCTTGTGACGCCAGGGCTTTACAGGATAGGAGACCCGGACAGTCTCTCCCCTGTTCTTGTCACTGCCAATTATAAGATGACAGTTGATTCTCTGCGGAAAGAATTGCCGGGCAGAAATTTATGGATACTCATACTCGATACTAAAGGTGTAAATGTGTGGTGTGCCGCAGGTAAGGGAACTTTCGGAACGGAAGAACTTGTATTCCGTATTGCTGATGAGTGTCTTTCAAAAGTTGTTTCGCATGGTGTAATAATCCTTCCGCAGCTTGGTGCGCCTGGCGTATCGGCTCACGAAGTAAAAAAAATGTCTGGTTTCAAGGTGGTATACGGCCCTGTTCGTGCGTCCGACATCCCGTACTTTCTGGATAACGGAATGACAGTTTTGCCTTCGATGAGGAAAGTCAGATGCTCAATCTATGACAGGCTGGTACTGACACCTGTGGAAATAGTGCAGGCTTTTGGGATGATGCTTAAAGTATTCGGAGCGATGGCACTTTTCAGTGCTCTTGGCATACTGCCGTTCGTAAGGATCGATTATTTAGGACTGCTTGGAGCGACGCTTTCAGGCGCATTAATAACTCCGCTGTTTCTGCCTTGGATACCAGGTAGGGCTTTTGCGTGGAAAGGATTTGTCATTGGCTTGATATTTGCAGCCGGCATAAACATATTATGCCGTGTATCGTGCGGATACGGCACTGCCCGTATGCTGTCATACCTGCTGATATTTCCTGCCGTTTCAGCCTTTTTTGCTATGAATTTTACAGGCTCCTCAACATATACATCTTTGTCAGGGGTAATTAAGGAAATGAAAATTGCGGTTCCTATGATCACAGCAGCGTTGTCGGCAGGAATAATTTTGAGACTTGTATCCTTCATTAAAATGTGAGGTCATGGCTAAATGGAGCTGGAATATTTAAAAGACGTAGTTACTCTCAAGCTTGATTCGGATAAATGCATCGGCTGCGGGATGTGTACTGTAGTTTGCCCGCATGAAGTCTTTTCATTAATCGAAGGGAAAGCTGCAATCACTGCAATGGATATGTGCATGGAGTGCGGGGCATGCGCTGTTAATTGCCCTGTTTCTGCCATAGATGTAAAAAAAGGCGTAGGGTGCGCATATGCCGTCATGATGATGAAATTTAAAGGCAAAGAAAATGGCTGCGGGTGCTCGTGCGGAGACGGAGATTCAGACTGCTGCTGACCTTACCTGAAGGGTAAGGCAAAGTGCGGATTGCGGTCTGCACCTGCCTTACCGGATATTAGATCTTATTGTCCGTTGGCAGCGAATTTGCGTTTGAAAAATTTTATTATTTCCCACCAGAATGTCGCACATGCTGCAATAGCTGCCGTGGCTCCGAAATCAGCAAGTGAAAGCGGCTTTACCTTTGCCATTGATGCCAGTGCAGGGATTGAGGAGACGATGATCAGCCCTGCCAATATAGCCAGATTTATAGCCCATGGCACAGGATCAAATTTATCCCGTCTGCCGTCAAACGCTGATCTTGTATCAGAACGGTTAACGTAGACAAGAAACAGGTTGGAAAGAACAAGTGATGCAAGAAAAAATGTCCTTGCATGCTCCGGTCCCTCATCCTGCAGCGTAAAGCAGAAAGCTCCGAATACCGCTGCGAAGATAACGAGTCCCTGAAGCAGGGCTTTTAAAAAAATATCTTTAGTAATGATGGAAGAGTCGACGGGGCGCGGCGGCCTTTTCATTATATCGGGCTCTGCCGGCTGACGCTCGAAGACTATTGAGCACGTAGGATCTATTATCATTTCTAGAAGCGCAACATGTATAGGCAGCAGGAGCGTAGGCAGGCCCAAGAGGGGTGCGGCTAAAGCGGACAGCGCTATAGGTATGTGGATTACTATTATGTATTCCATTGCCTTGCAAATGTTGTCGTAAATACGCCTGCCATCTCTTACTGTATCAACGATGGTCGTAAAATTATCATTCAGTAGCACCATGTCCGCCGCTTCGCGCGCGACCTGCGTCCCGCGTTCGCCCATGGCTATCCCGATATCTGCATATTTGAGAGCTGGTGCGTCATTTACTCCGTCACCAGTCATGGCGACTACCTCTCCGGCTGCTTTAAATGCCTTTATTATGCGCATTTTCTCCCGTGGCAGTATGCGGGAAAAGATAGTTACATGCCTGATCCTATCCGCAAGCTCTTTGTTATCCATGGACTCAAGTTCGTCCCCGGTTATTATCTGATGTTCATCCTCGCCGGCAGTACCAAGCCCTATTTCATGCGCTATCCTGTGTGCAGTTACGCTGTTATCGCCTGTGACTATCGCTATCCGTATGCCGGCACTGCGGCAAGCCGCAACGGCAGATGGGACGGCCTCCCGCGGAGGATCAATAAAAGCTGCGAGGCCGACAAGCTTAAGACTGCACGCGGTAAGTTCAGACGGGATATCTTCAAGTGAGTTGTTTACAGCGACAGCCAGTACCCGGCATCCCATATCCGCCAGTCTTTCCTGCTGGGCTTCCGCTTCGGTTCTTTCATCTTCCGACAAATTGCAGAGTTTGAAAATATTTTCAGGGGAACCTTTGGCTGCAAGAACTTTTTCCCCGCCTGCACTCCATATGTGTCCCATCATGCGTGCTTCGGACGAGAACGGATATTCATACAGCAGCTCACGTTTCTGCAGCATAGCCACATCTATATCATCAGATTCGGCTTGATTTATCAGTGCGATTTCCATAGGGTCATAAGGATTGGTTTCTGATGCCATAACGGAAGTTTCCAAAAGTTCCGAATAACTTTCTCCGCATAGCGGTACCAGCTCTCTTATACCCATGCGGTTCTGAGTGAGGGTCCCGGTCTTGTCTACGCATAAAACTGTCACAGCGCCCAATGTCTCAACCGATGGGATTCTTCGTATAAGCGCGTTGCGGCGTGCAATGCGCCATGCGCCCATAGCAAGGAAAACGGTCAGGACTACCGGGAATTCTTCCGGTATGGTTGCCATTGCTATAGTTATTCCGGAGAGTGCCGCATCTATGAAATTACTTCCGTTATTCAGGGTCGCACAGACAACGAGCAGCATCATTACAAAACTGAAGCCTGAACAATTGCGCACAAGTCTGCGTGTCTGCTTTTCCAGCGGTGTCGGACGGTCGGGAGCAGCGGCCACATCGGCTCCGATTTTCCCGTACTCAGTGGCTGTGCCTGTTGCCGTCACACGCACGACAGAGCGTCCTGTGATAACGTTGGTACCGGCGTAACAGTGGTCGAGCCTCCAGTGGCGTTCAGCCAGAAATGACGGGGAAGCAAGTTTCCACACGATGTCTGATTCGCCTGTCAGGGTTGATTCATCAACTCCAAAACCGTCTGAGAAAAGGATCTCTCCATCCGCTGAAATTTTTTCGCCTTCTGAAAGCAGCATTATGTCTCCTGGCACGAGTTCCTCTGATGGTATGATATCTTTTTCTCCATCCCGGACCACGGTGACTTTGGGTGAAGAAAGATTACGCAGGGCTTCGAGCGTCCTATCTGTTCTCCATTCCTGATAGAGGTTTATGCTTCCCATGAAGGCTACAAAAACCAGCATTACTGCTCCATCCCTTGGTTCGCCCAAAGCAAAGTATATTAAAGAAGCACCTATCAGAAGGAGAAATACAGGTTCGGAGAAAAATCTAAGGGCATTCTTCAGCAGGCTTGTTTTTTCCTCCTGATTGATTTCATTTCTGCCGTAGATTCTCCGGCTTTCAAGAACTTCTTTGACAGAAAGGCCTTTGTAGTTATTTTCTTCACTGTTGTTGGACATTGTTTTTGTCCCTCCGGTATCTGATTATAAAATACGGTCTGCGGAATCGTATTAAACGGTCCCGCAGACCGTAAAATGTTTACGTCTGCTACCGGGTTGTCGTCCCGGTCCGGCTCCATGCAACCTTATTAAAACAAGGCGTGCATTGCCTGCTCCTTTGACTGTATGTAAACCTGATTTGATTTCTGAGATTATGTCTTGTAGTGCAGATTCTGTCAATACGGTGTATTTAATTTTTAAGAATCGGCTATATAATTTACAGGTTATTTTAGTAATGAAAGGCTCGGTGTATATGTTTTGATTCGTTATGCTGCCCCAGTAATTCTTCTTTTCATATCCAACCTGTTTATGACTTATGCGTGGTACGGGCACTTGAAATATATGAGTGCGAAACCTCTTTTATTTGCGATTGTTGTAAGCTGGTCAATAGCTTTGTTTGAGTACTGTTTCCAGGTCCCCGCCAACAGGATCGGACACGAGGTATACTCCCTGTCGCAGCTTAAGATCATGCAGGAGGTAATAACGATGTGTGTTTTTGCGGGGTTTGCTTTTTTTGTAATGAAAGAAAAATTGACATGGAATTATTTGTGGGCGGCATTTTGTATGATCGGTGCGGTTTTTTTTATTTTTAGGGCAAATTGATAATAAAAAAATGAACCAAATCAAAAATGTGTTGAAGAGTTTAACTGGTAAAAACAATGAAGGTGCCAAATATAATATCTTGCGTGAGCCTGTATTTCTTGTCCTGTAGAGCTTTCACTAGCTCGGGTGTCCTATCGAAAAAAACTCAAAAAACTATAAAAAAATGCTTGACGAATTCAGATATGCGTCATATACTACCTCACGTTGCGCTTGCGGCGGTCATGTTGATCGCCTGATCAAAACGCCAAGAGTGCGGACCATGACAGAAGAATAAGGGAAAAGCGAAAGAGAAGGCGAGGCTGAAAAGCCGAGTCAGGAGAAGCTAAAAGTGAGCCGGCCCCCCGGCAGGCGAGCTGTAAGCGGATCTGAGATA
>Ga0268263_1002647_pt1 | contig 11231 bp, 12 predicted proteins | sample Biomet5_FD_190358 | JGI IMG/M metagenome (GOLD analysis project Ga0268263, IMG submission 190358) | Microbial communities from bioreactor (seeded with sewage sludge) at LBNL, California, USA - Biofuel metagenome 5 (SPAdes) (version 4) | ecosystem: Engineered > Bioreactor > Anaerobic >... | reverse complement strand
CACCCCAACGACCCCAACGACCCCGGCGACACCCGCGGCTCCCACGGCGTGCGCCGCCGAGAGCCTGTCGGCCAGTCTGGCCGGCTACGGGACGGTGAAGGTGGGCGGCACTCAGCCGTTCACGCTCACCGTCACCAGCCAGGCCGACGCCGACTGCCTGTTCGACGCGAAGGCAGGCACCGTCGAACTGGCGGTCAGCAGCGGCTCCGATCGGATCTGGACGACCGATCACTGCGCGAAGCTGCTGCCCGGAAAGACCCTCACTTTGACCAAGGGCAAGCCCGTCGAGTTGAGCATCACCTGGCCGGTGAAGCGCTCGGCCAAGGACTGCAAGACCACCAAGGATGCGCTCGGTGCGGGCACCTATGTAGCCAAAGCCACGTACCGTGACGTCACGCTGGCCCGAAAGGTGATGTCGGTCAAAGCGAAGTAGGTGCGGGCGCGCCGCGGCCGAGCCGACCGGCGGTGTCGCTCCTGGTCAGCCGGCCTGTTCGACGACGCTGAGCTGCGGACGTTCTGGCCCGCCCTTCCGACGTAACCCCAGCACGGCCAGCGCATTGGCCACGGTGGTCACCTCGACGGCGCGCAGGCCGCCCACCCGTCCACCGCAGCCGGGTGGGACCAGGGCGACCTGGAAACCGAGCCGGGCCGCCTCGGCGAGCCGACGCTCGACGCCGGGCACCCGGCGTAGCTCGCCGGATAGTCCGATCTCGCCGATCGCCACCACCGGACGGGTGAAGGACTGGTCGCAGGCCGCTGAAGCCACCGCAATGGCCGCGGCCAGGTCGGAGGCCGGGTCGATCAGCCGGGCACCGCCGACGGTGGCCACGTAGACCTCCTTGTTGTGCAGCTTCACCCCGGCCCGGCGCTGCAGCACGGCGAGCAGCATGGCGACCCGTCCGGCCTCGACGCCGTGGGTGACCCGCCGCGGCACCGGGGCGGCGCTGGGTGCGACCAGTGCCTGAATCTCGGTGAGCAGCGGGCGGCGCCCAGCCAGCGAAATGCTCAGACAGGTGCCCGGGGCCGGCTCGGCGTGCAGCGCGGTGAACAGCCCGCTGGGGTCGGCCACCTCTCGGATGCCGTCCTCGACGAGTTCGAAGCAGCCCACCTCGTCCGCCGGACCGAAGCGGTTCTTCGCTGCCCGAAGCAGCCGCAGGCTGCTGTGCGGCTCGCCCTCGAAGTTCAGCACCACGTCCACCAGGTGCTCCAGGGTGCGGGGGCCGGCCACCGTGCCCTCCTTTGTCACATGGCCGATCAGCAGCACCGGCATGGCCCGTTGCTTGGCCACCCGGACCAGGGCAGCGGTCACCTCCTTCACCTGGGCGACCCCGCCCGGTGAGGTGTCCACTCCGGGCACCTGGACGGTCTGCACCGAGTCGAGCACCAGCAACTGCGGGGAGAGCTCTTCGATATGGCCCAGGATCACTCCCAGATCGTTCTCTGCGGCCAGGTACAGCCCGTCCACCACGGCGTGGGTGCGCTCGGCACGTAGCCGCACCTGGGCGGCCGACTCTTCGGCGCTCGCATACAGGGTGCGTCGGCCGGCTTGGGCCCACCGGCTGGCTACTTCGAGGAGCAGGGTGGACTTGCCGACTCCGGGCTCACCGGCGAGCAGGACCACCGAGCCGGGAGTGATGCCGCCACCGAGCACCCGATCGAGTTCGCCGACCCCGGAACCGAGGGACGCAGCCGCGGCCAGCGAGACCTCGGTGATCGGCTGGGCAGCGTTCACCGGAGTGGTGGCCCGGGACGTCGCTGCGGGGGCCACCTCGGCGATGCTGCCCCAGGCCTGGCACTGCGGGCAGCGGCCCAGCCACTTGGGTGCGCGCCAGCCGCACTCACTGCACTGATGGGATTGCGCGACGGTCTTGGCCATGCCCAAGAAACTACGGCCCGGCTCTGACAGAACCGGGCCGGGTGGAACAGCTAGATCTTGACCTTGCCGTTCGGAGTCTGGAAGGTGGCCGAGAGGATGCCCGGCTGGCCGTACTCGGAGCTGAACTTGATCCGGACGCCGTCGACGACCTCGCCGATCTCGGTGCCGAGCCAATCCTCGACCCGGGAGCGGGTGCCGGCGATCTCGATCCGATCCAGCTTGATCTCGCCGTGCAGAGCGCTGGGCAGCAACTCCGGCTCGGAGGTCCAGCGGATGAAGTAGGGCAGCTGCGGGTCCGCGATCAGGCCCTTGATCCCGATCTGTTCCCACTCCAGCAGACGACCGTCGGGGAAGTGCCGGGAGCCACGGACGGCCTGGCGATCCAGACGCTGTTCGTAGGGACTCAGGTCGTCCACGGCAATCACCCAGCCGAGCCAACCGCCGCCCATCTCCGAACGCGCGCGGACGGCCTGGCCGAACGGCGCCTTCTCCGCTGCCGGATGCTCCAGGACCTCGACAACCTCGAGGTACCGGTCATCGGCCAGCGGAAGGATGTGGCTGCGGGTGCCGAAGCGGGGGTGGAAGCCGCCGTCACGGAACCGGGCACCGAGCAGGTCGCCCAGGCGCTCGGCCTCGGCTTTCAATCCGGCGGGGCCAGCCGCGAAGGTCAGATGATCGACACGCATAGGGCCATTCTGGCTGTCAAGGGGGCCGGACGCGAAATCGGGTCGATCAGCGATCATGTTCACAGGTCAGAGAATTGTCTCTCGCCTACCATGGACGGGTGGCTGAACCCCCAGACGATCCGTCGCCGGTGGTGCTTTCCACGTCCTCGGTCTTCCCTCAGTCGACGTCTGCGGCCTTCGCGCTGGCCCGGCAGCTCGGCTACGACGGCATCGAGCTGATGGTCGGCGCCGACGCAGTCTCGGCCGACGTCGACCAGGTGGCGGAGTTGTCGGCCTACCACGAGGTGCCGGTGATGGCGATCCACGCACCCACCCTGCTACTCACCCAGCGCACCTGGGGGATCGATCCCTGGGAGAAGCTGGAGCGTTCGGCCATGGCGGCGAAGCGGCTGGGTGCCTCGGTGGTGGTCGTCCATCCGCCATTTCGCTGGCAGCGTGGCTATGCGCAGAACTTCACAGGTGGGATCCGGCGGCTCGCTCAGAGCAGCGGCGTCCGGTTTGCGGTGGAGAACATGTATCCCTGGCGCGGGCCGGGGGGTGGTGAGCTGCGGGCGTACGCGCCCAGTTGGGACTGCGCCCAGCTCGACTGCGACCATCTGACCTTGGATCTTTCTCATGCGGCCACCGCCCGACTGTCGTCGATGGACCTGGTCCGCGACTGGGGTGAGCGGCTGGCCCACGTCCATCTGACCGACGGGACCGGCAGCTCGGCCGATGAGCATCTGCTGCCCGGCGACGGCGACCAGAACCCGTCCGCGGTGCTGGCCGAGTTGGTCGACACCGGCTATCGCGGGCAGATTGTGCTGGAGGTCGGCACTCGCGGGATGAGCCGGACGGAACGTCGCGAGGCATTGGCCGGCTGTCTGGCCTTCACCCGGCAGAGACTGAGTCGAGAGGAACAACGATGACCCACGCGCCGCTGAGCGAGGCCGTCGAGGCGGAGCGTCCGCGCTTTCGGCCGGGCTGGGAGCTGCTGCTCGTGCTCGGCGTCTCGCTGGGCCAATCGGCGATCTACTCCGCGCTGTCACTGGCCGACAAGCTCACCCGTGGCACCCCACTGAACCAGCAGACCACCACGATCACCTCATCGGTGGCAGCGGAGCGTCCCTGGCTGGACCTGTCCTACCAGATCGCGAACTTGGTGTTCCCGCTGATCCCGGCGCTGCTGGCGCTGTACTTGCTGCGCCTGACCGCCGACCGACGCCAGATCGGCTTCGACCTGCGCCGCGGCTGGTTCGACTTCGGCTGGGGCTGGGCGTTGACCGCCGGCATCGGCATTCCGGGTTTGGCGCTGTACTTCGCCGCGCGAGCGATCGGCATCAACACCAATGTGCAGCCGGCCGACCTCGCCGCGAACTGGTGGACGGTACCCGTCCTGATCGGCGTGGCCCTGATGAACGGGATCCTCGAGGAAGTCGTGATGATCGGCTTCTGGTACACCCGCACCAGGCAGCTGAACTGGCCGCTGTGGACGATCGTGCTCGGCTCGGCGCTGGTCCGTGGCAGCTACCACCTCTACCAGGGCTTCGGCGGTTTCATCGGCAATGTGGTGATGGGCGCCGTCTTCGGCCTTGTCTATCTGAAGACGAAGCGGATCGGTCCGCTGGTGGTCGCCCACGTGATCTTGGACCTGTTCTCGTTCGTCGGCTACGCGCTGATCGCGCCGTACGTCTCCTGGCTGTAGGTCGGCGGCCAAGAGGCGGCGGTGCTCGCGGTACGCCCTTTTTCGCCGCCACCCGGGGCCTAACCCGAGAAACCTGCCGATCCTGCGGGCTGCGCTGGAGGCTCTGAGCCGGAACCCGGTTTTCCTCCCGATGTGGGGTCTGACCCTGGTCGTGTTGGGGAGGAATACCGGGTCGGACCCGCCGGCCCGGCAGCGAGACTCTCAGATCGGGAGGGAAAATCAGGTTCGAGGTCTCGGGGAGGCCGGTGCTGTGTTCCCACGCCACCTGCCTACCTGAGTCCCACCAGGCCTTGGGCGTCTGAGTTGCCGCCGCCGACGTTGCCAGGCGGCAAGCGACGACCTGCGGCGAAGCCGAAGTCGGCATCCCCGGCCGACTTGCTGGCTAGGCTGCGGTCATGGGTATGGGAATGGGTGGCTTCGAGTCGGGCTTCGCCATGATGCAGGGCATCTTCGTCCTGTTCTTCATCGTGGTCGCCGCGTTGATCATCTTCACCATCGTGAAGTCGGTCGGCCAGAAGGTGAAGAACGCCCAGTCGCCGGAGGTGAGCGCGGTCGCCGAGATCCGCGACAAGCGGATCGAACTCAGCGGTGGCGGAACGTCCATGATCGGCACCGGCATGGGCGGCAACGACCTCAACGGCATCGGTGTCGGCACCGGCTTCACCACCACCAGCAACCCGGTCCATCAACGCCACTACGTCACCTTCGAACAGGCGGACGGAACCCGCTTCGAGCTTGAGGTGCCGCCCAGCGAGTACGGCCTGTTGTCGGTCGGCGATCGCGGTTCGGTGTCGATGAAGGGCACCCAGTACTTAGGTTTCTCCAGAGAAGTCCTTCGCTGAGCGTGCATTAGGCGGACCTTCAGGGGGCTTTCAGTCGTCCCCGCTAGGGTTGCCACCATGCGTGTTGGTGTATTCGGAGCGACCGGTCAGGTCGGCGGCGTGATGCGGACCCTGCTGGCAGAACGTGACTTCCCCGTGGACGAGATCCGCTTCTTCTCTTCGGCCCGCTCGGCCGGAACCAAGCTGCCCTGGGCGGGCGGCGAGATCGTGGTGGAGGACACCGCGACCGCCGACTTCTCCGGGATCGACATCGCCTTGTTCTCGGCCGGGGCGTCCACGTCGCGCGAGTTCGCCCCCAAGGTGGCCGCGGCCGGTGCGATCGTCATCGACAACTCCTCCGCCTGGCGGATGGATCCCGACGTCCCGCTGGTGGTCAGCGAGGTGAACCCCGAGGACGCGCTGAATCCGGCCAAGGGGATCATCGCCAACCCGAACTGCACGACGATGGCTGCGATGCCGGTGCTCAAGCCGCTGCACGACGCCTGGCGACTCACCCGGCTCACGGTGGCCACCTATCAGGCGGTTTCCGGCTCCGGCGTGAAGGGTGTGCGTGCGCTGGCCGATCAGACCGCTGCGGCGGTCGATCCGGCCCGGCTGGCCCTGGACGGCTCCGCGGTGCCCGCCGGTGACCCGACTCCCTATGTGAAGCCGATCGCTTTCAACGTCGTCCCGCTGGCCGGCTCGCTGGTCGATGACGGCAGCGGTGAGACCGACGAGGAGCAGAAGCTGCGCAACGAGTCGCGCAAGATCCTGCACATCCCCGAGCTGCTGGTGGCCGGCACCTGCGTGCGGGTCCCGGTGTTCAGCGGACACTCACTGGTGCTCCATGCCGAGTTCGCTGAGGAGACCACGGTCGGTCAGGCCACCGCGCTGCTGTCGACGGCGCCCGGAGTGGCGCTGTCGGACGTGCCGACTCCGCGGGAGGCGGCCGGCGCCGACCCGAGCTTCGTCGGACGGATCCGCGCCGACCAGTCGGTGCCCGGCGGCCACGGCCTGGTGCTGTTCGTCAGCAATGACAACCTGCGCAAGGGGGCCGCGCTCAACGCCGTCCAGATCGCCGAAGTGGTGGCCTCACGATGAACGCGCTGGCGGTGGTCGGTGCCGGGGTGATGGGGGAGACCCTGATCGCCGGGCTGATCAGGGCCGGCTGGGAACCGAGTCAGATCACCGCCGCCGACCGACACGCCGCCCGACTGGGCGAGATGAGCGCTCGGCACGGCATTCAGGTCGCTGACACCGAAACCGCGGTCTCCGGGGCCGATGCGGTCGTGATCGTGGTCAAGCCGCAGGACGTGGCCGAGGTGCTCCCGCAAGTCGCCTCCGCGCTGCGTCCGGGATCCTTAGTGGTATCGCTGTGCGCCGGCGTGTCCACCGGACGGCTCGAGGCTGCGCTGCCCGACGGCACTCCGGTCGTCCGGGTGATGCCGAACACCCCGGCTCAGGTGGACGAGGGGATGGCCGCGATTTCGGCCGGATCGTGTGCCACCGCCGCGAACCTGGAGTTCGTCACCGGCCTGCTCAGTGCGGTCGGCAAGGTGGTCACTGTCCCGGAGAAGTACCAGGATGCCGTCACGGCGATCTCCGGCTCCGGTCCGGCTTACCTGTTCTTCGTCGTCGAGGCGATGATCGACGCCGGCGTGATGCTCGGCCTGCCGCGTGATATTTCGACCACCTTGGTCGTCCAGACCATGTACGGCTCAGCCAAGCTACTGGCCGATTCCGGCGAGCACCCGACGGTGCTGCGCGAGCGGGTCACTTCGCCCGGAGGAACCACCGCGGCCGCGTTGCGTGAGCTGGAGGCCAATCGGGTGAAGGCTGCATTCATCACCGCAATGGAGGCCGCTCGCGACCGCAGCCGGGATCTCGCCGGCTCGTAGTCGTCCCGGCCGCCGAGGAGCTGCCATGTCCCAGGCGACGCCGTTCTGGCTGACTACCTTCGCCGACTTTCCCGCCTCCGAGTTCGAGGCGGGCGCAGAGTTCTGGCGGCACGCGACCGGTCACCGGCTGTCGTCGCGCCGTGGCCAGTTCGACGAGTTCGCCAGCCTGCTGCCGCATGCCGGAGACGAGTATCTGCGGGTGCAACGTCTCGGTGACGGTCCGACCCGGGTGCATCTGGACCTGCACGTCGAGGACCCGTGGACGGTGGCCGAGGCCGCTGAGGCGTCCGGCGCGGAACTGATCGCCGACCCCGGGCACGGCTATCTGGTGATGCGCTCCCCGGCCGGTCAGGTGTTCTGCCTGGTCACTGCGGTCCTCGGTGAAGTGCCGGCGGCGCAGGACTGGCCCGACGGCCACACCAGCCGGGTCACCGAAGTCTGCCTGGACGTCCCGGCGGTGCACTACCCGGCCGAGGTGACGTTCTGGGAGACCTTGCTGGGTGGGGAGTGGACGGCCCGCGGTGGCGAGGATCCGTTGGTGCGCCGGGCGCCCGGGGGTTGGGCGATCGGCCTGCTGCTGCAACCGGCGGTGATCGCCACCGAGGTGTCCGGGCATCTGCACCTGAGCACCGACGACCGTCCGGCAGAAGTCGCGCGGTTGACCGAGCTGGGCGCCCGAGCCCGCGCCGTCCGCAAGGATTGGACGGTGATGGAGGCGCCCGGTGGGCTGAGTCTGTGCGTCCTCGACATGACCGACGGCCGCACTCCATGAACGCGCCGACCGGCTGGTTCGTCGGTCTGGCCACCCTCGATGTCGTGCAGCGGGTGGACGGCTTCCCCGCGCCCAATCAGAAGGTGACCGCCACCGACACCTGGCTGGCCGCCGGCGGTCCGGCCACCAATGCCGCGATCACCTTCGCCGCGCTCGGCGGACGACCGGTGCTGTGGACGGCGCTCGGCTGCGGGGCTGCGGCGGACGTGGTTCGCGCCGACCTGGCCGGTGCCGGGGTCGAGGTGATCGACGCCGCGCCGCCGGGCTTCGAACTGGCCGCCTCCGCGGTGCTGGTCGATGCCGGCTCCGGCGAGCGGATCGTGGTCTCCGGCTCGGCGCATCAGCCGGATTTCCCCACCCTGGCGGCGCCCGATCTCGGAGCGGCTCAGGTGCTGCTGGTCGACGGCCATCACCCTGCCCTCGCACTCCCGGTGGCGCGGGCCGCAGCCCGAATCGGCCTGCCGATCGTCGTCGACGCCGGATCGCACAAGCCGGTATTCGATGAGCTCTTCGCCCTGGCCAGCGACGTGTTGTGCTCGGCGGACTATGTCCACCCCGCGGGTCTCGACGCGGCTGCACTGCAGGCGCTCGGACCGCAGCTGGTCGCAGTCAGCCACGGAGGTGACCCGCTGCAGTGGTGGACCGACGCCACCGCCGGCCAGGTCGTCCCCGAGCCGGTCCGGGCGGTGGACACCCTTGGCGCCGGCGATGTCCTGCACGGGGGGTACGCCTACGCGCTGGCTGCGGGAATGCCACGAACCGCTGCCTTGGCGTTCGCGGCCGCGGCAGCCGGCACCCGGGTGGCCAATATCGGCCCCTTCACCTGGCGAGAGGCGCTCGGGGCCCGGTCGAACCACGGCTGAGCTGGCTCCAGCAACCGCGATCGGCTGAGCTGCGGATCGTGTTCAGTTCTTCACCAGAACCCCTCCACGGGGGACCGGCCAAGCACTATGGTTGGTCGATCGGCTCCATCCGGGGGCTGCAGGAGAAAGCATCGCGATGAACGACCAGGTCACCCCGCTTGGGACCGTGAAGTTTCTCAAGGTGTCCGAGGTCGCAGCCACGTTGAGGGTGTCGCGGATGTCGGTGTACCGGCTCATCCACGCAGGTGATTTGGAGGCCGTGCGGTTCGGCCGCAACTTCCGGGTGCCGGAGCCGGCGATGAACGCCTACCTGCGAGGTGCCTACTACAACGCCAGCTGATTTCGCTGTCCAGGCACAACCCCGGTAAGATCGCTGTGCTCTGGCTGGAGTGTCCAGCCGTCTGCCCGTGGGTTGCCCGTCAACCCACATCGATAACTTTCCGGTCTTTCTAGCCGGTTTGCTGAGAGGTCTGCCAGTGGGTTCGGTCATCAAGAAGCGTCGCAAGCGGATGGCGAAGAAGAAGCACCGCAAGCTGCTCAAGAAGACGCGCATTCAGCGCCGCCGCGCCGGCAAGTAGTTGCCGTCCGCCCGAGCGGCACTGATCAGCCGAGCCCGGGAATGCCGTTACTCATGACGGTTGTCGCCTCCCATCGAGGCAGCAACCGTCATGTGTGCTGCCCGCGCAGGCAGCCTGGTCAACCTCACCCAGAGAGAGGCATGACGAAGGCGTCATGGTGAGCGCCGGTGGCGTCGCTGTCGGTGGCGGGGTGTCGATGCGGAGTGCGCCCGCCAGGATGGGGTGCCCCTCATCGAGGTGCGTCGGACCGGCGGCGGCCCCGCCGGATCTGCTGCGTATTGTGGGGGCACGATCGAACAAGGAGACGCGATGAACGTCGTCCATCTGGTCCGGCACGGCCAGGTACACAACCCCGAAGGAGTCCTGTACGGACGCCTGCCCGGCTATGGCCTGTCCGAACTCGGCCAGCAGATGGCCCAGCGCCTAGGCGAGTACTTCGCCGACGCGCCGCTGGTGCACCTGGTCAGCTCGCCATTGCAGCGGGCCCAGGAGACGATGGCCCCGATCGCCGCCGGGCATCCGGAACTGGGCGTCATCGTGGACGAGCGGGTGATCGAGGCGGCCAATGTCTTCGAGGGCAGCTCCTTCGGCCGCTACAACCAGCGGCTGTTGCGCCCGAGCAGCCTGTGGCAGCTGCGCAACCCGCTGCGTCCCAGCTGGGGGGAGCCCTACCGGCAGATCCTGGCTCGGATGCGGACGGCGCTGGTCGATGCTGCGGCTCATGCCGTCGACGGTGAGGCACTGATCGTTTCTCACGAACTGCCGATCTGGATGGCCCGCAGCTGGGCGGAAGGTTGGCCGCTGGTCCACGATCCGCGCAAGCGGCAGGCCCGGCTGGCCAGCGTGACCACCTTCACCTTCGACGGTACCGAGCTGGCCGGAGTCCGCTATGCCGAGCCGGCCGGCGACCTGGTTCCGCCGAAGAAGCGTCGGTTCCGTCCGGGCGCCTGAGCGTCGGCTTGTGACCCGTACCTCATCGGTGGACAGTGGTCCGGTGACCAAAGCAATCGCCGCGGCATTCGTGTGCTGCTTGACGTTGGCCGGTTGTGCGGCCGCCCCGCCTGAGCCGAGCCACTCCGCTGCCTCGAACTCGGCGCCCAGCCGATCGGCGAGGCCGTCGGCCCGTCCGACCCACACAGCCTCGGCCAGCCCGACCGTGCCCCCACGGCAGCGCTGCCTGAACGCGTCCGCCGCACTGAGCCCTCAGGCGCAAGTCGGTCAGCTGATCATGGTCGGCGTGAACGGCCCGCTGACTGCGACTGAGCGCACGCTGATCACCTCCCAGCAGCTCGGCTCGGTGGTGCTGCTCGGGAGGCAGTCCGGGGGCGTGAAGCAGCTCGCAGCCACCACCGCCCAGCTCTCCGCCCTGAGCACCCCGGTGCCGGTGGTGACCGCGGCCGACCAGGAGGGTGGTCTTGTCCAGCGGCTGACCGGACCGGGCTTCACCACCATTCCCACTGCCAATCGGCAAGCCGCGTTGAGTGATGCCGCGCTGCGTGCGTCCGCCCAGAAGTGGGGCAGCCAGTTGGCTGCCGCCGGTGTCCGCTGGAACCTGGCCCCGGTGGCCGACGTGGTGCCGAAGGCCAAGCTGAAGACCAACCAGCCGATCGGAGCGCTGCATCGCGGCTACGGAACTGATCCTGCAGCGGTCGCCGACAAGACCCAGGCGGTCATCGACGGGCTGAAGGCCGCCGGAGTGGCCGCATCGGTCAAACACTTCCCCGGGCTGGGTGAGGTGGTCGGAAACACCGACTTTGCCAGCGGCATCGTGGACTCGGTGACCACGGCCGACAGTCCGTCCCTTGCACCATTCCGTGCCGCTGCGCAGGCCGGAGTGGCTTCGGTGATGATCTCCTCGGCCCGCTACTCGAAGATCGATCCGAAGAATCAGGCGGTGTTCTCCGCGACGGTGATCGGCCTGGTGCGCGGCTGGGGCTACCAGGGTGTGGTGATCAGCGACGACCTGGGGGCGGCCGCATCGGTGCGCACCATTCCCGCAGGCCAGCGGGCCGTCCGCTTCATCGCCGCCGGTGGCGACGTGGTGATCAACGCC
>Ga0268263_1002646_pt1 | contig 11234 bp, 9 predicted proteins | sample Biomet5_FD_190358 | JGI IMG/M metagenome (GOLD analysis project Ga0268263, IMG submission 190358) | Microbial communities from bioreactor (seeded with sewage sludge) at LBNL, California, USA - Biofuel metagenome 5 (SPAdes) (version 4) | ecosystem: Engineered > Bioreactor > Anaerobic >... | reverse complement strand
CGCCCCAAGGAATTCCTGCCCACCTCGTCGGATTTCGCCAACTGCGAGCTGGTCAAGACGTACGTGGAAGAGAAGCTCAAGGGCTACAACGTGCGCTGCCGGCCGTCGCTCATCCAGGGCCGGCGCGCCTACGACGCCATCTACCTGCGCAATGTGGCCGACGTGGCCGGCAAGGTCCGCCTGCAACTCGTGCGACAAGCGTTCCTGGCCCGGGACCGGCTGCTCTACACCCTCACCGCCTACACCTTCGGGGAGTCCGAACAGGCCTTGAAGGACGCCTCCATGCCCTGCGACGACGCCATCCTCCGCTCCGAGGCCTCCTTCTTCCTCAGCCCCGTGCCCAAGCGCTGAGAGATGCCGGCGGCCAAGCCCAGTTGCGGGAGAAAGAAGGCAACGAGCTCCCGCCTTTGGAAATTCCGGAAAAAACACGCTGTCGCCAACGCCCGTTGCGCGGCGCATCGTCTCCCGTGGTTTTGGGATGCGAAGATCTTCGCCCGCTTAAGCACCCTTCCTGACGGCTTTTGCGGCTTCTTCGTAGGCCAGATCAAGAATGGCTGTTTGGCTGGTTAGCGGCAGGGATTTAAGTAAATAGATTAGATAATGGGATAATCTCTTCCTCCGGCCGTATCGATACCCGATGAAGCTCACCGCCGAAAGGGCTATGCTTCCAAATACAACCTGAGAAACGAGTATCATTATTTCTTTGTTGAATCCTGTATACATTTTAAATGCTTCAAGTGGTATAGCAACAAAATCAACAGTAGCCGTAAACAATCTTGACGCTATCGCAATAACAACGATAGAAATAACCCCACACTTAAAGCAGTTTGCTCCGACCCAATATCCAATATAAAAAGCGGCCAAAAAAGAAACGACGGAATTAAAAAATATTGTGCAAGATCTAGCACATTCCGTTTCAAAACCTGACAGGAGAAATAAAATAATAACGACACCAGAAGCTTCAATTATTCCTGAAAATACAGCAGTACAGTAAAAAATTGTTTTCGCCACTGGCTGTCCAAAACCACTATACGTCATAATGGGATTGGAAATTTCTATTTGTTTTTTCTTCGTTGTGCTCTTTGCTATAGCCTTATGTATCTGCGGGAACAACACAACAAGCGAAGCGCTTACCGAGGTCGCTATCTCTTTTGGTATATCAATAAATATAAGTATATATGACGTTATTATGATAACAGCTATTATCGTAACAAGCGTACAGAGAAGATCTTTCATTTTTCTACCCAATAACAGGAGGTAACTATGGTAAAATTGCTTCTCCTCTCAACTATCAAAAAAAGACAAAAAATCAAAAATAGGTTTTGAAATACATAATACCATGTTCACCCTTTTACCCGATTGTCCTGCTCCGTCAAGATCGATGGCCGCCGGCTGCATGCGGAAGACCCCATACCGATTCCGCAACAATACCAACGCTGACGGGTTGCCGACGGCGGCAGCCCCACTCGGTACCCTTTGGGAAAAATCATTTCTGTTGGCTGTTGGCACCCAAGGGAGGCATTGGGCGGCCGGGACTCGCAACGCACGTAGCGGCATACGGGCGGAGGAGGGAAAACGATGTCAAAATCCAGCTGGATGCTTTTTCTGAGCGAGGCATTCACGGGCAGACGCGTTGTCTCATTTAGGGCAGAGCGCCCCACATGCGGCCAGCGCCGCCACCACCTCGGCCAGGGGCAGGCCGACGACGTTGGTGTACGAGCCCTCGATGCCGGTGACGAAGGCGGCGGCCTGGCCCTGGATGGCGTAGGCGCCGGCCTTGTCCATGGGTTCGCCCGTGGCCACGTAGGCGGCGCAGAGCGCCTCCGGGATGGCCGCCATGGTCACGGCCGTCGTCACGGCGAAGACCTCCGGTTCCCGGTCCGGGACGAACAGGGCGCAGCCCGTGACCACCTGGTGCGTGCGCCCGGAAAGGAGCGCCAACATACGCCCGGCATCGGCCGCGTCCGACGGCTTGCCGAGAATCAGGCCGGCCACGGCCACCACGGAATCCGCGCCGAGCACCACCGCGTCCGGTCGCCTGGCCGCCACGGCCGCGGCCTTCCGGCGCGCCATGCGGCCGGCGTAGTGTCCGGGCGTCTCCCCGGCCTCCGGGGCCGGCTCCCTGGCCGGACTCGGCACGACGGCGAAGGGAAAACCGCACAGCCCGAGCAGTTCGCGGCGGCGCGGCGAGGTCGAAGCCAAAACAATCGATCGTGTTGCCTGATACATGCGCCCTTCCGTGGTTGGCGTCGGCTAGCCGATTTCCCGAAGGAAAAGCCGCGTCCGCGCATGGCGGGGGGCGGCAAAAAAGGCCTCGGGCGGCGCGGTTTCGAGGATGACGCCCTGATCCATGAAGGCGATCCGGTCGGCCACTTCCCGGGCAAAGCCCATCTCGTGGGTGACGCAGACCATGGTCATGCCGTCCCGGGCCAGCGCGCGCATGACGCCGAGCACCTCGCCGATCATTTCCGGGTCCAACGCCGAGGTGGGCTCATCGAAAAGCATGAGCCGGGGATGCATGGCCAGGGCCCGGGCGATGGCCGCCCGCTGCTGCTGGCCGCCGGATAAGGCGTCCGGGTGTTTTGCGGCCTGATCGCGGATGCCTACCCGGTCGAGCAGGGCCAGCCCGGCCGCTTCGGCCTCCCGGCGGGGGAGCTTTTTCACCTTGATCGGGGCCAGGGTGACGTTGTCGAGAATCGTCAGGTGAGGATAGAGGTTGAACTGCTGGAAGACGATACCGATGGCGCTGCGCAGCCGGGTCAGATCCACGCCGTCGCCGCAAATGTCCCGGCCGTCAAAAAGGATCCGCCCCTGCTGGAACTCCTCCAGCCGGTTGACGCAACGGATGAGGGTGGATTTGCCGGACCCCGACGGGCCGCACACGACCACCACCTCGCCCGGCTCCACGGCCAGGGAAATGCCCCGGAGCGCGTGAAAATCGCCGTACCATTTGTGCAGATCGCGCAGTTCGAGCAGAGCCATGGGGTTGACGGGCATCCTTTTGCGTTGGGCGGGCCGGCGCGTTCCTCGCCGCTCACGGCCGTGGCGGCCTGCCTGGTGGGCCGTGGCGCTGCGGCCAGCCGCGCACACGCTGCCGGGATTCCAAAAGGCAACGTCGTTGGCCGCCGCGGCAGCCGCTCCGTCCTCGTGGAGGCCGCCGCCAACGCCCAGGGACTGCGGCATTTGCCCCCTGATGTCAATCCGGCGGCCGAACCGGCGGTTGCCAGACCCCGGCGCATTTCTTAAACAAATGCCATCGGCAAACGACCGCTCGCCCGAACGGCCCGAAACGGGCGACCATGGCGGCGGCGTATCGGAGCAGGCATGGCGACCATGGCGGACATGCAGCGGCGGCTGGCCGGACTGCGGGAGCGGGGCATCCTGGTCATCGGCAAGGACGCCCGGCCCGAAGAGGCGGCCGGCGCTTTCGCGGCGACGGGGCACCACGCCTTCGTGGCCCACAACCCGGTGTGGAATTTCGTGCCGCCGCGGTGCGCCCGGCCCATGGGCCCGACGCAGGAACCGCCACTCTACGAGAGTCTGCCGGCCGGCACCCCCCTGCCCCGGGCCCTGGCCCGCACCAAGCTCTGCCTGTTCGCCGGGGCAACGCCCACGCCCGAGCTGCTGCTGGCCCTGGCCCGGCCGGATACGCCCTGTTTCGTCTTCGAGCCGCGCCAGGCCGCGCTTCGCGCGTTTCTGGACCACCTCGACGACGCCACCCTGGCCCGGGGACAGGCCTTCCTTTTTTGCGGCGACCACACCCGGTTCGACCGCCCCCTGGCCGACTTCCTGGGGCCGCAGATCTTCCAGCTCGGCTACCCGGTTTTCTTCGCCACCCCGGACATGGCGGCCCGGTACGGCGGCTGGCTGGCCGGACTGATGGAATATCTGGAGACCCTGTTTTTCCGCCATCGCATCTACCCCCTGGAGGGCCAGACCCTCTCCCGCAGCCTGCCGCTCCGCCCCATTGCCCAGGGACTTTTCTACGATCAGACACGCCATCTCTATGAAAACACACCTCTTTTCCTGACATCCGGCCGCATCGACGCAGTTCGCAACGCCTTTGCCGGCGAAACGGCCGTCTGCGTGGCCGCCGGACCGGCCCTGGATGGCCAGATCGACCTGATACGCCGAGCGCAAGCGAACGGTGCCCTGGTCATCGCCGTCAACAACGCCCTGCGACCGCTCGCCGCCAATGGCCTGCATCCCCATTTCGCCGTCATCAACGACACCTCCGTCCTGTCCGGCCGGGCCTTCACCGGACTGACCGGCACCGCCCGCACGGTGCTGGTGGCCCACCCCCTGTCCGCCACCGGCCAGGGCGCTTTCCAAAGACGGTTGTTTTTCGATTCCATGCTGCCGGAGCTGTTCGGCAAACGCACGGGCCTGCGCCTGCACGGCTCCGTCATCTCCACGGCCTTTTCCCTGGCCCGGCACCTGGGCTGCGCCAGGGCGGTCCTGGCCGGGGTGCAGCTGGCCATGCCCGAACGCTTCGGTTACGCCTACGCCAAGTCCTCGATCCACGACGGCACGGGCGTGGTCACCCTGCCCGCCCCCCTGCCCCCGGACATCTGGCCGGCCCAGTACCCCGTGCGCACGGCCTCGGGCCGGCGCATGTTCACCACCCCGAATTTCCTGGACGCCTGCATCTGGCTGCGCGACGAAATCCGGACCTCGGGCCTGCCCGTCGTCAATCTGACGGCGGACAGCATTCTCTTCGGCCCCGGCATAACGGTCGATCCCGATTTCGTGCCCGAGCCCGAGGCCGACAAATGGGCGCGCCTGGAGGCCCTGTCGCCGGCCCCGCCGCCGGTGGACCGCCGGGCCGTCCTGGACTGGCTGGCCGGCGAGACCCGGCTGTGGGAGACGGTGGCACAGGGGGCGGGGGAGTGGCTGGAGACGGCGCGCCCGGCGGAGGAACGGCTGGCCGTGGCCCGGGCCCTGATCGGTCGGTTCGACGCCAGCGGCGTCTCCTACACCGGCCAGCGCTACGGCGATTTCAACAACGAAGCCTTCCACGCGGCCTTTTTCGACGGCGCGGATACGGCCACGCGCCTTGGCGGGGCGACGTGCTATTTCACGTCGCTACGGGCCATGAGCGCGGAATTTCTCGCCCTGATCGCCCGGGCCCGACAGGCCGTGGCGGGCGCTCCCGCCCCCGGGACATAGGCAAAGGACGTTTCCCATGCGCATATTCATGATGGCCGTAAACGACCCGGCCGGGACGGCCATCCAGTTTACCCGGGCGCTCAACGCCGAAGGCCGGCACCAGTGCCGCCTCCTCACCCTGGAGACCCGCTACCGCCACAACTGGGAAAAGGACCTTCACCTCCCGGACCTGGGCAGCGACGGCCTGGACACGGTGGCGGACCTTTTGCGCACGAGCGACGTCTTCTATTTCCACATGACCCTGGACGAGACCGTCCGGCTGGGGCCGTTTCTGCCGGCCGACTACCTCGCCGGCAAGGCCGTGGTCCATCATCACCACGGCCACCCGGACTTTCGCGGCCATCCGGAAAAATACCGGGAAAAATACCGCCGCCTCGGCCGCAAAAACCTGCTCGTCTCCACCCCGGACCTGCTTGCGAAGCTGCCCGAGGCCCGCTGGCAGCCCAATCTCGTCCCCGTTGCCGATCCGGCGTATTCCCCCAACGCCACGGACTGGACCGACCCGGGCTTCTGGGAAGGCCCCTTGCGCCTGACCCACTCCCCCACCCGCCGCGACCTCAAAAATACCGACGCACTGCTGGCGGTGACCCGGGACCTGAACGCCACCGGCCACCCCATCACCCTGGACCTGATCGACGACGCGCCCCACAGCGAATGCCTGGCTCGCAAAAAGGCCGCCCACGCCTGCTTCGACCACATGCAGGGCTATTACGGCATGAGCAGCCTGGAGGCCCTGGCCCAGGGCCGGGCCGTGGTGGCCGGCCTCGACGACTGGAATCTGACCCATATCCGCACCTTCGTGGGCGAGGACACGGCCATTCCCTGGTTGATCGCCCGCGACGCGACCGCCCTGCGCGCACGCCTGACCGAACTGGCGGCCGATCCCGCCCTGCGCCAAAGCGCCGGCCGGGCCTCGCGCCGCTTCATGGTGGAGCACTGGAGCGACCGCCAGTGCGCTACGCGCCTGGCCGATTTCTTGGATACGTTGCGCTAGGAAGAGGAAGATGCCTCCGGCGGCCGGGGGGATGATCCCCCCGGACCCCTGCAAGGGGTGCCGATCAGGCAAGATACCAGCAGAAGTTTTTTGGGAAGGAGAGGGTCCGGGGGAGGGCACCCTTTTTTGCAAAAAAGGGTGCCCTCCCCCGGTTCTTGCGCTTGGCGCGAAAGCGTTATTTCAAGGCTTCGCCGGCCACTTCGGGACGCCGGGCCGCCCGGCGGCGAGGCCGTTCGTCGCTGTCGGCCGTGCCGTCCAGGCCAAAAAGCGGCCCGCCCGCCGGAACGATCATATCCCAGGCCAGCTGTTCCTCGAACCGGGCCTGGGTCAAAAGCGTGGAGCCGATGACCCCGTCCCAATGGATGGGCGAGAGTCCCGTGCCCGGGCATTTGACCGTGATGTCGGATTTGGTGAGCACGTGGCCGGCCGGCAGGTCCCGGGCGAACACGATGCTTTTGCGCAGTTTTTTGGCCGAACAGATTTCGCTCGGAAAAACCTGTTTTTCCCGGACGGACAGGGCCTTTTCCACCTCGCGCACCATGGTCACGAGCTGGGCCAGACCGTGCGGGTCCAGGGAAACCTTGTGGTCCGTGCCGGGGAGGGTCCGATCCAGGGTGAAATGGCGCTCCACCACGCAGGCGCCCATGGCGGCGGCGGCCACGCTCGGTCCAAGGCCCTGTTCATGTCCCGAATAGCCGACCGGCTGGCCGTAGCGTTCCCAGAGCTGCTGGAGGACCGGCAGGGCGATCTGTTCCTCGGGGCAGGGATAGCTGCTGTTGCAGTGCAGGATGGCCAGATCGTCGTGATAGCGGCGCAGCAGGCTGACGGCCATGTCGATTTCCGGATAGCCGCTCATGCCGGTGGAAATGATGATGGGGATGCCCGTGGCCCCGGCCTGGCGCAAAAGGGGCAGGCTCACCAGGTCGGCGGAGGAAATTTTCAGCAGTTCGACGCCCAGGGCGTCCATTTGGGCCAGGCTGACCTGATCCCAGGTGGAGGCGAAAAAGACCAGCCCGAGCGCCTCGGCCAACCGCTTGCACTGGGCCATTTCATCGATATCGAGCTCCAGGGCCTCGCGATGCTCGCCGTAGGTGCGGCCGAAGCTGTTCTTGCCGTTGTAGGGGGCATTTCTGCCCTCGGTGGTCAAAAGCGCTTCGCTGTCGCGTTTCTGGAATTTGATGGCGTCCACCCCGCACCGGGCGGCTTCGCGAATCATCTCCAGGGCCATGTCGAGCTTGCCCTGATGGTTGTTGCCGACCTCGGCCACGATGAAGCAAGGCTGTTGCCTGCCGATGACCCGACCGGAACGGAGGCGGATGGATTCCTTCATAATTTCATGACCTCCATACCCTTGCTGTTGGCGAGGGGGGCAATTTGCGCGTAAATTTCGTCCTGATGTCCGAATGACGTGATCACCACTGCCTGTATGGGAATGTACTGCAAGACTTCCGGCGAACAGACGATATGACCCTTGAAGGGCTTGCCGTGCTTTTCCGGGTCGTTGTCCACCACCGCCACCACGTCGAAGTTGGATTCGGCCAGGGCCGACAGCACCACTTCGCCGGTCTCCGAAGCGCCGAACAGGGCGATCTTGCGGATGCCCTTGCGGTCGAGACAACTGACTTTTTCCAGAATGCACCGCTTGAGTGCCGAATAAAGGCGCACCAGCTCCCCGGAGTAGGCGGCGAACATGCTGCGGCGAAGCGCGGCGCCCTCTTCGGTGGGCTCATAGGTATAGGCCTTGTTGCCGGCCGGCACGAACCGGATCAGGCCCTTTTCCTGAAGGGTGCGCAGATACTGATTGATCATGGCGCCGGACAAAAAGCTGCTTTCCCCGAGCTTGTGCTGGGACAGGCTGCTGTCCAGAGCCAGGGTTTCCAGGATAAAGAGCTCCCGAGCGATCCGGGTGGGCTTGATGAACTCGCAGTCGGCGATCAGCAGGGAGGGCTTGCGCCGAGGCGTCGTTTTCTTGACTGCCCTGGCCGCCGCATCCAATGGCCGCGCTGTGGATTCGTGCGTCATGACGCTCACTTCCTTGTATCCCCGGGGAATGCCGCCGATGGCCTCTCCGTTGCAGACTGATAGCAGCCCTGCCATTTGGGCTCAAGCGTTCATTCACTCCATGAATATCAAAATCGACACATGCCCGAATATCTTTAGCCTGCTCGCCTGAAAAGGCCATGCCCGAGCGGACGATAGGGCGAATTTGCCGATGGCTGACCCTAAGCAATGTTCATGCCATAAGCAAACATCGCCCGGAGCACGGCAACGGTCGGGAGGCGAAGGGAAACGGCGGCGGGAAAGGACAGGGGCAGACAGACAGCGGCCGGCCGGAGGGCAGACGGTCCCCCGGCCGGCCGTGGCGACTACCGTTCGGTAGCCGCGATAATCTCGAACAGGACATCGGCGAAGGCCTTGATGTCGTCCTGGCTGATGACCAGCGGCGGCAAGAGGCGCAACACCCGGCCCTGGGTGAGGTTGCAGACGAAGCCCCGGGCCAGCAGCGCCTGCCAGACGGCCTCGCCGGGGAAGGTCAGCTCGATGCCGATCATGAGGCCCAGGCCCCGCACCTCGGCGATCTTGCGCGGATATCTGGCCTGGATGCCCCGAAACAGCGACAGGGCGTACACGCCCGTGGTGGCAGCCCGACCGGCCAGATCGTCCTCGTTCATGATGTCAATAACCCGACAGGCCGCGGCCGCCACCAGCGCCCCGCCGCCGAAGGTGGTGGCATGGGCGCCGGGGACAAACCCGGCCGCCACGGCGTCGGTGGCCAGGACCGCCCCCATGGGCAGGCCGTTGGCCAGCCCCTTGGCGCAGGTGAACACGTCCGGCGTCAGGTCGTAGTTCTGGAAGGCCCAGAACTTGCCCGTGCGGCACAGGCCGGTCTGGACCTCGTCCACCATGAACAGCACGTCGCGCTCGCGGCACAGCTTGGCCACGGCCTCCAGATACTCCCTGGGGAAGGGCTTCACCCCGCCCTCGCCCTGGATGACTTCCAGCAGCACGGCGGCCGTGCGGCCGGTCACGGCCTTGTCCATGGCCTCGATGTCGCCGGCCGGGACGGTGACGAAGCCCTCGGGCAGCGGCTCGTAGCCCTGCTTGATCTTGTCCTGGCCGGTGGCGGTCAGGGTGGCCAGGGTCCGGCCGTGAAACGAACCGGTGAGGGTCACGATCTCGAAGGCATCGCGTTTCTTCACGGTGCGCATGTAGCGGCGGGCCAGCTTGATGGCCCCTTCGTTGGCCTCGGCGCCGGAATTGCAGAAAAACACCTTGCCGGCATGGCAGGTGGCCTTGAGCTTTTCGGCCAGTTCGACCTGCTCGCGCTGGTAGAACAGATTGCTCACGTGCACCAGCTCCTGGGCCTTGGCCGCGATCACCTCGGCCACGCCGGGATGGCAATGCCCCAGGTTGCACACGGCAATGCCGCCCAGCAAGTCCACGTACTCGCGGCCGTCCAGATCGTAGAGGCGGCTGCCGCTGGCCCGGGCCACGGCCAGCGGATACCGGCCGTACGTGTTCATGATGCTGGCCTGCTCCCGTTTCACAAGCGCTTCAAACGCTCCGCTCATCGATGTCCCTCCTTTGGGGATGATGCGTGAAGAACCGGGGGAGGGAACCCTTTTTTGCAAAAAAGGGTTCCCTCCCCCGGACCCCCACGCTCCCCCAAAATTCCCACGATTCTCGTCAACCTTCGCCTCCCCGGCAGAGGCCGGAGGCATCTTCCTCTCCAAGGCGTCGCCCTGGACCCGCTGGGGGGAACGATTCCCCCCTGTCCCCGGTGCGAGGGGTCCGGGGGCATCATGCCCCCGGCCGCCGGAGGCATCTTCCCTCTTCTCTTATCCTCTCCCGGTATGGCCGAAGCCGCCGGTGCCGCGGGTGGTGTCGCCCAGTTCCTCGACCACCTCGACGCGGGGGATGCACACCGGCATGAGGACGAGCTGGGCGATGCGGTCGCCGGCCTGGATGGTGACCGGCCGGCTGGCGGTATTGAGCAGCCAGACGACGATTTCGCCCCGATAGTCGGGGTCGATGACGCCGACGCCCTGGGCCACGGTCAGCCCATGCTTGGCGCCGAGCCCCGAGCGGGAAAAGACGAAGCCGGCGATGCCCGGCCGGTCGATTTCGATGGCGATGCCGGTGGCCACGGCGGCACGCTCCCCGGGTGCGATGGTGAGCGACGGCGTATCGAGCGCGGCACGCAGGTCCAGGCCGGCCGATTCCGGGGTGGCCTGGGCCGGCGGCTGGTGCCGCGTCCGGTCCCGAAGGAATTTGACGTGCAGGGGGACGGTATTGTCGGACATGGCGCTTCCTCCGGGAGGCATGAAAGGGGCTGATCCTATCCATTCTGATGGAATTGTAAATGATATTTAATTTGTTAAAATAACACGATTTTTTAATATCACGTGTCACTTGGTCACTGTTTTCGTCCCGGCCTTGCCTTTTTTGAATCCTTATGGATAGAAGATGAAATGCCACCAGGGGCCGACGATTTTCGCCGCGCCAGCAACACGGTGGCTATGGGGAAATCGTATGCAGCCTTTGCGTATCTATAGTGTCGTGCCCAAACTGCCGGCCAAGCTCAAGCCGCTCTGGGAGCTGGCCTACAATCTGCTTTTTTCCTGGAACGACGAAATCGTGTCCCTGTTCGCCCAGGTGGACCGTAAATTGTGGCGGGAGTGCTACGGCAATCCGGTGCTGTTCCTCAACCGGCTGCCGCAGAAGGTGCTGGAGTCCTTGGCCAAGGACGAATTTTTCGTCGAGCGGGTGGGCGATCTGCGCCAGAGCCTTGCGACCTATCTCGCCCGCAAGACGGCCGCCATCCCCTTCCCCGGCTTGGACGAGTCGCCCCTGGTGGCGTATTTCAGCCTGGAATACGGCATCTCCCAATGCCTGCCCATCTACTCGGGGGGCCTCGGCATCCTGGCCGGCGATCATTTGAAATCGGCCAGCGATCTGTGCGTGCCCCTGGTCGGCATCGGCCTGTGCTACCAGCAGGGTTTTTTCCGCCAATACCTGACCCCGGACGGCTGGCAGCAGGAACGCTACCCCATCTACGATTTCGAGCAGA
>Ga0268263_1002642_pt1 | contig 11257 bp, 8 predicted proteins | sample Biomet5_FD_190358 | JGI IMG/M metagenome (GOLD analysis project Ga0268263, IMG submission 190358) | Microbial communities from bioreactor (seeded with sewage sludge) at LBNL, California, USA - Biofuel metagenome 5 (SPAdes) (version 4) | ecosystem: Engineered > Bioreactor > Anaerobic >... | reverse complement strand
TCCTCGATCTCCACGGTGGCCCCGAAGGTCACTTGGTCGCCGCCCAGGGTGGCCAGATCGATGACGTTGAAACGCGGCATGCGGGATTCGATGAAGTTGATGCGGGCTTCGAGCATGCCCTGCCGTTCGCGGGCGGCGTCGTAGCCGGCGTTTTCCCGAAGGTCGCCCTCTTCGCGGGCTTCCTTGATGGCCAGAATGACGGCGGGCCGTTCCTTCTTGAGCCGTTCCAGTTCGCGTTCCAGTCCTTTGAAGCCTTCGACGGTAATAGGAATGCTGTCCATCGTCGCACCTTACAAAAACGGTTGTATTGTCGGGGGACCAACGATAAGCGACCCCGTCCCGCCGGGACGCGGTGCAAAAAGACCGTGGAGGTCACTACGGTCACGAAGGCTCGCACGCTAGCGTTTTGCGGTGCGAGCGTCAAGATGGGGGGGCCGGCCGCCCTGCGACGGACACCTTGTCTGGCCTACCCGGTCTGGCGTAGAAGGAAGCGGGGCGTGGTTGCACCAGCCGGCCCCGCAGGAGCTTTTCGCATGCGCGTGTATCTGGCCGGACCGCTTTTTTCCGCCGCCGAAAGGCAGTTCCTCGCCTCCCTGCGCGACCGCCTGAACGGTCTGCCCGGGGTGCGCGCCCTGTGGCCCGGCGACCTGTTCGTCGATACCGATCTGGCGGCCCTGGGCGAACGGGCCAAGGAGCACATCTTTCGCGGCTGCCTGACGGGACTCGGCGGCTGCGAGCTGGTGGTGGCCTGCCTGGACGGCCCGCAGGTGGACGACGGCACGGCCTGGGAAATCGGCTACGCCTTTGCCCGGGGACTGCCGATCTGGGGATTGCGCACGGATTTTCGCCGGGCCGGCGATACGGACCATTCCCTGGTCAACTGCATGGTCGAATGCGCCTGTCACCGGATCTTCAAGGATGTCGATTCGTTGGTGCGGGAGCTGTGCCGGGGAAACGCGCCCGGACGTCCCGAGGCGGCGGGAAAGTGCGCCGGCTGATCAAAGTTTTATTTGCGCCACTCACATCTTTGTTTTATCTTGCGTGTCATCCCTTTGAACGCTTCGCCAACCCTAGCCAAGGATTGATGCCAACTATGACGGATGTCTGTCTGGATCCCCTCCATTATCTGGAGGACAGGCTGCGTTGCCGGGTCTACTTGGATCGCGGCGGCAATGTGCGGCTTGGTTTTTCCAAGCGGCACGGACTGGAAGACATGATGACTGCCCACGGCATCGCCCGTTCCAATGCCGGCGTTTTGCGCGCCCAGTTGCGCCAGGATCGGGAGACGGCCGTCGCGGACGTTGCGGCGGACGAGGCTCCGGCCATCATCGAGAGCGTTCTCCCCGGGGCTTTCTGCCCGATTAGGCCCTAGTTCGCCGCCCTGTCCGCAGGGCCGCCACCAGCGAAACCGAGCCGTCACGCCGGAAAATGGCGACGGAGACGCTTTTTATTTCCCTAAATGGTGGCGGTCCACGCCGAGTTCGTCCGAGACCGCCTCGCGTCTGACCGCGAGGATCTGGTCCAGTTTCGTCAGATAGTCGATCGTCTGGTAGAGGTGGCTCGTGTCGCGCACCTCGATGCCGAAGACGAGCTCCGTGGTGCCGTCCACGTTGGAGTGGATGGCGCCCGAGTCGATGTTGACGCCCTGTTCGGCCAGAAGCTGGGAAATCTTGCCGAGGACGCCACGCTCGTTTTTGGCCAGGATGGACAGGCCCGCCTGATAGGGCTTGCGCTCGCGTTCGTTGCCCCAGCTGACCGGAATGAGCCGTTCGGGTTCGAGATTGGGCACGTTTGGGCAGTCGTGGGTATGGACGATCACCCCCCGGCCGTGGGAAACGTAGCCCACGATGGGGTCGCCGTAGACCGGATTGCAGCACTGGGCGAAGTGCATGAGCGCGTCGTCCACGCCCTGGATGCGCACCGCGTCGCCGGAGGTGCTTTTGGGGAGGGCCATGCCTTCGGCCGGCGCGAGGTGCTGGTCGGTCTTGAGGGCCAGGGTTTCGGGCTCCTCGCCTTCCCGCTTGGGGAGGAGACGGCCGATGACCTTGCGCGGGGTGATGCGGGCGTAGCCTACGGCCGACAGCACGTCGTCCACGCCGGGCAGGGACAGTTCCTTGGCCACGCCCAGCATGGAGCCGTCCTTGATGGCCTTGGGGATGTTCACCCCGTCCTTCTTGCCCTGCTTTTCCAGCATCTCCCGGCCCAGGGCGATGGAATGCACCCGTTCCTCGGTGCGGATGAAATGCTTGATCCGGGTGCGGGCCTTGGCCGTCTTGACGAACTTCAGCCAATCGCGGTTGGGACGCCGGTTCTTGTCGGTGATGATCTCCACCGTGTCGCCGTTTTTGAGCGGCGTTTCGAGCGGCACCAGCTTGCCGTTGACCTTGGCCCCGGCGCAGTGCTCGCCCACGGCCGTGTGGATGAGAAAGGCCAGATCCACGGCCGTGCCCCCCTCGGGCAGCTCCTTGACGTCGCCCTTGGGGGTGAAGACGTAGACCTCGTCCTGGAACAGGTCGAAGCGCAGATTGGCTACGAATTCACGCGAGTCCTTGAGCTCGCTTTGCCAGTCCATGATCTGCCTGAGCCACGTGAAGCGGGCCACGTCCTTGGGATTGAACTTGCCCTTTTCCCGCTCCTTGTACTTCCAGTGGGCGGCCACGCCCTCTTCGGCCAGCCGGTTCATCTCCACGGTGCGGATCTGAATTTCGATGCGCTCGCCGCCGGGGCCGACCACGGTGGTGTGCAGGCTCTGGTACATGTTGGCCTTGGGCATCGAAATGTAGTCCTTGAAGCGGCCGGGCACGGGCTTCCAGATGGAATGGACCAGCCCCAGCACGGCGTAGCATTCGCGGATGGTCTCGACGATGACCCGGAAGGCCACCAGATCGTGGACCTGGTCGATGGTCAGCCCCTGGACGCGCATCTTGTTGTAGACGCTCCACAGGTGCTTGCGCCGGCCGAAGACCCGGGCCCGGATGTCGTTTGGCCCGAGCAGTTCCCGGATATGGCCGATGACCCGTTCGATGTAGGTCTCGTCCAGGGTGTGGTGCCGGTCCACGCCGGCCTTGATCTGGCTAAAGATATCGGGCTTCAAGTACTTGAAGCTCAAGTCCTCGAGCTCGGTCTTGATGCGGTGGAGCCCCAGCCGGTTGGCCAGCGGGGCGTAGATGTCCATGGTTTCCTGGGCGATCACCGCCCGTTTCACCGGCTTCTGGAATTCCAGGGTGCGCATGTTGTGCAGCCGGTCGGCCAGCTTGACCAGGATCACCCGGATGTCCTCGGCCATGGCCAGGATCATCTTGCGGATGTTTTCGGCCTGGGCCTCCTCCTTGGTTTCGAAGGGAATCAGGCTGATCTTGGTCACGCCGTCCACCAGGGCGGCCACGTCCTCCCCGAACAGTTCGCGCAGCTCCTCCACCGTGGCCTTGGTGTCCTCCACGGTGTCGTGCAGGAGCCCGGCGGCGATGCTGGCCGCGTCCAGGCGCATGTCGGCCAGGATGCCGGCCGCCTCCAGGGGATGGGACAGATAGGGCTCGCCGGACAGGCGCACCTGCCCGGCGTGGGCCGCGGCGGAAAAGATGTAGGCCTTGGTTAAAAGCGCCTGCTCCTGTTCGGACAGGTAGATGGCGGTCTTGTCCAGAATTTCGTTGATGCGGATCATGGCCGTCCCGGCCTCGTTTCCCCGGGCGCGTCGGGTCGGATCACTGTTCCAGGTGGAAGCGCTGCCGGTCGCGGGGAATCCACCATTTGGTGAAGTTGTAGGTGATGCCGGCCGGGGCGGCGGCCACGTTTTGGATGCGCGAGGACAGGATCGGCAGGGCGTAGGGCGCGTCGAGGAAGAGATACGGCTGGTCGCGATGCAGGATCTCCTGGAAGGCGTCGTAGATTTTCTTGCGTTCGGCCTGATCGAGGGTGTGGCGTCCCCGTTCCAGCAGGGCGTCGGCCTCGGGATTCTTGTAGCCCACGAAATTGAGGCCGCCGGGCACGGCCTTGCTCGAATGCCACACGTCGTAGACATCCGGGTCCTGGGTGATGTTCCAGCCGAGGATGAGCGCGTCGAAATTGCCCTTGTCCACGAATTCCTTGATGAATGACGCCCATTCCACCGTGCGGATGGAGGCCTTGATGCCGACGGCGGCCAGCTGGCTCTGGAGGATGGTGGCGGTTTTGACGCGCTGGTCGTTGCCCTGGTTGGTCAGGATCGTGAAGGCAAACGGCCGGCCGGAGGCGTCCTCGATGACGCCGTCGCCGTTTTTGTCCTCCCAGCCGGCCTCGGCCAGCATCGTTTTGGCCAGGGCCGGATCGTAGGCGTAATCGGTAATGGCGGTGTCGTACATCCAGGTGCCGGGTTTGTAGGGACCGACGATGGGGAGGCCGAGACCGAGCAGGGCGCCCTTGATGACGGCCTGCTTGTCCACGGCGTGGGCGATGGCCTGGCGCACCTTGACATCGTGGAAAAAGGGGCTCTTCAGATTATAGCCCAGATAGGTGTAGGCGAACGACAGATACTTGAACTTGCGCCAGTCGGTGTCGAAGGGCGCGCCCTTGGTCTGGTAGAGGTACTGCTGGGGTGTGAGGTCCATCATGTCCAGGCCGCCGGCCTTGAGTTCCAGGAACATGGTGGAGGTGTCCGGGATGATCCGGTAGACGACCTGGTCGATATACGGCCGGCCCTCGAAATAGTCGGGATTGGCGTTGAGCACCAGCCGGCGGCCGGGTTCCCAGGACGCGAGCGTGTAGGGACCGGCGCCCACGGGTTCCCGGGCGTATTTGGTGTTCATGAGGTCCTGGCCGGCCAGGAGGTGCTTGGGCAAAATCGCCCCGGCCCAGGTCACCAGCGACCGGGCGAAGGGTTCGGCGTAGCGCACCTCGAAGGAATACTTGCCCGTGACCGTGAAGCTCTCGACGGCCTTGTAGTCCTCGGCATAGGCCGTGGGCGTTTTGGGGTCGATCATGAGCTTGTAGGTGAATTCCACGTCCTCGGCCGTGAGCTCCACGCCGTCGGTCCAGCGGATGCCGGGCCTGATCCAGAACTTCAGGAGCTTGCCGCCGTCCGCCACCTCGTAGCGGTCGGCGGCCATGCATTCGAGCTGGATGTTCTTGTCGTAGCGCAAAAGCGAAACGTAGAGCAGATCGGCCACATCGTGGGAGGCGGAATCCGAGGCCAGCGGCGGGATCAGGTTGGACGGTTCGCCGATGCTGGCCATGACGACGCGGCCGCCGGGGGTCGGCGCGGCCTGGACCGGGGCTCCCTGAGCCGGGGCTGTGACTGGGGCTGGGGTCTGGGATGTCTCCGGCGCCTTTGCGGTTTTTCCGGGTTCCTCGGTCGTGTTCCGGCAGCCCCAGCCGAGCAGGGCCAGCGCCACCAGGCCGTAAAGTGTCATGCGCGCCAGACGCATAGTTCTCCTTTTTGCTTGCAACACCCGGTCAATTCGACATAAGAAAAGCGGATGCGCAAGGCCTTGTGCCGATATGGCATATACGGGGCTCCCCAAAAATAAAAGCCCTTTTTCCCGACAGGGGCGTTTTGCCGCGCCTACACCGGGGGATTCGCGGGCGGCTGGGGACGCGCTCGGAACAATTTCCGTTTCCAATTCGTGAAAAGTCCGCTATGTGGCCGTGACTGGTTCGCGTCCCGGAAAGACGCGTCCGGTCAAGGCCCGCCGTGAGGCGGATACGTCAGCAATCCCGCGTAAGGAGTCCGTGGTTCATGGCCCCTGGAGACGAGGAAACAACCGTCAAGTCGCTGCTCGCGGATTTCGTCCGGGAGTCGATTCCCGAATACATTCTGGACGGCTCCCATGCCATCGTGGCCGGCGACGGCATTCAGAAGCTGACCGTCAACCGTCATGGCGACTTTTACGACGTGGAAGGCCAGGTGCAGGGGGACGACTTCCAGGTGTATACCTCGGAATTGTCGGTCAACCTCAAGGGCGGCGGCGTCAGCTTCTTCTGCAATTGTCCGGATTCGTTCTCCGGGGTGTGCCGCCACGTGGGGGCCACCGCCCTCAAATGCCTCCGCTCCCTGGATGAGGCCGACACCGAAAAGACCGAGGAGACGCCGGCCAACCGGAGCGACTGGCGGCAGACCTTCCGGACCTACTTTTCCTCGGAGCCCGAGCCCGAGCCCGGCCGCCACTACCTGATCTTCCGCTTCCATCCCGAGCCCGGCCGACTGCAGGTGGCCTTTTTCCGGGCCCGGCAGAACAAGTCCGGCATCTCCCAGGTCCATACCGAAATCACCCTGGAACAGATCATCAAGAATCCGGACTGGTCCGAACTTTCCCCCACGCTCCCGGTCGTGGCCGAGATGCTCTACCATCATCTCGATTACGCCGGGCATCGGGTCGAAATCCCGGCCGGACTTCTGGCCTGGTTTTTCTGGGCCATCGGCAAGGAATATTATCTCTACTGGCGCGATACCGAGCAGCCCGTGCGCATCGAGTCCAAGACCATGCGCCTGCAGCTCTCGCCGAAATTGTCCGACGACGGCCTGTCCTTCGATATCCTGCTCGGAAGCCCCGGCAAGTCGCCGTTCTCCATCCTCGGCCAGGAAGTCTATTTCTACGGTCAGGTCCCCATCTGGGTCTGCTGGAAAAACGGCTTCTATCCGGTCCAGACGGGCCTGCCGCCCCAGCTCGTCTCGGACATCGTGCAGTCGCCGCCGTTTATTCCCACGGCCGACGTTTCGGAGTTCCTGGATCGGGTCTGGACCCATCTGCCCATGGCCGACCTCTATGGCCAGGAGGAATTCCTGGTCAAGATGCAGCCGTTTTTCGTGGCGGCCCAGTATGATCCGAAGATCTTTTTGGACGAGGAGGGGAGCCTGCTCACCCTTCAGATCCAGAACATCTACCAGACCGAACACGGCGAGATCACGGTCCCCGGCCCCAACCCCGATCTCATGACCGCATCCTACCTGCACAACGGCAAGTCCTATCTCATCGCCAGGGATTGCGATCAGGAACAGACGCTCATTTCCATGCTCCTGGACATGCGCTTCCAGCCGCGCAACAACGCCAACTGGTTTTTGGAGACCGAGGAAGCCATCGTCTTCCTGCTCGACGCCTATCCCAAGCTGGTGGAAAAATACCGGGTCTACGGCGAAAAGAACCTGACCCGCTACAAGGTGCGCCTGTCGACGCCGGTCATCGTGGCCGAAGTGGAGTCCAAGGAAGACGAGAAGTGGTTCAACCTCGATCTGGAGGTCCAGTACGACGACCAGCGGGTGCCCATCGAGAAGATCTGGAAGGCCTGGACCCAGGGCAAGCGCTACGTTCAACTGAAAGACGGCTCCTACACCAGCCTGCCCGAGGCCTGGCTGGAAAAGCTGGCCCACAAGCTGAAGGCCCTGGGCTACGATACGGACAAGCCGCCCCAGGGAAAGTTCAAGCAGTTCGAGGCGCCGGTTCTGGACAAGATCCTGGAGGATCTGCCCGAGGCCCGTACCGACTCGTTCTGGAACACCCTGCGCCAGAAGATCCACAGCTTTAAGGAAATCGTCCAGGTCAAGCTGCCCAAGGGGCTTTCCGCCGAGCTGCGCCCCTACCAGATCCAGGGCATGTCCTATCTGAACTTCCTGCGGGAATACGGCTTCGGCGGCATCCTGGCCGATGAGATGGGGCTCGGCAAGACCATCCAGACGCTGGCCTTCATCCAGCACAATGTGGAGTGCGGGATCAAGGGCCCGAACCTCATCGTCGTGCCCACCTCGGTTCTGCCCAACTGGGAGCGCGAGGCCACCAAGTTCGTGCCGGGCCTCAGGCAGCTCGTCATCTACGGCGCCCGGCGCGAGGCCATGTTCAAGCATATCGGGGAGTCCGACCTCGTCATCACCACCTACGCCCTCCTGCGCCGGGACCTGGATGAGCTCCTGAAGTTCGAATTCGCCACGATCATCCTGGACGAAGCCCAGAATATCAAAAATCCCAATACGATCACCGCCCGGTCCGTCCGGCGGCTGTCCGGCGGCACCCGGCTGTGCCTGTCCGGCACGCCCATCGAGAACAACCTCTTCGAGCTGTGGTCGCTGTTCGAATTTTTGATGCCGGGCTTTTTGGGCGGCCAAAACGCCTTCCAGCGCGGCATCGTCAAGCCCATCAAGGACGGCGACGAGGAGACCCTCGAGTACCTGCGCGGCCGGGTGCGGCCTTTCATCCTGCGCCGCACCAAGTCGGAAGTGGCCAAGGATCTGCCGCCCAAGGTGGAAAACGTCTACTACTGCGCCCTGCTCGACGAGCAGCTCGAACTTTACGCGGCCCTGGCCAAAAAGCTCAAGGAGCAAGTGCTGGCCACGGTGGACGAGAAGGGCATGGCCAAGTCCCAGATGTCCATCCTCGACGCGCTCCTCAAGCTCCGGCAGATCTGCTGCCACCCGCGGCTGCTCAAACTCGACATGCCCGGTGTCAACACCAACCTGCCCTCGGGCAAGTTCGACGCCTTCAAGGACCTCATCACGGACTGCATCGAGGAAGGCCACAAGGTGCTCGTCTTCTCCCAGTTCGTGCAGATGCTCCACATCATCCGGTCCTGGATGACCATCAGCGAGATGCCGTTCGCCTACCTCGACGGGTCGAGCAAGGACCGCTTCGAGCAGGTGGACCGCTTCAACGACGACTCCTCCATCAAGGTCTTCCTCATATCGCTGAAGGCCGGCGGCACGGGCTTAAACCTTACCAGCGCCGACTACGTCATCCACTACGATCCCTGGTGGAACCCGGCCGTGGAAAACCAGGCCACCGACCGGACCCACCGCATCGGCCAGTTGCGCCAGGTCTTTTCCTACAAGATGATCTGCCAGAATACCGTCGAGGAAAAGATCCTGAAGCTCCAGGAACAGAAAAAGGACGTGGCCGAGGCCATCATCCCCGGCCAGGACGCCTTCAAGTCGCTCACCCGCACCGATCTGGAATCGCTCTTCGAAGTGTAAATGATGCCTCCGGCGGCCAGGGCGCTGCCCTGGACCTGCTGGGGGAAATCATTTCCCCCAGACCCCCTGTTCCGGGACCCTATTTTCTCTTTGAAGCCCGCTCGTCGCACGGGGGGCTTTCTCGTAAATATCCGGTGCGAGGGAGTCCGGGGGGCATCATGCCCCCCGGCCGCCGGAGGCATCTTCTCTTTACCAGCGATCGCCGATGGCCTGCCGGTAGGCGGCGAGGTCGGCCACGGTGACGATGGGGAAGCCGTGGGCGGCGGAGAAGGCGGCGATTTCCGGTCCTTTGGCCATGGTGCCGTCGGGATTGGTCAGTTCGCACAGCACGCCGCAAGGGGAAAATCCGGCCAGTCGGGCCATGTCCACGGTGGCTTCGGTGTGGCCGCGCCGGGTCAGGACGCCGTCGGGTTTGGCGATCAGCGGGAAGACGTGGCCGGGGTGGGCCAGGTCGGACGGTTTGGCGCCTTTGGCGGCGGCGGTTTTGACGGTCGTCGTCCGATCGGCGGCCGAGACGCCGGTGGTGACGCCCGTCGCCGCCTCGATGGTGATGGTGAAGGCGGTGCGGTTGCGGCAGGTATTGATCGCGACCATGGGGGCGAGCTCCAGGGCGGCCGCTTTTTCGGGCGTCAGGCACAGGCAGACGATGCCGCTGCATTCGCGGATGAGCATGGCCATTTGCGGCACGGTGAGGGTTTCGGCCGCGAAGATGAGGTCGCCCTCGTTTTCGCGGTCCGCGTCGTCGGTGACCAGGAGGCCATGGCCCTGACGCATGGCGGCAATGCCCCGGATGACGCTTTGAAAAGCGGTTTCGCTGTCGGAAAGGATCTGATTCATGGCGCGCTCCGTTAAGCGTGGTTCGAGAGCCAGAATCAGGGCGCGGAAGGGGACGGTCGGACGGGCGATGGCGTGATGGCGTGGCACCGGCCAGGGGCCGGCCCGGGGAGGCCGTCGTCTCCTCTTTGTTCCGGACTGTCACCGTCGGCTCTGGCCTCGCACCAGATCTGCTGACCTCCCGCACCATGCGGGAGCGCTCGCGGGCTCCCCGGTTCACCGGGATACCGCCCCCGGTTCACCGGGATACCGCCGGTGGGGATTTTCACCCCGCCCTGAGGACAACGGGGTCTTCTTACCGCCGGCGGCACGGCTTGGCAACGGGTGGCGCCGGAGAAAAAACGGCGGCCGTCGTCCGGGGACGTCAGCCGCCGTATGGGTTGCGGGTGCTCGCTTTCCTAATTGGTGCCGGGAGCCTGGGTGTCGGTCTTGGGCGCGCCGGCGGGCGCGGGCATGCCCCGGCCCATCATCTCCAGCATCATGTTCCGGCCGGGAACCGCTCCTCCGTCCTTGCCGCACTTGTCACCGAGGGCACCCCCCATACCGCCGGGGCCCATCATGCCGCCGGGCCCCATCATGCCGTGGCTGCCCTGTGCAAAACCACGGGTTAAGCGTATGGGCATGCCGGTTTCCTTGGCAAAATGGACGCGGAACAGCGTGGTTTGTTCGAGCAGGGCGGCGCGCAGGGTCGAGATTTCGGCGACCAGCTTCTTGATGGCGGCCTCATCCTCGGGTTTGGTGGCGAGCAGGGTTTCCAGTTCGGCCCGCTTGGCCAGGACTTTGCCGCGCAGTTCGGCGGTTTTGGCCACGAACTCCTGATGGAGCAGGTCGGCCTTGTTGGGGTCGATGACCGGCATCGCCGGGGGCATCTTGGCCGGCGGCGCGGCGTGCTGGGCATGGCTGGATTGGGCCAGGGCCGGAAGGGCCAGGGCCAGGGTCAGGGCCAAAATGGCCGGAAGGGGAATGCGTTTGCGCATGGGAATATCCTCCTGCTGGTTTCCCGTTCCCATAGCACGTTCCGGAGGGCGGGAAAATGATTTCCGGCCCGGATTGGGCTACCGGCTGGCGATGCGCTCGGTTGGGCCGGCGTCCTCCACGCCGAACCGGGCCTCGAATTCCCGGCCGAACCGGCACAGCGACTCCAGGATGGGGATGATGCCCAGGCCGAGATCGGTCAGGCCGTACTCCACCCGGGGCGGCACCTCGGCAAAAACGGTGCGGGTGACCAGGCCGTCGGCCGTCAATTCGCGCAGCTGCTGGGTCAGCATCTTCTGGGTGATGACGGGCATGGCCCGGCGCAGGGCCGAAAAGCGCATTTTTCCGCCGTCGCGCAGGTGCCACAGGATGAGCGGTTTCCACTTGCCGCCGATCACTGCCAGCGACAATTCCATGCTGCAGGAGTATTCCTTGCCCAGACAGCGTTTCCGACCGCAGGGGGGGATGGGATCGCCCATGATGCGTGCTCCCCAAACAGGTATCAAAAAGGATACTACA
>Ga0268263_1002635_pt1 | contig 11295 bp, 13 predicted proteins | sample Biomet5_FD_190358 | JGI IMG/M metagenome (GOLD analysis project Ga0268263, IMG submission 190358) | Microbial communities from bioreactor (seeded with sewage sludge) at LBNL, California, USA - Biofuel metagenome 5 (SPAdes) (version 4) | ecosystem: Engineered > Bioreactor > Anaerobic >... | reverse complement strand
CGGACAGATGCTTCTCGTGACTGCTGGTCGTGGCTACTACCAGGAATGGGGAAAGGAACCGCAGGAACTGAAACCTGGTGACATCATGCGTAATTGAAGTGAAGGGGAAATCTATGGCAAAGAAACTTGTCGTCTATTTCAGCTATTCCAACGGAAACACGGTGTGTATCGCAAAGATGGTCGCAGACGCATTGCAGAGTGACATCGCCCGTATTGTTCCGGTCATTCCCTACAATGAAGACTACGATAAAGTCGTCACCCAAGGGCAGAAGGAAGTGGAAGAAGGGTATCTTCCCAAACTGAAGCCGATCGGATATGACGTGAAAGCATACGACACCATCGTCATCGGCACGCCGACGTGGTGGTACACCATGGCTCCCGCGGTCAGGAGTTTCATTGCGGAAAACGATTGGCAAGGCCGTCATTCCGTTCATGACCTGAGGAGGTTGGAAGGGGCATGTCATCACGGACATGACTTCCCTGCTCAAGGGTGCAATGGTAGTGTATGGCATGGAGATATTCTTTGATTCCGATGGTGGGGACAAGCTGGAAAGCTCCGAGAAAGAGATCGAGGAATGGACCCGGAGTTTGAAGGGGTAGGTTCGTATGTTGTTCAGGCAGATTGTCTCGTTCCTTTCCGTCGTCGAGCACAAGAACTTCACCGAGGTTGCTTGGGCTTGAGGCATTTCCCAGCAAATCCAGGCGCTGGAGAGGGATCTCGGTGTCACGTTGCTGGAGAGGAAGAACCGAAGTTCCGTCCTGACACCGGCAGGCGAGTACTTCGCTAACCATGCGAATGGATTCGTGAGTGCGGCGGAGGAACTCAAGAAGGAAACGGTACGGCTTGGGGAAGACGAGAGCTTTTTCTGACGGTCGGGTATCCCCGTCCTACAGTGGACTGGAATTGGCGGAAGCGATTTCCCGTTTCTCTTCCCTCTATCCTGATGTATCCATTTCGGTCGTGCCGGGAACGCACGAGGAACTGTACAGGATGCTTCGGGAGAATGAGGTGCATCTTGCCCTCAGTGACCAGCGTCGACCCTTTGCTGATACCTATGTGAATGACCAACTTGATTTTTTCGGCTGTTATGTTGAGGTTGCCAAAGGGAATGCGCTTTGCAGGAGCAAGAACGTGTCTCTGGAAAATATCCTGCAGATGCCTTGCATTATTGTCGCAAAGAAAGAACAGCAGGACATGGAGCGGGATTTCTACCAGAATACGATTGGTTTTGGCGGTGGATTCCTGTTCGCCGACAGTCTGGAAGAAGGGCGTATGATGGCGATAGGAAACCAAGGTGTCCTTCCTGTGGATGGAGTCGGGTCTTTACCGGCCTGCTCTGCTTCCCTGATCCGCCTGCCTCTTCTCTCTGGCGGCAAGCAGCTGGAACGGAATTATTGTCTGTTCTGGAAGAAAGACCGGACTGGCTATTATATCGAGGAATTCTCACGGATTCTCCATGAGGTGTTGCCGAATGCGAAGAAGCCAAGCAAGGTCTCATGATCACAGGAATGGGGTCATATAGACGGGAATGCAGAGGATGTCCTGCTCTTTTGCGAAATCCTTCGGGTAGATGAGATAGCGCTGGAGGATTCTTGAAGCGTATTTCTGGGAAAATGCATCCAGGGACGCATGGGTCTTGTACCCTGAGGATTTCACTTCGATGGGACAGAGTTTCGCCCCACGGGAAAGAAGGAAATCAATTTCATAAGATCTTGTGGAATTCTCCATCGGAAACGTGTAGTAAAAAAGTTCGTTTCCAGAGGCCTTCAGCATTTGCGCCACGATGTTCTCGTAAAGATATCCTAAGTTCACATCAAGTTTGTCATTCAGAAGTTTTTCGTAGATGATGTTTTCCGTGAACGATTTGTCCTTGAAAGCCAAGGTGACGAAAAGCCCCGTATCGGCGAGAAAAATTTTGAAATGGGATAGACTTTTGCTGAGGGAAAGGCCAACGGCAGGATCGGTTGCGTGAAAAGCAATGTTGACGGTCATCGATTCGGCCATTTCATTCACGATTTCAGAGAATTTTTCCTGTTTCGGATTGCCCAAAACGGATGACGCCTGATAGCGAGTTGCGTTTCCTGTAAGTTGCGCGGGAATGTTGTCAAAAATGAGAAAGGCTTTCCCTGATGGGTCAATTTTCATGAAATCTTCTTCGTAAAGATCAAGGATTTCTCTTTTTGCTTGATCGACCATTCTGAAATTGTTTGTTTCCAAATAGGTTTGGACTGCCTGTGGCATTCCTCCGACAAGCATGTACAGTCTGAAATATCGCATGATTCTTCTCTGTACATCATTGCCCAGACCTATGCGTTGGGCATAGATTTTTTCAAGAAGCGGGCATGTCGTGACATCTCCTGTAGCCCAGAGGAATTCTTCCCAATCCATGGGGAACATCTGGATTCTGGTTTCTTCACTGGGAATGGAAATTCCCTCAATGTTTTTCCTGATGGAGATAAGAGAACCTGTTTCGATGTAGTCATATCGGTGGTCTGCGACAAGAAATTTGATTGCCTGTCTGGCTCTCTTTTCCTGTTGCACTTCGTCAAATATGATGACAGAGTTCCGCTCGTGGAGATCGACATGAAAAATGAGTTGGAGCCGAATGAACAGATAATTCAAATCCGAGATGTCAGAGAAGAGTTCATGGACTTCTTGCGGGGCGCTTGCAAAATTGATCAGTATGAAGCTTTTATACTCATTCTTGGCAAATTGCTCGACGATGGTTGATTTTCCAACACGTTTTGCACCCTTGACGAGCAAGGCGGTCTTCCCATCCGATTCCTTTTTCCATCGAAGCATTTGATCATAAATTTTCCGTTTGAACAATTTCTTTTCATTTTGCATTTACTGTGTCTCACCATCATGCATGGTTCTTCAATCGTAGCATGAATGCCAATAAATGCAAAATGTTTTTAGCAATTTAGGTATAAAAATACACTATTTGAATCTGAATAATAGCGTAAAAATACAGAATCTTACGTTCTGTTTCTCTTTGTCACATTATCGCAAAGTGGAAGCAGTTGTAGATGGAGATGCCGATGATGACGACCATATAGACAAGATAGGACCCACGGTTCGAGTGGGGCCAGCACATCATGGGATAATGGCAGAGGACGATCTCGTGTCCGTCAAAAGAGAGGAACTTCATCGTGTCGATGCTTTCAAAGGAGGAAGACCAATCAGCCTTCTTCATCCAGGAACCGTCGTGATTCCCTATGATGAGATGTTTCGGTCCTTTCAGTTTCTCAAGATAGGAAGGGACGTCCTGTCCGTTTCGGAATGAGAAGTCTCCAACAATCCAGGCCTCGTCGTTCCTTGCCACCCGGGAATTTCAGTTGTCGACGCAAACTCGATCCATTCACTGATCGGTATCCTGTGGCCGTCGAATATGGTATCCGAAAGCACCGTGAACTTGCGGTTGCAGGAACGGCACTTTTTGTAGACCTTGATCCCGTTGCACTTGAACCCATACCTCATGAAGTCTTTTGACCCGCATGATGGACATTCGCTTGGATTCCTTCCGTTGAGCAGCTTCGTTTTGTCATCGGCCTTCAGGGTCTGATGGTGGATGACATAATGCTCGCGATGGTGGCTCTGGATGTAAACCTGTGTCGGGGTGGAATTCTTCTTCTCGTCCCGGAAGTCGTTCTCCGGGAATACTTCTTGTCTTTCATTGGTGGTGGCCTCTGATGAGTTCCGCTTCGGGAAAGAATGTCGGGCCACCATGCTCTCCATCCTTTCCCTCCGTGTCGCTTCCCGACACTTTATCATGATTCCAGGATCAAATCATCTCTGTTTCCACCACCCGTATGCAAAAGACGATGCATACAGTTTTTGTCGTTTCCTACGTTGTTGTTTGTACGGTAACTCTACGATTTCGACTTGTTATCAGGTTATCTTGCTGTACACCCGACGTACGGATGCCATTACAGAATGCCAAGGAATACTGGCAGCATAATTGTATTTCCGGCAATAATTGCTCCACAGGTTTTCCATGACTGGACTTTGCTCCACTTCATCGATTATTGCATCGGCATCCTGTATTAATGTTGCAGAACCCCTCCTTTTTACTGTAGCGGTAAAAGCCTTCTTCAAAATGGTGGCATTGAGACTATCACTATACATACCGCACAGGATATGGATATCGTAAAAGTCCCTCATCCTGGTATTTGTGACTGTTCGTGCGACAATGGTTTCCAACTTCTCCGCAAGTATGGTCTCCAGATTGTATGCCCACAAATCAATTGTCCTATCCTCAAACATCAGTTTGAAGCTGTAGAGAATTTCATGTGGCGTGATGATATCGCTGGTAGAAATATCAATTTTCAGTGGGGTCACAGTGCCATCAAACCGGGTCTCCATACTGACACGGATGCCAGTGTATTCAGCTTCATCCATGATTTCGGAGACACTTTTGATGTGAAATTTCACTTCATCATCTATAGGAACACTTATGATTTCTGTGATGTTTTTTGTCACCTCATCCATGCCGATGGTTTCTCCTTTCACCGTCGTGTCGATATCCATTGTGGAACGGGCATTCAGACCGACCATAGCGCCTACAAGCATACCGCCTTTCAGAATAAACTTGTCTTTATATGCTGACAGGGAGATACGTTCAAGAAAGCGTTCCATCATATAGTTGCGTATGAGAAACCGTGCATCTGCGGATTTTTCTTTTGAGAGATTGCGTATCAAGTCTTTGAGTTGCTGTGATGATTTGATCATTACAGAAGCACCTCCAGATATTGTCGCAACTTTCTTTCTACATGAAACATGGAAGCATACTGCATCAACCTTCGAAGATTCTTATCTTTTCGTTTGGCATAGTCTTTCATTGCTTCCTGAAATGTCTGCATTTCAATGCTGCTTCTACTACGGATAATGTCGCAAATTGTTCGTTCCATGTCGTACACAGGTACGGTCTGCCCGAATGGTGTAGTCATTTCACAGATACCAATCTGGTGCAACTCCCGCTTGATTGTGTAGACCTTGATGCCGTCCTTCGTCAGGCGTGTGGGATTGTAGCCGGTCTTTACTGTGATTGTATGATGCATTGGTTCCCTGCCGGTCAAGTCATGGAAAAACAGTGCGGATTCATGGGAAAAGATTGCTTCCTCACAGCGGATGTGAAGCAGATACATCTCGTCTACCCATGCGTTTGGAGTTGCATAGACTCCATGCGACACCGACTCAATGGAATGCTCTTTGACATACTGATAAAACATCGGTTTGGATACTCCCTCATGTACTGCATCGGTAGTCTTGAGAATGCCATGATTGTCTGAGAAAAGCTGGTCTAACAGGTTGTATTGGGTCATTGCGTCTTCCTATTGTGCTAATATTATATATTAAATTAGTATAAAAGGAAACAAATTCCTTGAAAACCATTACCAATAAGTATTTTTTCGAAGTTTCGCAGAATAGATCAAACGACAGTCCAGAGGCAATTACAATCGAATCGGGAAAGGAATTCTGCTTTACTGTAGATGGAAACAGGTATTTGTGATGAAAGGCTTTCTGAAGTCTTGGGCATCAGAATGATCTGCTGTGGAAAAAAGGAACGCTTTTTCTCCATATGGAATGCCTTAAGAAGAAAGTTTCGGAGTCCATTTTTCAGATTAGTCAGTTTTCCTTCTGAGTTGCATTGGGGGAAAGAAATCCTTGGTTTTGAGATACATACGGTGTGTCGTGTTTCTGATGATTTCGTTCAACCGGTTGATTTCATTCTGTTGCTTTTCTCCGTTTTCGTCCATCGTCAGTTTCCTGTGATTTCAATCATGATGGAGAGAACCTGACTATCCTTCCGATATCACTCGACAGGAACAATGGTCCCTGGAAAAGGGGTGTCGAACGCAACAGATAATCCTTTTTCTTCCAGCATGCTTCTGCAGCCATCCTTGCGCCAAGATGGGGTATGCATGACATCGGTACCAATGCATATGTCTGGTCTCGGCATCGCAGTGTCCGTCTCGTGAGGGAGGAGGACGGGCAAAAAGGAGAGTGTTCGTCGAGGATGAGGCAAAAATCATGTTTTACCAGCTTCTCCCGTACAAGTCTGCTCAAGAGGGCATGATGATCATACTCTTGGCTAAGGATAGTCTCATTCTCCTGACGGGTCAGGATCCTTAAAAGTTTTCCCTGACTCGTTCTTGTATAGCAGACACCCATACCCACCTGTGCCATGGATTCGTTTGAGTCCGATCGAAACCGTTCGACATCGCAAAAAAACCGACTTTCTTTGAAAACGATGGGCACATAGCCAATGCTGAAGATTGCATCCGTATGGCGGTCAGTCATTTTCAAGAGTTCTTCCGTAAGATCGATGATCCGGTATGTTTCCATTGCATTCTTGGAAATCATCGTTGCAGAATGGGGGATGTGCACGACGACACACTCCGTGTCCCTTGCGCACTCTTCATGGGCGGTTCGATTAATTGTCCTTTGAATGTAGGCTTTCAGAAGAAAAGCATCAATTCACGGGAATCTCTACAAGTACGAAAACAGTGCATCCGCTTTTAAGTACGTCAGCATCGGCGTCTGGCATGATCAAGTGGAAATAAACAGCTCAAGAAAAAAATACATGATTTGAAGGTTACATCATCGCAAAGTGGAAGCAGTTGTAGATGGAGATGCCGATGATGACGACCATCAGGATCATGAACAGGGTGTCGACGTTCTTGTCCGACATCTTCTTGGAGAGGGAGCGTCCGACCATGGCTCCGACAATACCGGTGGCGATCATGGCGAGAAGCTGGACGACATCGATTTCTGGAATCGAGCCGCTTATCGCATTGCTGACAAGGTTCACCGCTTGAGAGAAGAAGATGATGTAGAGGGAGTTGAGAGCCGCCGTCTTGCTGTCCATCGAGAAAAAGTAGGAGAGGATCATGATGTTGATCGGGCCGCCTCCTATGCCAAGGAACGATGACATCAAGCCGAGGAACACTCCGCAGAAAATGGAGAAAACTGGATTCGTCATCTGCTTTTTCTGGATGTGCTCTTTCTTCAGCGTGTAGATGAAGACCGTGACGGTCAGTACAACCATGATGATGTTCTGCACCAGGCTCACTTTGCTGCTCGGAAATGATGAAGTGGCTTTGTTGAACAGCATCTTGCCGAAAAGACCGCCGAATGCTGCGCCGAGGGCCATCATTGTACCCCTGCGGTCAATCTTTATGGTTCCCTTCCTGCTCTTCAGCAGGGAGACGGCCGTCATGCCGAGCACCGTCGTTCCCGAAAGGAAGCTGATCTGGGAGGAGGTCATGTCGCACAGTGCGTCCATGACTGGTTTGATGAGCACGCCGCCTCCAATTCCGCTGATGGATCCGGCGAAGGTCGCGACGAGTACGGTGATGATGATGAGTGCGAACATTGGATTCTCCTCTTTCCCCCTTACAGTACGTCTATTGATTTTTCTTGACAAGTCAGGTATTGATGATAGTGTATACACAGCAGTGTATACCGGGAGGAGTGTAGGACGATGGGAGCAAAACATCAAGTCGTTTTCATCATGACGGACACCACACGTTATGACATGGTCGGGTGCTATGGCTTTCCTGCCATGAAGACGCCGAATATCGACCGTCTGGCGGAAGAGGGTGTCCGCTTTGAGAAAGCATACAGTTGCCAACCGGTGTGCGGGCCGGCGCGGTCTGCCATCTTCACAGGACTCTATCCCCATGGGAACGGAAGCTTCACCAATACGGTTCCGCTCTGGGCAGGTGTGAAAACAGTAGGGGAATATCTTCAGCCGGAAGGAATCCATTCGGCGTTCATCGGCAAATGGCATCTTGACGGTGGTGACTATTTCGGGAACGGCATCTGTCCCGAAGGCTATGACCCTACCTATTGGTACGACATGCGCTGCTACCTGAATGAATTGACACCGGAAGAGCGACGGAAGTCCCGTCAGGAGAAAACCTCTCTGGAAGGAAAAGGCATCGATGCCTCGTTCACCTTCGCCCACAGGATCGCGAACCGAGCGTTGGATTTCCTTTCCAGATACAAGGATCAGGATTTCTTCCTTACCGTTAGCATGGATGAGCCTCACGGCCCGTATCTGTGCCCGGAACCCTATGCTTCGATGTACAAGGATTATACGTTGCCGGAAGGACCGCAATATGCGGATGACCTTTCTGACAAACCGATGCTGGAACGGCTTTGGGCTGGAGAACATCTCCACGACAAGCCTGCTCCGATCAAGCCACAGTTGTTCCTTGGATGCAACTCATTCGCCGACAGCGAGATCGGGAGGGTGCTTGATGCCGTCTCGTCGTTCGCGCCGGATGCGATGGTCATCTACACCAGCGACCATGGGGAAGCGCTAGGCGCCCATCGTCTTTCCCTGAAGGGCCCCAGCGTCTATGAGGAGATCGCCCATATCCCGCTCATCGTGAAGGGCGGCGCATACATGCCTTCTCCTGCCGGGGCGGTCTATCCATCGGTGGCAAGCCATATCGACATGGTCCCCACGCTGCTCGATTACTATGGCATTCCTGTTCCTCCTGCTCTTTCCGGAACCAGCATGCGACCTGTCATCGAGCATCCTTCAGAAAAGAGACTCCACGATGCTGTGTTCGTCGAGTTCCATCGCTATGAGATCGACCACGACGGATTCGGAGGCATCCAGTTCATGCGTGCGGCGGTGACCGACCGCTACAAGCTTGCCGAGTTTTTGCTTGACACCAAGGATGAGCTTTTTGACCGGACTCTTGACCCTTATGAGGTGAAGAACTACATCGACGATTCAGAGCATGTGGAAATCCGTGACGCACTTCATGAGGCGATCATGAAGATGATGAACGACACCCGCGATCCCTATCGTGGCTACCAATGGAGAAGCAGGCCTTGGAACCATCAGGAGCCCAACTGGGAGTGTGACGGCTACACCCGTCAGAGGCCGAGCGCTCCAGGAGAACTGGTACAACTCGATTACGATACGGGCATGGAGATTACCGAGAATGTGCGGTTCAAGCGAAAGGCGAAGAAGCCGGCAGGTACCTTATGAAGAGAGTGACGCGGCGGGATGTCGCAGAGAAGGCCGGTGTGACGGAGACAATCGTCAGTTATGTCGTCAACGACAACCGGTATGTCGACAAGGAGAAGAGGGAACGGGTGGAGGAGGCCATCAAGGAACTGGGCTACCGCCCCTCTCCGATGGCTCGTGCCTTGAAGGGAAAGAAGACAGGCCACATCCTGTTCATCGCCGATGACCTGAAGAGCGAGCACTTCGGTTCCATCATCTGCGAGATGGAGAAGCTTGCTTCCGGACAGGGGTTGATCGTCTCCCTGTGCCAGGACAGCGATGATCCCTCATTCCTGCAGAGCGTGCAGGATTGGCTCTTCGACGGCATCATCATCGGTTCCGCCACGATTTCCGATGCGATGATCCAGAATATCCTGGATATCGGGGTACCGACGGTTTTGTTTGAGATCCGAAAGTTTCCTGTTTTTTCCGGAACCTATGGTACCATCAACTCAGGATTGTATGAAGGGACGAGGGATTGCCTTCGTCTTCTTGAAGGGAAAGGCAGGACCAGGATAGCGTTTGTCTCTTCCGTAGGGCAACGTTTGGAAGATGATGATTTCCGTTATCAGGGGTACAAGGATTGTGTACCGGAAGGAAAGCGTATCGTCATCCGAGATGCAGAGGACGAGGAAATGCTTTTCTGGATGGTACAGGAGATGTACAGGACAGATGGTTTCGATGCTCTTTTCTGCCGTACCGATGTGAGTGCATGCATCGCTGTCAAGGCATTGGAAGCGATGGGTGTCCATGTTCCTTCCAATGTTGCCGTCGTCGGTTGCAACGACTCTCTGGTGGGGCGTTTTCTTGATCCGCCACTGACGTCCATCCATATCAGGCGTGATCTCTTGGCGAAGAATGCGCTTTCGATGTTGGAGCAGTTGAAGAAAAAGGCATCGTTGCCGCTCAAGGTGCGGTTGCAGACGGAGTTGGTCGTACGCGAAAGCGTGTGAATCCTATAATTCTCGACATGTGATGACAATGAGGAGGTTACACATGAAAAAGGTAGTATCGTTGGTTCTCATTCTGGCGTGTTCCCTTGCAATGGTGTTTGCAGGTGGAGCTCAGGAACAGGCAGCAACCCCGCAGGGTCCGGTCACCATCAAGGTGGCGAACTATGCGTTGCTGGAAAGTGGATATGAGCAGTTCTGGAAGGACATCAAGACGGGATTTGAGGCTGAGAATCCCGATGTGAAGATCGAATGGGTGACCGCTCCCTATGGCGAGATCGTCAACCAGGTGGTCAACATGGCCGGTGGTGGAGACAAGGTCGATGTCGTCTTTGGTGAGATTGGTTGGGTTCCCGGACTCGCCGATGCGGGTCTTGCCGCTCCGGTCACCGACATCCTGCCGAAATCGTTCACCGATGATTTCTATCCGGATGTGCTCGCGTCGTTCAACATTGATGGAAAGCCCTATGGCATCCCGCTCTACATCTCCCCGTATGTGCTCTATTACAACAAGGATCTGTTCACTCAGGCCGGACTTGACCCGAACAAGCCGCCCAAGACGTATGAAGAGATGCTGGTCATGGCGGAGAAGCTTTCCCAACTGAAGGACAAGAACGGGAACAAGGTCTATGCATTCGGCCAGACGACCGCTTCCGTTCCTGTTTCCGGTTCGTCCCTGAACGCCATGGTCTTCAATTTTGGCGGTACGGTGCTTGATGCGAATGGCAAGCTTTCCGTCGACAACGCAGGGTTCAAGGAAGCGTTCCAGATGCTGCAGTTGCTGGACGAGAAAGGGTACAACCCGCAGAACGCCAAGCTGAAGGATCTCCGGAACCTCTTCGCGCTTGGACAGCTTGCGATGTACTACGACCAGAGCTGGGGATTCAACGGCATCAAGTCGATCAATCCCGATGCAATCAAGTTCACGGCGAGTGCCGCTCCTCTTGCCGGAGGCAAAGGAAACGGACAGAGTCTGCTGCAGGCCCACTGTTTCATCCTTGTCGACAATGGCAAGGTGCGCAACGATGCCACGTCGAAATTTGTCCAGTATGTCATCAACGAGAAACAGTTGGGTGACTATCTTGCCAATCTGACGCCGGCCTATCCAGCGAAGAAATCGATGGCGAACATGGAAGGCGTCGCCAACAATGGTGTCCTGAAGGGTGCCGCTGCTTCCGCAAGCAATGTCAAGCAGCAGACGTTCATTCCTGCATTGAGCGACCTGAACTTGGAACTTGCGACGCTTGCCCAGGCTGTCACCGTTTCCCATACTCCTGTCGACCAGGCCATCGAGGCCTTCAAGAAAGGCTCAA